>Ga0315539_1001296_pt1 | contig 18532 bp, 19 predicted proteins | sample SalMarSW160150MG_FD_203097 | JGI IMG/M metagenome (GOLD analysis project Ga0315539, IMG submission 203097) | Salt marsh sediment microbial communities from the Plum Island Ecosystem LTER, Massachusetts, United States - Salt Marsh Sediment SW1601-150 ... | reverse complement strand
GCAGGGTATATTTAGGAGGGGGGGAGTATTCGGGAAATGAAGACTTAAAAATTCCCATCCTCTCTGCAAAAAGAACATGTCTGCTGTGTTCCAATCTCTTATCATGAAAACTCATTATTTGTTTTCTCCTTTTTTATGAATATTATCTAGTATAAAAAGAGAACTCTTTAAAAAAGTTTTTATAATGAAACTCCTGTATGAAAACCCTCTTAGAATCAATAAAATTATCTATAAGGGCCTGGGAACGCGGGAGGAATATTAGGTATTTTTCTTATGATAAATTTTGGGGGGGTGATATCTGAGATTACTGATAACAGATGCAGCCTTCCAAGAGCAATATTAACTATTCCTGCCTGGAGAGGAATCCTTGAAGATTCTGAGAATTTTTCTACCACTTCTTCAATTTCTTCTTTTTTTAATGAGGTTGAAGTAATCTTACGGCCCATTATTCCTGAAACAAAAATCCTCTGATTAGGGCCTAAGCATTCTATTAATTTTACCCTAGGGTCATTTATTAGAGCATTTAATTTCCCAAGATTAATTTCTTTGTTAGTTGGTACGGGTCGGATATCTCTGATTGTTTCCGGAAGAAAATATTCCTTGGTTCTGGGAGAATATGGGAAAGGATACTTAGATCTCCTGGTTGGTCTCTTAACTTGTTTAGGATAAACAGAGGGGTATTCGGGATTTTTCTGGAAATCTTTTTTTATGTTTTCAATAGACTTCTCTAAAGGAGCCCCTTTTTTTAGATTAGATACCCTTTTATTTTCTTCTTTAATTTTTCCATGAATTATTTTTTTTATTTGCTCTCTTTGAGGTAATTTTTCTTCTATTTGCTCTTTTTCTTTTTTAGAGTCTTCCTTAAAAATTTTTTTGACTTTATTTTTTATTGCCAGTTCTTTATACTTTTCAGTATTCCTTATAAGTTCTTTTGTGAATTCAAGAATGAAAGTTTTTCTAAAGCTTTCTGATGTTTGCTTGAGCATTTTCAAAAAGAATTTTTCTTTTTATTGATATTCCCTTCACCTGCTTCCATATGCATACTACCTTCTTGTTGAGAGGGGTTGTTCATTGGGTTCAAAGGCCTCATCTGTCTTTGAGGAGGAGTCATCATTGGTCTTGGAACTGGAGCAGGAGAAGATCTCTGCATTTTAGGGAGTTCTTCTTCTCTTTCTTTTCCTTGCTCATGGATCAGAGCTAATCCTCTTCCAATCAGGCCTGCGTGCTGAGAAATATTATCTAATTTTTCAAGAATTTTCTTCGTGTCCCCCTTATCTCCTCCTGATTCCACATCTTTTTTTGCAAGAGTTTGCGCAGAGATTTCAAATAAATTAAGGAGTTTTGAGATTTCGTTCGAGAGATTATCAAACTTTTTAGAAATATTTACCAAAACTCTTTGGAGAGCAACAAAATTGTCTGTTAGGGCTCGGTCTAATTTTATTTCCTTTACTGATTCATATCTTATTTTTGTTGAGCCCGCTTTTTTCCTTATTGTTCTCTTTTTTCTTTTTTTAACTTTTTTGGTTTTTGCAGTTTTCTTAGTCTTACCTCTTTTCTTTTTAGAAGCCTTAGCCATGTATATTAGTAGTGTTTTTTATTTATAAATATTTGGCAGAAAGATTAGATATGTGATATCCTAGAAAATATCTAGAACATCTTCTTTGTTTTCTTCTTCACCTTCTTCTTTTTCCTCTTCTTTTTCTTCCTGTTCCCCCCTTCTGTTCTCTTCTGGTTTCTGTTCTATTGTTTCCTCTTCTTCTTGATTTTGCTCTGACTCTGTTTCTTCTTTTGGTTTCATGCCAACCACTTCTTCAACCTCCTCAACAATTTTTTTCATTGCTTCTGCTCCTTCTTCCACATTTTCTCTTACTTCATTTATAACTCCTAGTTCTGGTTCAATAATTTCCTCTTCCATTTCTTCAAGAAGTTCTGCTCCTTTTATTGTTGGGGCTTCTTCTCCAACAGTTTTGTTTTCATCTTCTTCCAGAGTTTTTTCTCTAGTATAGGGGGGAAGTGGCTTTGGCTCTTTTTTTTCTTCAGGCTTGGGTTCTGATTCAGGCTCTCTCTCAAGTTTAGAAATATAAGCTGCAAGGTCTGCTGCCATGTCAGAATTTACACTTATACTGTCTATGCCTTTTTCAACAAGGAATTTAACCATTTCTTTTTTGCTTCCTGCCTGGCCACAGATGCTTGTCTCAACACCTTTTTCTTTGCAGACTTTTATTACATATTCAAGCTGGTGAAGGATAGCAGGATGCATTTCATTGTAAATATTCTGGACTTGTTCGTTTCCCCTGTCAAGAGCCAGAGTGTATTGTGTCAGGTCATTTGTCCCGAATGAAATAAAATCTATACCTTCGTCGCAGAGCTCTTTTATAATCTGGACAGATGCTGGTGTTTCTACCATTACTCCTACTTTTGCCTGAGTAAACCCAATTTCTTTGACATAGGATTTTATTTTTTGAATATCTTCGACAGAAATTATTTGTGGTGCAAGAATGCCTATTTTGCTACCTTTTTCGAAAACACGCTTCATTGCATTTAATTCTGCCTTTAGAATTTCAGGATGTTTTAAGCTATATCTTATTCCGTGCATGCCTAACATTGGATTTTTTTCTATTTCTTTTGAAGCGCCTTCAAGATTCTGGAATTCATCGCTTCTTATATCAGATGTTCTTACCCAGATTTCTTCAAAATATTCTGCTATTTCACTTAGTCCTTTGAATATCATTTCTTCATATTCTTTTATATTGCTATTTTTGAGAAAATATTGCGGGTGTTTTCCCGACTCAGCAATTATTCCTTCAAGCCTTGCAAGCCCGACTTTTTTCAGTCCTGTTTTAGCAGCGCGTTGTGCAAAACTCGGAAGATCAATTAAGACTTTAAGTTTTATTTTTGTTTCATCAGTTACTTTTTTTATTTCTTTCTGGGCTGTTTCTGCAATTTTTCCCTTGTAGATCTTTCCTGTGTAGCCGTCTACAGTGATTACCTCTCCGTCCTTGAGTTTTGTTGTTGCTGTCTGCGTTCCCACAATCGCAGGAATTCCCATTTCTCTTGATACTATTGATGCATGAGCTGTAAGACCTCCTTCATTTGTGACAATTGCCGCGCATCTTTGCATTGTTACAACCATGTCTGGGTTTGTCATCTCTGTGACAAGGATGTCTCCCTTTTTTACTTTCCCTAAGTCACTAAGATCTTTTACTATTCTGATTTTTCCAGAGCCAATTCCAGGGGATGCTGCAAGCCCTTTTAGCACGACTTCTCCACTGAGTTCCTTTATAGCGCCTACCTCTCCACGCTTTTCAAGAGTTGTTATTGGTCTTGTCTGCACAATGTAAATCTCGTTATTTTCAATTGCAAACTCAATGTCCTGGGGTTTTTTGTAATGGTCTTCAAGCTTTAAGGCAATTTCAGAAAGAGTTATTATTTCATGTTCTTTTAGAACCTGCTGTTTTGATTTTTCTTCCTTAAGTTTTACTATCTCTTTTTTTCCAGAAGAATCGCGGGTAATGGCAATCTTTTTTGTTCCAATTTCTTTTTCTTTAATTTTTAGTTCAGATTCCTTTCCTTGTCCTGATTTGGAGATAACATATCTGTCAGGCGAAATCTGTCCTGAGACAATTCCCTCGCCCAGGCCAAACACAGCCTCAATTATTACATTGTCTTTTTTCATTGAAGGATCTTTTGAAAAAATAACTCCTGACTTATCAGAATCAACCATTTTTTGGATAATTACTGAAAGGCTTGCCTGCTCGTGCTTGAATCCTTTCTTGTTTCTGTAATATGTTGCTCTTGGAGTGAAAAGTGATGAAAAGCATTTTTTTATTTTTTCCAGAAGTTCTTTTTTTCCCTTTACATTCAGGAAAGTGTCTTGCTGGCCTGCAAAACTTGCTTCTGCAAGGTCCTCTGTTGTAGCCGAACTTCTGACTGCGACAAAAGGATCTTCAGACATTGAAGAAGGTGTTTCAATTATTTCATGTGCTGGCTTTTTTCCCAACTTTGATTCTTCTGCCCCCAGAGCCTCGTAAGCCTCAAGAATATCTTCTTCCATTTCAGGGGGCATTTCAGCTTTTTCGATCATTTCACGAATTTCTTTAGTAAACTTATTCAGATCTTCTGTTTTTTCATAATCAATTTTTTCAAGAATTTCTTTTATTTTATTATCAAGACCTGCTTTTTTTATGTAGTAGTCATAAGCTTGTGCTGTGACAGCAAATCCTTGCGGGACAGGGATTTTAAGATTGTAGATTTCTCCAAGATTTGCACCTTTTCCGCCTACAATGCTCCCAGAAGTTTTGTCTAATTCAGAAAACCATTTTATGAAGTCAGGGTTTTTTGATTGCTCTTTTTTCTTTGGTGTCTTCTCCTGAGCTTTATCTGAAACCTCTTTTTCAGTTTCCATTATTAAAAAAAGCCTGATTAGTTAATAAAGGTTTTTGTTTAATTCAGTTATTTTTAAGCATAAATTTTATAATGTTTCAATCTTACTTAATAATATGAGTATTAAAATAAAGGAAATTATTGGACTGGCAGATGAAGCTTTAAAAAATCCCAAAAAATACAATTGCTTAGCTGGTATCTCTTTGGGTGCTAAACATTATTCATATAAACCTAATGTTAAAGCTTATATTGGTTTTCTTATAAAAAACTTTGATAAAATTCTAATTTTTATAAATGACTATAATTATTACTGGGATTTAATGGCTTTTCAATATTTAAATAAGAATCAGGCTCTTGAAAAAGCGAAAAGAATGGGCAGGGAATTAAAGAATAATTATCAGAACACTCTTGAAAAATTCTCACTAGAAAATAAAGATAAAATTAAAATCATTACATTTTTTGAGTTATTAGAAAAGAAGGAATTTCAAGATTTTCAGAAGAAGTTTCATGAGCTTTTAGAAAAGAATGAAGCAATAAAAGAAGAAATAGGAAAAGATTTGGATAATCAAATTTTTTATACTAAATCAATAAAAGAAAAATTAGAGAGTATTAAAGAAAATAACTCCTCTTTTTATAAGTTAGCAGTAACTTTTGCCAAAAATTATATTTTAGATCAGTTGATTGCCAATCTCTATTTAATGTTTAAACAACCAATTAGTTATAATCTTAGGGTCTCTCCGACTCCCTATAAATATTTTTTAACCTTAAAGAAAACACTTAAGGATCAATATGGAAAAATCAGGGGTAATTTAAAGATAAAAGAGAACTGGGGATATCTAGGGATATGTCTCCCAGACCAAGATTATGAATAATCTCAAAATAGCAGGTTTTTTATACCTTCTCCTTTGTTTTTGATTATGAAGATTATAGGGATTTACAAAACACAACAATCCATAGAATCCCCTGAAGTAGTCCAGGGGGTTGATGAGCCTCTTGGATTAGAACATATTTTGGGAATTGCTGAAAGTAAAGGTCATGAAGTTGATTTATTTCTTCCTAAGAAATTATCTGATTTAGAAGGAATAATAAATGCTAATCCTGATATTGTTTTGTATTCTCCAACCACAAACCAGATAAATTTTAATATTGAGTTAAATAAAAAAATAAAAAATAAGACTAATCCTTTATCAATTATAGGGGGATATCATGTTTCAGCCCAACCTTTAGTAATACAAAAAGGATTCGACTTTGGAGTTTTAGGAGAGGGTGAAGAGACTTTTAGAGAATTATTAAATTCTATTGAAAAAAACCAAAATAATTATAGAAAAATAAAAGGAATTGCTTTTTCAGAGAATGGGAACTTAATTTTTAATGAAAGAAGAAAAAGAATAAAAGATCTTGATTCTCTACCAAAGCCTTTTAGAACAAAAAGAGTTTTCAAACAAAAATCTAATTATCTGGCGTATCCTCCAACAGAAGAACGAAAAACAGCTTTAATAGAATATTCAAGAGGTTGTACTTTTGATTGTGGTTTCTGTGCCTCACCTAATGTTTTGGGCAGAAAAATTGTTTATAGAAAACCAGAAATAGTTATCAATCAACTAAAGGATTTAAAAAATGATTTCGGGGTAAATTATGTTTTCTTTACAGATCTGAATATGACTTTGAATCCTAAAAAAGTTGAAGATTTAACAGATGCTTTGATTAAGGAAGATATTGGAATTTATTTCAATTTTATGTCAGGATTCAAGAACATAAATAATAGATTGCTTAAGAAATTAAAAGACTCTGGCTGTGTAAAAATCAGCTGGGGAATGGAAAATATCTCAGGAGATATAAGTGATGAAACAAATAAATTACCCCCTCTACAAAGAATGAGGGAAATTCTTGATTATTCTGCAGATGTGGGAATAATGAATGAAGGATTTATAATGATTGGGTGGCCTAATGAAACTGAAAAAGAATTAGAAAGAACTATAGAAAATTTACCAAAATACAATTTGCATATGATAAGACCTTCTATATACACTCCTTTTCCGGGAACACTTGATTATGGAATGATAAACGGACAAGGAAGTATAACTGAAAAAGATTGGTCAAAGTATGATACTAATAATCTTGTTTTTGATCATCCTTCCCTCAATAATAAACAACTAAGAAAATACCAAAAAGAAATAATAAAAACTTTTTATCAAAGTGAAGAATACAAGCAGAGAGTAAAGAATTTTACAAAAGAACATCCTAAATACAAAAAATCTTTTGATGATTTTTTATCAATTCTTAAAGTATAATCTTTCTTTGTCTCTTCCCGACTTTCTCAAAATTTATAAACACATTTAGCTTTTGTTTTTTATGGGATTTATTAGAGGTGGTTTGCTGATGATTGTCTCTGTTGTGTTTTTTGTAACTCTTCTTCTAGGAGGTGTTTTTTTGACAATATCTTTTTCTTTGAACTATGAAAATGTTGAGAAAGAGTTCCCTTTGATTGCAGAGAATCTGACTAATGGAAAGTTCAATCTTGCTGAAGAAAATTTTAATCTGACAAGAGAAATGGAAAGGGCTTCAGTGTTCATGGTCGATCATTGTTACAGCTTGAACAATACATTTCAGAATGGCCAAAACAACACAGCAAAAAATGATACTTTGGTGCAGAACCAGAATGCCTCTGATGTTCCTGTCTCTTCTGAGAATTTGCCTGTTTCTTATGTCTTTGCATCAGGAGGTTATGTTTTTGTTATTCCCTGCAGTGTTCTTGATGAACTTGAAGAAAACCCCCAGGCTTTGACAGATGCAGGTATTTCAAATATAGTGGATCATATTTATTATGAAGAATATGACTGCAATTTTTGGGATTGTTTTAAGACAGTTGCTTCGGATTTTTCATTTCTCTCTCTTTTTAGGGAAAGACAGATAGAATGGAGAGGAACTCTTTTTCTTGTTTCAGAAAAAGCCAGGAATTACTGGTATGGGAAATTTAGTTCTGCTCTCATTGGCTTGCTTGTTTTTGCTATTCTTATTTTCTTGCTGATAGGGCAAAAACAAAATGCTCCTATTCTGATTGGGACCTTGATGATGGCCTCGTCTTTTGTATTGCTCTGGTTTGAAAATATCTTTGAGGGCGTTACAAAAGTTTATTTGGTTTTCCTTAGTCTGTTTTTTAGCAAAACAGGAACTGTCTTTTGGATAGTGTTTATTTTTGGCCTGATTCTCTTTTCTGCAGGAATAGCTTTAAGACTCTTGCAAAAAGATCTTATTAAAAGAAAATTCTCAAAGAAAGACATTCTTGGAATTTTCAAGAGTGAGATGAGTAAAACAAAAGAAAAAGAAGTTTCTGCAAAAAAGGAAAAAAAGGAAGGAGATGTGAAGAAGATGAAGAAATGAAATTAAGTTCTTCTTTATTTATCTTTTTTCTGGTCCTTTGAATTTGGCTTTTCTTTTTCCTGCCTTTCTAGAAACTTTCTTATGAATTTTTTATAGTCTTCGTTGTTAGTCTTTATTTCTTTTATTGAAAATACTGAAATACCTTTCTTCTCATGCTTTTCTGTTTTTATAAAAGATCTTAGTCTGTCATTCATTTTTTCGCTTATTAAAACATCCTTCTCTGCAATAGAAGAAATTTTCTTTGCAGCAGTCATAAGGGTTCCCAGACTCATGAATGTGAAAACTCCTGATTTCCTGTCTTGTTTGGCGACAATTGTTCCATAATTCAAAGAGATGCCAAAGTTTATTTTTTGTTTAAACATCTTATTATGGTGCGAAAGTATTCCTTTCATTTTTTTTGCAATCTCAATTGCTGCGAGCTCATTCTTGAATGTTTTTGTTTTTGTTGGAGAGAGGATAAAGAATACAATATTGTTGCTCTCATAAGTTACTGCTTTATGGCTTTCTGCAAAATTGACTATTTCCTGGATTGTTTCTTTGGCATTGCTCTTTTTAGAATGAATCTCTTCAATGTTTTTTATACTGAGGGCAATCACATCCACGTTTTGTTTTTCTCCTTTTATTGAAAGAGAAAACTCTGCTTTGTTTCCTGGATTTACAAGAGTGCTTTTTGAAAGTGAAAAAGACTGGTGATGAGCATTCTCTTCTTTTTTCCTTTCTATCTTCTTTTTTCCTTTTCTTCCTACTTTTGATCTGATGTATCCTACAAAAGTTCTCTGATAACCCCTCTTAAACACGATGAATGCAACAAATCCTAACAAGAATATTATGAAAATCCAGACAACAGGATTCCACATAATTCCTCCTGATACTTTTTTTATGTCTATGGCGTTTCCAGTGAGAATCATTTCCTGGGAGAGGGAAGAATTTCCTGATATGACTTCTACTTCATAATGACCATCAGGTGCACTTAATCTATACATTTGGCTTTCTTCCAGACCGAGATTGGTTTTTATTCTTAGTGTTTCATTTCCAAGCTTGACAAAAACTGTTTGATTATAGGGAACATTTCCTGTATTTGTAATTATTAGGGTTTTGTTTAGTATCTCGATTTTTATAGCTTCTTTTTTATTTATTCTGAAGACAGAGCTTGCGTCAAATTCTCCGGATTCTGAGACAACTGTCCACTCTCCTGGAAGCTCATTTTTTGCAATCCAGAATTTAATAAATTCGCCTGTTTCAGCTTCTTTTTCTTCGACAATTTTACCCTTTTGGTTTTTTATTGTTAGGAAAGTTGTTGAAGAGATTTCTTCTCCTGTTTGGTCATGAAGTATTGTTTTAACTTCAAGATCTGTTCCTGGCTCCACTATTTTTTCACCAAAGAATATTTCAAGGCTTGTTGGAATTTGGTTTATTCTTATGTTTTTGTTTAAGAATCCCTCGTTTGTTATTTCCCCTTCTGTATCAAGTTCGTGAACTTTTAGTCGCAGAATATATGCTCCTGCTGCCATATTTTTAGGAATATCAATGCTTAGTGAAAAAGATTCTTCGTTAACTTTTTCAGACTTTGTTAAGTGGGTTGTATTTGCGTGACTAATTGAGGCTTCTATAAAACCTTTGACAGGGTTTCCGTCTTCTCTTATGGCTCGCCCTTCAATTGAGATACTTTCATTAGGATTGACCTCTGTTTTGGAAAGTTCTGCATTTAGTGTTATTTTGTTTGAGATCTTGAAACTTTTTGTTGAGGTTGATTTACCATCAAATAAAACTTTTATGCTGCATTTCCCTTTCATGTTATCAATGAATTTCTGTTCAAGAGGCAGAATAATTTTTCTATCTTCTATCCCATTTTCTTTAAGGGAAATTATTCCCTGAGACAAACTTTTCACTTCGCCTTCACAAGTTAATTCCATATTTAAGAAATCGCTTTTTTCTGTTTTTGTGGAGATTGTTATCGGAACAGAAATGGTTTCTCCTAAATTATATATCTCTTCTGGCTGCTGGTTAATTGTTATCTCTGCAGATACTAGTGGAAGAATCAGGAACATAAGCAGTAGAATTGAGGAAAACACCTTTATCTTTTTCATAGATATTAAAGTTGGATATTATTTATAAATATTGTTAAAGTTTAAAAATAAGAATTGCATATACAGTATATGAAAAAAGGCGTGGTTAAAGTGACTCCTTGGGAAGTTTCAGGGAAAGTAGATTATAATAGATTGATTAAGGAGTTTGGAATAAAGCCAATATCAAAGATTCCTTCTGTTTTTAATGAGAATGTTTTGTTCAGAAGAAAGGTTGTTTTTGCACACAGAGATTTTGACAAGGTCTTGGATTGTGTTAAAAATAAGAAAAAGTTTGTGATGATGACAGGATTGATGCCGTCTGGAAAATTTCACTTAGGGCATATGATTCTTGCTCAGCAAATGATTTTTTATCAGAAACTTGGGGTTAAATTGTATATTGCTGTTGCAGATTTGGAAGCTTATAACACCCGAAAGAAAAATTTAGAGGAATTGAAGAAGATCGCGATTGACCAGTACCTCTTGAATTATATTGCTCTCGGACTTTCCCCAAAAAATTGTGACTTTTATTTTCAGAGCGAGAGAAGTGCTGATTCCAAAAAGTCAAATGCGTATTACAGGCTTGCTTCAAATTTTTCCAGATACGCTACTTTTAATGAATTCAGGGCTGTTTATGGCGGGATTTCTCCTGGGAAGATGAATGCTTCTCTTTTACAAGCAGCAGATATGTATCACCCGCAATTGCCTGAATTTGAAGGGAAACCTGTCGTGACTTTTATTCCTGTTGGAGTTGATCAGGATCCGCATATACGAATAGCAAGAGATATGGCTAACAGGTTTAAGGATTATAAATTTCTTCCAAGTGCTTCAACTTATCACCTATTTCTTCCTGGATTAAAGGGCGGAGGAAAAATGTCAAGCAGTGATGAAAATTCTTTTATTGCTATGACAGACTCCCCAAAGGAAGTTGAAAAGAAAATAAAAAAATACGCGTTTTCAGGAGGAAAGGATACTGTTGATGAACACAGAAAGAAAGGAGGAAATCCAGACGTTGATGTCAGTTTCCAGTATCTTAAATTTTTCTTTGAACCAGATGATGAAAAGCTAAAACAAATTGAGGATGATTACAGAAGCGGGAAAATGCTTACTTCTGAGCTGAAGGAATATTTAATTAAAAAAATAAATGCTTTCTTAGCAGAGCATCAGAAGAAACGAGAGCTTGCTAAAAAACAGATTGATAAATTTATTTACAAAGAAAAATGAAAATCATAACACTTCATGTGGACTATATCAAGTTTAAGCCGTTGAAAAAAGCGCTGAGATCTATTTCTGATCTTTCTGAGTCAGAGAAAAAAGGAAAGAATGTTTCTGAAGCCTTAGTTGTTCTGACAGCTGTTGAAAAAGGAGATAGTACTTCAGAAAGTGTTAAGGAACTTGTGAAAAATGTGAAAGATATTGCTGGTCAGGTTAAAGCTAAGGACATTGTTCTTTATCCTTATGCACATCTCTCAAGAAATCTTGCTTCTCCTGAGACTGCGGCTGAAATTTTTAAAAAATCTGAAAAGGAACTTGGAAAAGATTTCAAAGTTGTGAAAGCGCCTTTTGGGTATTACAAGGAATTTGAAATGAAAGTTAAGGGCCATCCATTGAGTGAATTATCTAGAGAGATTAGTTCTGATAAATTTTCTTCTCCTAAAGGCAGGGAGATGAATGAAGAAAAAATTGACTCCAAAAATATTTTAAGAAGCATTGGGAAGAGCATTCTTGACAGGAGCAAGCTGAAAAAAAATGACCATCGAATTTTAGGAAAGGAAATGGACCTTTTTTCTTTCAATGATGTATCTCCTGGCAGTGTTTTCTGGCATGACAATGGACTTATCATTTACAATGAACTTATTAGTTTCATGAGAGAAGAGCTGAAAAAAGAAGGATATACAGAAATAAAGACTCCTGAAATCCTTGACAAAAAATTATGGCTTTTGTCAGGTCATTGGAATAAATACAGGGAAAATATTTTCTTATCTGAATATGAGAAAAGAGAATTTGCAGCCAAGCCAATGAATTGCCCTGGTGGATTGATTATTTTCAAGCAAAAGCCAAAATCTTACAAGGATTTTCCTATGAGGGTTGCAGAATTTGGAGTTGTGCACAGACAGGAGCTTTCAGGAGTTTTAGCAGGGTTGTTTAGGGTTATTGAATTCACGCAGGATGACGCACATATTTTTTGCAAAGAAAAACAATTAGAATCAGAGGTTCTGAGAGCAATAAAACTAATGAAAAGGGTTTATGATAAATTTGGTTTTGATTATGAAATAGAATTTTCAACAAGGCCTAAAAAAAGAATTGGGAGTGATTCTGTCTGGAATAAAGCTGAGAAAGCGCTTGAAAATGTTCTGAAGAAAAATAAGATAAAATATAAAATCAATAAGGGAGATGGCGCATTTTATGGGCCAAAGATTGATTTTCATCTGAAAGATTCTCTTAGGAGGAAATGGCAGTGCGGAACTATACAGGTTGATTTTTCAATGCCTGAGAGATTTGGGCTTGAATACACTGATAAGGACAATAAGAAGAAAAGGCCTGTAATGATTCACAGAGCTATTTTTGGAAGCTTGGAAAGATTTATTGGAATTCTCCTTGAGCATACAAACGGAAGGTTGCCTACGTGGCTTGCTCCTGTTCAGGTCAAGGTGCTTAGCTTTACAGACAGGAACAAGAAATATGTGGAGAAAGTAATAAAAGAACTTGGAGAAAAAGTTCCTGGCTTAAGAGTTGATGCAGATTTCAGGCCAACAACTGTTCAGAGCAAGGTTAAAGATGCTGAGATTGGGAGAGTCCCTTATATTGCTGTTATAGGAGATAAAGAAGAAAAAACAGGAGAAATAGCTTTAAGAATTCGCGGGAACAAAAAAATCAAAAAAATGAAGTTGGAAAAGTTCGCAGAAATGATTAAGAAGGAGATTGAGGAAAGGGAATAAGAGCCAGTATAACAAAACATATAAATCTTTTATTTATTAAGACATTATGAACCTACAATTTTATTTGGAGAAGTTAGAATCATATGATGTTTTTCAGAATTTTATGAAGGAGAACCCAAAGGCGTATTTGTGCTCTGGTTTTTTTACTCTAGATAAAGAAGGAAAGGACAATCAGCGCCATCTTGACTTTTATATTCCTGATAAAGAAGAAATGTTCAGCTTTAAGTTTGAGGAGGGTAAGATTGGGAAAGTTCCTGTTGAGATGATAAACAAAAAAGTTCCTGAGAAGATAAAATCAGGCCAGGATTTTAATTTTGATGAGATAGAAAAAATGATTATTGATGAGATGGATGTGCAGAGTGTGAAAAACAGACTCCAGAAAATACTCTTTTCTTTGCAAAGCCGTGAAGGGAAAAACTTTCTCGTTTGCACTGTTTTTGTTTCAATGCTTGGGCTTTTGAAGATGAATATTGATCTAGATGGAAAAGATGGAAAGCCAGAGATAACATCTTTTGAGAAAAAGAGTCTTTTTGACCTTATGAAGAGAGTTAAGTGATTTAGTTCTAATTTTTGCCGATTATTTTGAGATAATAAAATATATAAAGAATGAGGGTTTTTTATTCTTGATTTTTGTTATTTTGTAATAAAAACAAAGAATTTATAAATAAACCATGAAGAAAGAAAAATAATGCATAAAATGAAGATAGCTATAATGGGGTCTGTGACTTTACCAATCCCTCCTTTTCAAGGATATGGGGGAACTCAGAGAGGTATTTATGATCTTATTACTCATATGAACAATAAAGGACATAAAGTTCATTTATTTGGTCCAGGGGATAGTGATATTTCTGGACTAGAGAATATTGTTTTACATAGTATTATTGATCAATCTTTATGGATACCTGAGAATAATATTTCTGTAGGAGAAAAGTTAGACCAAGATCAAATGCATTATGACTTTTCTCTTGAGAGGTTAGAGCAAATTGATAAAGAAGAAGGAATAGATATAATAAATTTGAGAAAAGATAATCTTAATTTTATTGAAAAAATAGTTGAAATATTTGGTCCTGAGAGAGTTGTTTATAGTTTACATAATGTTAAGAACAGGGCTAGAATAGAGGTCATTAGGGAAATGGGGATTGTATCTATTGCTCATTGTAGAAGTCATAAAACCCAGCATGAGGACCTGCCAAATATAAAGGTGATTATGTATGGAATTAATACAGATGCTTATCCTTTTTCTTCTAAAACTCTTTCTGAATCTAATGAAGATCCTGGATTAGATGTTCTAAAAAAACTTAAATCCAGAAATGAAGATTATTTAATAACTCTTGGAGCAATTGGAAAGCATAAGGGCCAGAGAACAAGTATTGAATTAGCACAAAAAACAGGTATTCCTTTAATTATTGTAGGTACTCCCCAGGATAGAACTGGCAATGAGAAAAAAGCATATTTCGATGAAAAAATCTCTCCCCATGTTGACGGGAAGAAAATAATTTATTTTGGAAATGCAGATGAAGAACAGAAAAAACTTCTTTTGAGAAAAGCTAAAGGGTTTTTATTTCCTTCAGGTTATGAGGATAAGACATGGTCTGAACCTTTTGGAAGAGCTCCTGTAGAGGCTTTAGCTTGTGGAACGCCTGTTATAGCTTATCGAAGAGGGTCTATGGAGGAGATTATATTTGATTCATTTAATGGATATTTATTTGATTCATCATCAGAAGCTCTTCAGCAGATAAGAAGTCTGGATAATATAAAGAGGCATGATTGTAGAAAAACAGCAAAAGTTAAATTTGATAGTAAAAGGGTTGCGGATGAATATGAGAAACTCTTTTATTCAATGATTAAATGATAATAGGAATTGATTTTGATGATACTCTCTCTAATAGGAGAACTGTAAAGAAAAAATTAATTGAAGATTCCTTGGGTGTTAAGATATCATATGCTGAAGTTGATGGGAGAAATGCTGTGGGGATTATTGGAAAAACTTATTTTTCTCAAATTATGGATTTTCTTGAAAAGACAAGAGAAGGCATCTTTGCTGCAGAACCTTTTCCTTATTCCTTAGAGATCTTAAAAAGACTTTCTTCAGAAGGTTATGGAATGCATCTTATCTCTGCATCTTCTGAGGAAAAAATTGGATGGATCAAAGAATGGTTATCCACTTATAAAATTCTTCCTTATTTTGAAGGTTTTTGGATGTCTAATAATTCTGGGATTGAAACTTCAAAAGAGAAAATTTGTAGAGAGAAAAATATAGGTCTCCTTGTAGATAATGAGAGAAGACATTTTACTTTTTCAAATCCAACTTTAAATAGAATCCTCTTTTCTCCTGTTGAGCAGATATCTCTTCCTGGCTTAAAAATTGCTAGAAACTGGAAAGATATTTATGAATTTGTTAAATAAAGATGCTATCGAAAAAGTTTAAATAAACTTCTGATTGTTTCTTCATATTTAATTTACAATGGGCGGATTATTAACTCACTTAGGCATTGCAGTTGCAGGATTTCTTATTGGAATATTTCTTTTTAAAAATTGGAAATACGGGTTAGGATTCTTTATCGGACATTTAATCCCGGATATGATTGATTTTGGATTTTTAGGAGTTATTATGGGTTCTGTGAATCCAGTTGAAATAATGACTCACAGATGGTTTGATTTTTTAGTAAGTGTAGGGCATACCTGGTGGCATTGGGTTGTTTTTGGGATTATGGTGTTTTTGATAATATTCTTGCTTTACAAATCCAAGAAACTATCAAAGAGAAGATTTAAGATGTTCATGATAACCTTGATCTTTTTCCTGGCAGGAGTCGGAGTTCATTTACTAATAGATAAATTTGTAAACGAGACGAGTTATTGGATATAATTCTCTTTATTTTCTTATGGCTCAGGAAATAACTTCTTTGCATTCTTCTGGAGGAATTACATATAAGCTTCCAAATTCCTGGTTAAGAACTTCTTTATTCACAAAAGTATTATTTATGTAAACATATCTCAATAATCGGCCATAATGATCTTTGTCTGTTATTGAAGAATTAAGAGTAACTTCTTTGTCAAGAATAAGGGATTCTAAAAATTCCTTAGCTTCTTCATAGCCTTTTTTTGAAATCTCAGGCGTATCTACACATAATAATCTAATTATTTCTCCGGTATTTATTTTAAAAGTGTCTCCATCTATGACTTGTGTTACATAATTATCCGGATAAGAAACAGGCTCTTTGATATTAAAAGGGAAGATAAATATTAAAGAAATTAAAATAAGAAAAATTGCAAGAAATATCAGTGTGAATTTAATTTCTTTTTTCATCAGCACTCAACTTTTGTATAATTTTTGCTTTGAGCTTCTTCATCTGAAGTAAAGCAGATGATGTTTTCTGAGTTTATTCTTTTTGCATAATGGCAGTCACAAATATAATATTTGTCTGAGTTTATTGATCCGACATAAACTGTTCCTTCAGGACATCCTAAATCCTGGCAAACTCCTGTTTTCTTATTTGTAATCAAGAGATAAGTGGCATAAGATAAGATAGCAATTATGACAATTATTATTGAAATTATAAGAACCTTCCTTGTATTCATTTTTTCTTTTTTACCTTCTTTTTCTTCTTTCTTCCTGATCTTTGTCTTGAAAAGATTCCAACTAATTTGTCATCAACTTTTACTTTTGGAACAGAAGACTTGTTAGCTGAGGTTACACAGCTTCTTCTGATAATATCTTCTACTTGCTCTTTTAATGTAAAGAGATTCTTTTTTGCACGTTTATTAAGAATCTTTTTTTCACCTTCATTAATAGTTATTGTGATACTTGTCATTTTCTTCTAACATAAGTCTTGTCAACCTTGAAACTCTTGTAGATTCCTTCAAGAATATCTGTTCCTGCATATCCTGCAAGAAGGGACAATCTATAATCAAAATTAAAAATCAAGCCTACAAAGACTCCAATGATGAGGGCAACAAGAACAGTAATTGAATAATACCCCCAGAGGATTTTTCTGCGCAAGGATAATGCTTTAAGCAGGCCAACAAAGCCTCTTGTCAGTCCTCCAATTCCTCCAAGAACAGCTGGGAGAAATATTGTATCTAGAAAAACTTGTTCCATTTTTACCTCTTAAATCCTAAAAGAGAAAATATCTTTTAAATGTTGCGGGGATCATACAAAAGATATATACGCCCCGACCGAGATTCGAACTCGGGTCACGGCCGTGAAAGGGCCGCATTCTTGGCCTCTGAACTATCGGGGCTTAAGGATAAAAAGAAGTATCTAAATTAGTTTTTAAAACTAACTAAATCAAAAAATTCAAATAAGGATTAAAGAAAATAATAAAAAATTACTTATCTTTCCAGGCAGCAAATCCTACGGCAATTGCATAAGCTATCGTGGCTATCCAGGAAACAAATGGAATGAATCCGGCTATTGGAATTAATGACAGAGCTCCAGGATACTTTCTTTTTTCAAAAATCCTCCACAAAGCAATAATCGTCAAAACCCATATTGCTGCCCAACCTGCAAAAGGTATAAGGACAAGGAATATTAATGCCCAGTGGAAATTTCCTAACTGAAGAATCATTGCTCCGTTTGCTATAGGAATCCATGCAAGCCATGGGTACTTATATTTCAGCTTTTTTGCTATTGTCATGAAAGCCAATGCAAAGTAAACATAAAATCCAAGTGCAAGGATAAAAAACAAAACAAGCATTGCTACTGGCAAAGCTCCCCATTCATTTCCGAATGTATTGAAAATATTATAATCCATTCTAACCTCCTTTCAATTAATCTTATTCTTGTAAGAGGAAATGATATATAAAATTACTGATTCTTTTTCTCAGGAATAATTATCCATGCTAACAAATAAGCTACTATCCCGGCCCCTGCAGAGAGAATAGTTATAATAGCCCATAAAAGTCTTATTATTGTCGGGTCAATGTCAAAAAATTCCCCTAACCCGCCGCAAACTCCTCCAATAACTCTTTCTTTCCTGCTTCTGTAAAGTCTTTTTTTAACCATTTTGAATATTTTATTTAAATGAGCCTGCTCGGATTTGAACCGAGGACCCCTGCCTCTCTTAGAAAATCCAAGAGATTTTAATCCTTGCGGATTAATTTCCTATAAGAGCAGTGCTCTAACCCGGCTGAGCTACAGGCTCCTTATTTATTTAAGAAATAAAATGTTTATAAAGTTTTATAGAACTGTCCTGGAAGGAAGGGGGATCTGACATCTTTATTAGGAACAAAACCTTTAATATCTTTACCTTACGCTTCTGCATGTAAGTAAAAAGGGAGAAACATTTTTTCCGTCGATAAAAATGCCTTTTTCCCCTATGTAAGTAAAATTTATAAAAGATAAAACCATTGATTTAACAGGCAAGAAGACAAAACTTCCCACTGTTTAATTTTAATAAAAGAGGAAAATATGGAAAAGTCTCTAAAAATAAGATATAATACAAAAGTATTTGCTAATATTCTCCTTACTTTTAGTTTAGTCATTTTTTTTGGTGTGATTTCTTCAGCTGAGATTAATGACACTCTTCATATAAATCTCCAGACAACATATGACAATGGAACCATTCAGTCAGGGACTTTCACATTTGCATTTAACATAACAGAGAATTCAAGTTCAAGCTGTTTAGGGCCTGTTGTTTATAATCATTCTCTAGCCAGGGCAACAGATACAAGGGGTATTGTTTCAATTTATCTCCCAACAAATGGTTCTGGCGGCGGTAATTTGAGTGAACTTAATTTTGACAAACAGTATTACCTGTGTTATTA
>Ga0315539_1001295_pt1 | contig 18557 bp, 13 predicted proteins | sample SalMarSW160150MG_FD_203097 | JGI IMG/M metagenome (GOLD analysis project Ga0315539, IMG submission 203097) | Salt marsh sediment microbial communities from the Plum Island Ecosystem LTER, Massachusetts, United States - Salt Marsh Sediment SW1601-150 ... | reverse complement strand
CCTAACAGAATCAAAGCGAAGATCAAGATGAATATTGGCCCAAAACCACGGACCACCGGAAAGATCACCGAGAGGTCTCCCCTATCATAGGCTCTTCCCAAGAAAACATAGTAGATCGCTCCGGTTCCTCCGCAGGCAATTATCCCGATCCACGACCAGAGACTGATCGCAGATTCCTGGTGGCCCCAGATAAAAACAGGAAGATAGAACACCAGAGAAATCAAAGAGGCAATGGCCATGAAGGCAATCTTTCTTTGGCTCTCCTTTATGACTACATTTGAGACGGCCTGAAGCAGGCCAGCTAAAACCACAAGTAAAAGCGCTTTCAGAGGCATGGGGCAAGTTCTCGCTTGGCTAAAGGACGCAACTTGTACACTGATACAAAATACAACTCAAGAATCTTTTGGCAAATTCTTTTTCGGTCAAAGATGACTTTGCCAGGAAATGATGAGAATGGGAAAAAGCAGGTTCGTTTGGTCAGTTGAGCATGGATCCGTTGACCAAGTCCATCTGAAATTCTTTTCAAAAAAATCCTTTACAAATTAAATAATTCATCATATAATACTCGTAATTTTGGATAAAGAGAGGAGAATGCCCGAGATCAGTTAGTCATAGGAAGAAATTCCGACCCTTACTTAAGAGAAATATGAGCAAAAATCTGTATTTAGGCATAGACGTTGGCTCGGTGAGCGTGAAGGTGGTGCTTCTCTCGAAGGAAGGCCTGATCCTCAAAAGCTATTACCGAAGATCGAATGGACAGCCCCTTCCCACCGTGAAAGGTATCCTTGAAGAACTCTTCGGCGAAGTCAATCCAGAAGAGATCGGATTCTTAGCCACGACAGGAAGCGGCGGAAAGCTTTTGGCCTCGATCTTAGGCGGAAGCTTCATAAACGAAGTGATCGCTTGTGTCAGAGCCACTGGGAACTTATGTCCCGAGGTGATAACGGTAATAGAGATGGGAGGGGAGGATTCCAAGCTGATTCTCCTGCGTCATGATGAGGTCTCCGGGCATTCGGTTTTGGAGGACTTTTCCATGAATGCTCTGTGTGCGGCCGGGACCGGATCGTTTTTGGACCAGCAAGCCAACAGATTGAAAATATCCATCGAAGATGAATTCGGCAGCTTGGCTCTGAAGTCAAAGAACCCTCCGCGAGTTGCCGGAAGATGCAGCGTCTTCGCCAAATCAGACATGATTCATCTTCAGCAGGTCGCCACACCGGATTATGATATTGTGGCCGGACTGTGCTTCGCCATGGCAAGAAATTTCAAAAGCGGCCTAGCCAAGGGGAAAAAGATAGCCAAGCCCATCTGTTTTGTCGGCGGGGTTGCCTCCAATTTAGGAATGAGAAGAGCTTTTGAAAGCGTGTTCGAGTTAACCGAAAGAGAGCTGGTAGTTCCTGAGTATCATAAGGAGATGGGAGCAATCGGCGCCGCTTTATCTATCACCGGGGACCGAGAGGAAGAGAGCCAATTCGCGGGCTTGGATAATTTAAATCGATATTTATCATCCAAAAGGAAAGGACACAAAGGCAAAGAACGTCTGACCTTTGATTTCCCGGAGAACAAGTTCTTTGCGCTGACCAAAAGTCATAAGGTTCCCGATGCAGACAAGATCGATGCCTTCCTGGGAATAGACGTGGGATCGCTCTCTACCAACGTGGTGGCCATTGACAAAGACAAAAACGTGCTGGCTCGGTCATATCTTATGACCGAGGGAAGACCCATCGAGGCGGTGAAGCGCGGCTTAAAAACCGTGGGTGATCAGATCAAGGACAAGGTGAACATATTGGGCGTTGGAACCACCGGTTCGGGAAGATACTTAACCGGAGACTTCGTGGGAGCTGACGTGGTGCACAATGAGATCACTGCGCAGGCGATCGCGGCCATAAATATCGATCCCCATGTGGACACCATATTCGAGATCGGCGGACAGGACTCCAAATATGTCAGCCTGGAAAATGGGGCAGTGGTGGATTTCGAGATGAACAAGGTTTGTGCCGCTGGAACGGGCTCGTTTCTGCAGGAGCAGGCGGAAAAGCTGAACATCAATATCGAAGAAGAATTCGGGGATCTGGCCCTGAGCTCAAAATGTCCGGTCAACTGCGGGGAAAGATGCACCGTCTTCATGGAATCGGATCTAGTGGCACATCAGCAGGCCGGAGTTCCCAAAGAGGATCTGGTGGCAGGATTGGCTTACTCCATCGTGTATAACTATCTAAACAAGGTGGTGGGAGATAAAAAAGTGGGGAATAATATCTTTTTCCAGGGCGGGGTGGCTTGGAACATAGCGGTGGTGGCAGCTTTCGAAAAGGTGACCGGGAAAAAGATAACCGTCCCGCCTCATCACGACGTCACCGGGGCCATCGGCGCGGCCATCTTGGCCATGGAGAACCACGATGCTCTCGTACAGAACTATCATCCTCATCAACAAAGAAGCAAATTCAAGGGATTCGATCTCTCCCAAAAGGAATATACCATCACCACCTTCGAATGCGAAGACTGCCCTAATCGATGCGAGATCAAAAAGGTAAAAGTCGAAGGAGAAGCGCCCTTATATTATGGAAGTCGCTGCGAAAAATACGATACCCAAAGAAAAAAACGAGATTCCAACCTTCCCGATCCTTTCCGGGAAAGGGAAAGAATTCTCTTTGGTATACACAAAGAGTTTGTATCGAAAGACCAAAAGGTAACAACGGGCGAGAAGAAAAAGATCGGCGTTCCCCGGGCTCTATTCTTCCATGAGTTTTTCCCCTATTGGGCCACCTTCTTCGAGGATCTGGGATTTGAGGTGGTACTTTCAGATAAAACCAACAAACGGATCATTCGCGAGGGAGTAGAGCAAGTTCTGTCTGAAACGTGCTTTCCGGTCAAGGTTGCGCACGGACACATTCTAAATCTTCTGAAGAAAAAAGTCGACTACATCTTTCTTCCCAGCTTAATCAACATGAGGAAGGAAGACGAGTCTGATAAGGAGACCTACGCCTGTCCATATGTTCAGGCTCTCCCCTACATGATCAAAACCGCTATCGATGTGGAACGCCACGGGACCAAGATGCTTACCTTTCCTGTCCATTTCCGGCTGGACAGAACCATTCTTCTGAAAACTCTCTATAAACTGGGAAAGGAGTTGAAGAGACGAAAAGGTGAGATCAGAGCCGCCCTCTTTAGAGCGGAATCTTGTCAGGAGGAGTTTTACAGAAGGCTTCAAGAGAGAGGGAAAGAGATTCTGGATGGTCTTGAAAAAGATCAAAAAGTGCTGGTGATAGTGGGTCGACCTTATAACACATGTGATCTGGAGATCAGCTTGAACCTCCCAAAAAAGTTGAGAGATTTGGGGATATTAGCTCTTCCCATGGATTTCCTGGTGGGCGCAACCAAGATCAATAAGGATCACCTGCCTAATATGTACTGGAAATACGGTCAGAACATTTTAGAGGCCTCTGAGATAGTCAAAAACCATGGCAATCTGTTCGGACTTTACGTCTCCAATTTCGGGTGCGGCCCGGATTCTTTCATTACCCATTTCTTCAAGAGGAATCTGAAAGAAAAACCCCATCTTCTAATAGAGCTGGATGAGCATTCTGCCGATGCAGGCGTGATCACCCGTTGTGAAGCATTCTTGGACAGCCTGAAGAAGTGCGAAGAACGTTTGCCATCCGAACCCGGAAAGGAAACTCGGACAAAGATATGTATTAAGCGTCGAGGAGAGGATCGCAGGGCCTTGTACGTCCCCTACATGTGCGATCACGCCTTCGCTTTTCAGTCCGCCTTGCGTGCCTGCGGCAAAGAAGCTTATGTTATGGATGAATCGAATGAAGAGACCTTGATCACAGGAAGGAAATTCACCTCCGGAAAAGAATGTTATCCCTGTATTCTGACCACCGGAGATTTAGTGAAGTTCTTGAATAAACCAGGTATCGACAAAGACAGGGTTGCGTTCTTTATGCCTAAGGCCGACGGGCCATGTCGGTTCGGGCAATACCATAATTTGCATCGGATCATCTTGGACGATTTAGGCTACCAGGATATACCTATCGTCTCCCCAGACTCCGAAGATTCTTATTCGTCTATTCAAGGCTTGGACGGCAATTTCAGAAAGCTTGCCTGGAGAGGGATGGTGGCAACCGATCTGTTGCTGAAGCTTGCCCGGCAGACCAGACCCTACGAGAAAAACAAAGGGGAAACGGACAGGATTTACGATATCTGTCTGAAGCAGCTCAAAAAGACGATGGTTGAAAAAGGGGATCTTCAGGAGTTCATCCTTTGGGCCAGAGGGCTGTTCGCGAGAATTGAAAAAGACCAGACCGAAAGAAAACCGATCATCGGGGTGGTGGGAGAGATATACATAAGGTCTAACAGATTCTCCAATAACCACTTGGTGAGAAAAATCGAAGCCTTAGGGGGCGAAGCCTGGGTGGCGCCTTTTTCCGAATGGATCTCCTACACCAGCTCGCAGCACAAAAAGAGCTCTCGAATCCAAAAGGATCACAAGGAATTCATCAAAGCTTTTCTTACCTCCTGGGTGCAGGCAAAGGCAGAGTATAGACTGGAAAAGGGTCTCAAAGGGAAGATTTTGGGATGGCATGAGCCTAAAATTGAAAAAGTGTTGGAGCACGCCAGTCCTTACTTGCATGAGTCTTTTGGAGGTGAAGCCATACTTACTGTGGGAAAATCCATAGATTACATAAAACAGGGACTCTGTGGAATCATCAATGCCATGCCCTTCACCTGCATGCCGGGAACCGTCGTCACTGCCATCTCCAAGAAACTGAGAGAAGATTACGGAAGCTTCCCCTGGCTGAATATGGCTTACGAAGGATTAGAAGATGCCAACGAGATCACCCGCCTGGAAGCCTTCATGCACCAATCCCGAGAATTCCAAAAGAAACGAAGATCAGAATAGACTGAGACGGAGAGTTTAGACTGAGACTGAGAGAGAGAGTAGGGACTGAGATAGGAAGGTGAAACTCAGAGAATCCTTAGTCACGGTCTCAGTTACCGGCTCAATCTGGGAAAAAGGAAGTGCGAGATGTTCGGATTTGAGAAGCTGGATGTTTGGCATAAGTCAGTTGATCTAATCCTGCAGGTGGATGTAGTTGTTACGAAATTGCCCAAACATGAATTCTATTCTCTCGGTGATCAAATACGAAGGGCGGTTTTGGCAATCTCCACTAATATTGCAGAGGGAACCGGAAGGAATTCTAAGAAAGAAGCAAGCTATTTTTTCAACGTAGCAAGAGGGTCTGCGTATGAGGTAGCCAGCCTGTCAAAGGTTCTCAGGACAAAAGGATATTCGAATGATCACACACTAAACGAGCTATATTCAAATTGTGAGGAGGTTTCCAAGATGCTATCTGGAATGATTAAACTTTCTCAATCTCAGTCTAGGTCGCAGTCTCAGTCACAGTCTCAGGTCTAATCCAGGAGAGATTCACATGAACAAGGAATTAAACAAACTGGTAAATGAGATTCTGGAATTCCGCTGGAAGGATAGCCCGGTGGGGGCTACCTTTTCGGGGATTCACAAATATGATGGGAAATTGGATAAGACCGATCCTGAGTCTCGGAGGGGCCACCTCAAGAAGGCAAAAGCATATCTCCGGGAAATGGATGGATTCTCGTCTGATCTCAGAACCCAAGGCAAAAAGGCGAAGCTTTCCAGAGACGAAGAGATGGATTTGAGAATACTGAGGGATTCTCTCAGAACCGAGATCGCAGAGGAAGAGAAATTGCGATCGTTTAAGAGGAATGCCTGGATCTACCCTTACATCGGTTTGGTGGGCTGTTACGTTCTTATTCTGCGCGACTTTGCGCCTTTGAACCGAAGAATGAAATCTGTTTTGGGAAGGCTGAAACAGATTCCTCGGTTCATGAAACAGGGCGAAACAAATCTGAAAAGAGGAAGAGACATCCCCAAAATATGGACTCAGGTCGCCCTCGAAACCACGGTAGGCGGAAAGGAATTCTTCAGGCACATAATCCCTCTCTTTGCAGAAAAGGTGCCTGGTTTGAAAAGACAACTTTTAGCTGCCAACAAAAAGGCACTTTCGGCTTTCGATGGCTACGAACAGTTTCTCAAGAAGCGGCTTCTTCCCAGATCCAAGGGTCGCTTCGCAACCGGAGAACAGTTCTACAATTTTCTTCTGTCCGTCCACCATCAACTCCCATATACTGCGGATGACCTCCTGGCAATAGGAGACCGAATCATTAAGGAGACTCAGGCAGAAATGAGAGCGCTAGCCAAAAAAATAGATCCCCAAAAAAGCTGGTCCAAAATTGTTGAGGATTTGAAGAAAAAACATCCCCGTAAAGACGATCTCTTGGATTTCTATAAGAAAGAAATGGCCAGAGCCAGGGACTTTGTTAAGAAAAAGGATTTGGTTACCATTCCGAAGGGCGAGAGCCTGTCGATAATGGAGACTCCAGCTTTCGAAAGAAACACCATTCCTTACGGCGCTTACATGGAGCCAGCTCCGTTCGAGAAAAAGCAACAGGGATTCTTCTGGGTGACGCCGGTAAATGAAAAACTGCCGCACAAACAGCAAGAGGAACAGTTGGACGGCCACAACATTCACGGAGCGGTGTTGACCGCTCTACATGAAGCCTATCCCGGGCATCATCTTCAACTGGTTCACTGCAATAAGATAAAATCTAAGGTTAGGCGTGAATTCTTCACTTCACTCTTTGCTGAGGGATGGGCGCTCTATTGTGAGGAACTGATGTACGAAAAAGGCTTTTATAGCCAAAAAACCCGGCTGCTTCAACTGAAGGATCAGCTCTGGCGCGCCTGCCGCGTAGTCATCGATGCAAGTCTGCACACCAATCGAATGAGCTTCAACAAAGCGGTGGATATGTTAGTCAACGTAGCGAAGTTAGAAAAAACGAACGCTATCGCCGAAGTCAAAAGATACACCTACACTCCCACCCAACCCATGACCTACATAATGGGCAAGATGGAAATACTGAAATTGAGGGATGATTTCAAAAAGGTAAAAGGCAAAGCTTTCAACTTAAAGAAATTTCATGACCAGCTTTTAAGCTACGGCACCATCCCCGTCCAGATGGTCAGGGAAAGAATGTTGGAGACGTGAGATTGAAACGGAGAGGTGAAACTGAAAAGAGCCTTCTTACGATGCAGCGGTATTAGGAAATACTGGGATCACTCGGAGCTTCGGCTATCCTCCTGCCTTCGGCGGGATATTGAGACTAATGCCCAAGTATCGAGAGGTTCTCGGGAGGCACAGAAAAAATGACAGAAACCCTTTCAGGCCTTCTCACCCCGGTCTTGGCAATCGTAGCGACTGTAATTCTTGTTCTGCAATATGTCTTAGCAAAGAGACGCTGGCGCCTAGATTTGTACGATAAAAGGTATCCAGTCTTTTTAGCAACAATGCAATATCTTTCCTTCATAGGTCAGCACGCAAGCGTAGATGATGAGGAGTTGTTTAAATTCCTGAGAAATTCAAAGGACAAAGAGTTTCTCTTTGGAAACAACGTGCAAGAATATCTGGAACAGCTTTACAAAAAAGGAGTGCGTTTAAACTATCTTAACAGAAGGCTTGACCATGAAGCGGTTGATGAGAAAAGAACAAAACTGGCGGATGAGTTGGAAGAGACACTTAACTGGTTTTCGAAGCAATTTGAGGTCTCCAAAGCGCTTTTTGGAGAATATCTTAAGATTGACAAGAGATGACTTCCATAATACATCGGTATTAGGAAGTACCGATGCCCTCTTTCTAGAAACTTCAGCAGTTTTTATTGGCGAAGCACCAATGAATGTGTAATCGCCTGTCAGGCCTTTGACATGTGTGAAACAAAACGGCTAATTCTGCGAAAGATGACCATGGAGGACCTAGATGACCTCCTTCGCATCTTTTCCGATCCGAAGGTGATGCGATCCTTTGGGGGGATACTATTCGATCGGGAGAGGATGAAGCAATGGCTCCTCCGCAACCTGGATCACCAGACCAGATATGGGTACGGTCTTTTCTCCGTCATTTTGAAAGCGAATGGTGAGTTGGTGGGCGACTGTGGCTTGGAGCACATCGAAGTCGAGGGATCACCAGAGGTAGAAATTGGATATGATTTCCTGAGCGCTTATTGGGGACAAGGCCTCGCGACTGAGGCAGCAGGTGCGGTACGCGATTACGCATTTGACCAGCTCGGCCTGCATCGGGTCATCAGTCTCATCCGACCCGAGAATCTTGCGTCGATACGAGTGGCGGAGAAAATCGGCATGGTAAAAGAGAAGGAATGTGTAAGGGGCAGTCAGCTTTACCATGTATACTCACTATCTGGTGGTTCGGCCCAAACAGCGCGCTTGCTCGATCGTGCTCAACTCGGTGGCTGACGCGCCAGTACGACGGATGATAGTACATCTTTTTTTTCAACGTCCTTGTGGTTACGTGCCAAACTCCGGATAGAATCCCGGCGACGAGCCCTATGGTATTGTTGAGCTGGGAAAATAATTTTCTTCGTCATAGAATTTGCTTTGATCCTTTCCTTTCTTGTGTTATAATCTCATTGATTTTCTAAATACTCAGCGCAGGGTTTGGCATCTTCTTGGGATCGGATAACAGACAGCCAAGCTGTCATAATGGACGACCATGCGGATTAGAAAGACTAGTGAGAAAGATAAGTTGCAGCGGGTCGCCCTTCGGGCGCAACTGTGGCCTAGGGCCGAATTGGATCAGCTTAGAAGTGAAGTTGATAAGATGCTGGAAGATGCCGATTGGGGAATATTCACAGCAGAGCATGAAAGAAAGATGGTAGGATTAGTTGAGTGTTCAGTTCGAGACAAAGCTCCAGGATGTCACACAAACAAAATCGGATATATTGAGGGATGGTTCATAATTCCTCGATTTAGAAACCAGGGCGTAGGTGCGAGGTTGGTCGAATCCGGTGAGAGATGGGCAGAAGAGAAAGGATGTGTAGAAATGGCCTGTGACACTACCTCGCAGTACCCTTTAAGCCCTGATGCCCACAAGGCACTGGGATATCAGGAGGTGAAAAGAAAGTTCTATTACCGAAAATCTCTTTCATGGGAGCCGCAATCTAACCCGCGGTTGTAACCGGGGGCACTACCGAGAATCTATTTGAAGGGTCCGTCACCTTTGCGGTGTTTGTTTTCTGCCGTGGGATTACCTCAAAAAGCCGTGCATGGTTTCCGGGGCACGACAAATTGTACAGAACTATCAGCCGCCGGGTTGACGTTTGGCTCGACTGCTGAAAGGAGGATGATATGTAAGACGTATGAGCATTTGCCAATTTTCACTCAATAACCGATCCGGTTCAAACCCTGATTGAAAAAGGAGAATACAATGAAAAAGTATAATTCAATAAGCTGTTCACTTCTGCTTTTGATCAGTGCGCTTCTCCTCGTAATAGTCGGCTGTGCCCCCTGTGAAGATGGCAAGATTCCCATCACGACAACATCGGAGGAAGCGCGGGAATATTACCTGCAGGGACGCGATCTTTTTGAAAAACTCCGTGCTCAGGAATCTCGTCAATTCTTCGAGAAGGCCGTTGCGGAAGATCCAGACTTTGCCATGGGCTATTTATTCTTGTCTTTTGCTCAGCCCAGCGCAAAGGGATTTTTCGAGAAGCTTGATAAGGCTGTGGCTTTAGCAGATAAGGTCTCCGAAGGAGAGCGATTATGGATTCTGGGGGTCGAAGCCGGGGTCAACGGTTTTGCAATGATACAGAGAGAGTACTACCAGAAACTGGTTGCGGCCTATCCAAACGACGAACGGGCACACAATCTGTTGGGAAATCAGTACTTCGCTCAGGAGGACTATACACTGGCAATACCCGAATACCAAGAGGCAACCCGGATCAATCCGAACTTTTCGCAGCCTTATAATCAGCTGGGTTATGCTCATAGATTCCTGGGAAACTATGCCGAAGCAGAAAAAGCTTTCCAGAAATATATAGAGCTGATTCCGGATGATCCCAATCCTTATGATTCTTATGCCGAGTTACTCATGAAAATGGGTGAATACGATCAGTCCATACAAACCTACCAGAAGGCCTTGGAGCTTAATCCCAACTTCGTTGCGTCGCATATCGGCATTGCTACAAACCTCAATTTCAAAGGAAATCATGAGGATGCCAGAAAACAACTTCAGAAACTGTACGACATTGCTCGCAATGACGGCGAACGACGTGCAGCTCTCTTTGCCATGACCGTTTCTTACGTTGATGAAGGCAACATGGATAAGGCGCTGGAAGAACAAAATAGGCAATACGCTTTGGCAGAAAAGATTAACGATGCTTCCGCAATGGCTGGAGACTTGGTTGTAATGGGGAATATTCTTCTTGAGGTTGAGCGGCCTGATGAAGCGTCCGCCCAGTACGAGAAAGCGGTGAAACTTGTGGAAGAATCCGATCTTTCCGAGGAGGTAAAGGATAATACAAGACGCGGCTATCTTTTCAACACTGCACGCGCTGCCTTGAAGAAGAAAGAGCTTGCGACGGCAAAGGCTGAGTCTGACGAATATCGGCAGCGAGTCGAAGCCGTAAATAACCCATTTCAGATCAAACTGTCTCACGAACTGGCGGGAATGATTGCGCTGGAAGAAGAGCAGTACGATAAGGCTCTCGATGAACTTCAGCAAGCGAGTCAACAAAATCCATATAACCATTACAGAATGTCGCTGGCCTACCGTGGCAAAGGAGATAAACAGAGAGCCAAAGAATTCTGCATGAAAGCCGCACGGTTTAACGCGCTTAACAGCCTGAACTACGGATTCATCAGACACAAGGCTCAGCAGATGCTGGATTCGATGTAGCGTGCTTCGATCTTAGGCCTCTCTTCTGGTTGTCGCCGTTCGATTCATTACCCTTGTTGCACTCAGCCGGAACTCTCCAGCCTCTGGTGTACAAAACGGACACACCTTTAGCGGGATCTTGAGACTATTCTCGAAGCATCAAGGAAATGGAGGAGATCATGACCTATTACAAGAAGTTGGTCGGTGAAAAATGTTATCTTTCGCCTTGCAGTTTAGAAGACGCGGAAAAATGGACTGAATGGGACAATGATTTGGAATTCGCAATTCCTTTGGGAGAAGAAGCGTATACTTGCTATTCTCTTGATAAGATGAAAGAGATCATAAGCAACGTCATAAAAAAACAGGATCCCATATTCAGCATAATTGATCTCGAAACGGATAAGCCTATCGGGCGCTGTATGCTTTTTAACGTAGATAAGGTGGACAGAAAAGCTATGCTGGGGATTGGCATTGGTGACAAAGCTTACTGGGACAAGGGATACGGTCAAGATGCCACCAAGCTTCTGCTTGATTATGGTTTCAATCTGCTTAATTTAAACAACATCATGCTTGGGGTATATTCCTATAACGAGCGAGCAGTAAACTGCTATAAGAAAGTAGGCTTCAAAGAGATAGGAAAAAGGAGAAAGTCAAAGATCATCGGAGGAAAAACCTTTGACGAGGTTTTTATGGACATTCTCGCCGAAGAATTCGAATCTGTTTATGTAAGCCGATTTGTCGAGAAAGAAATCAAGTAAATAGGAACAACATATTTGAAGCTTTGACTGTGTGGCAGGGTAAGGGTACCCTGCCACAACAATTGCTTTCTCCGTTGGGCTGCCATTCAAGGAATACACCAGACTTTTTCCCGAAGCATAAAAAAACCCCGCCATTTGCGGTGAACTTGTCAGACCGCTAGCGGGGTTTTTGGCAACGGATTCTTGTCCTACTCGGTTTTTTCGTAGACCTTTGTCATTATCACATCTTCGGTTGGCTTGCTCCGCGCGTCGATTGGCACGGCTGCTATCTTATCCACAACGTCCATTCCTTCAATGACGTGAGCAAAGACGGTGAAATTCTGCTGGTCAAGATGAGCGGTTTTTTCGGTGGATAGACAAATGTAAAACTGACTCCCACTATTGCCTTCCGCGGATCTTGCCATGGCTATGGCTCCGCGCTCATGCTTCTTAGTCGTGGGTTCGTCGGGCAGCTTATAACCCGGTCCTCCCGTTCCGGTGGCTGTGGGATCACCGCCCTGAATAACGAAACCGGGCGCGACGCGGTGGAAGGTCAAACCGTCATAGAATTTACTTAAGACCAATCTCAAGAAGTTTTCGGCCAGTTTGGGAGATTCCTTCCAGTAGAGCTCAATTTCGATTGTGCCCTGATTGGTTTCTATCACCACGATGGGATTCTTCTCGCGGACTATGGGGTCCTGCATGATTTCGGGCTCGGCAGTTTCCTCTGCCACAACTTCCTCAGCTTTCTTTTCCATCTTCTCGGTCTGAACCTCCTCCTTTTTGCCACACCCGAAGATGAAGAATAATGATACTATAACGAGAATAGTAATTCTCTTCATGACTACTCCTTGGATTTTAGAGTTTCCGGTCTATGGTTAGCAGAAACGCCGATCTATTTCTCGACCACCTCCTTCCGTATGATTGAGTTTATTCCTTCGACTTAAGATTTCACGGGCAAAGCGTACCATCAAGTCCAGATGAATCCGATTCGGAATTTCAGAATTTCTATAAAAACACGCCCGGAATATAAAGAGGCAATTTCAAATGTCAAGAATTTGTTTGTCCAGCCCTCAAAAAAACCAGATTGTCTGAGCAGGCGAGGAGTATCGAGCTTCAGCTTGGCCTGAGGCACCTTTTCTCCGCTGTTCAGCCTTGTAGGGAAGATCAAGACGGTTCACCTGAAGGTGAACACTTCAGAATCACCTTGGGAATTCGCAACTCTATAACTCACGGGAGAATCGTCTGGTCTCTCCTTGAACCTGTGGAAATCAGGAAAACGGGAGTCTCCAATTTTCGGGCAATGTAATCTAGGTATTTCTTGGCTTCATCCGGCAAATCCTTATAATCGGTTATGCCGTGGGTTTCCTTGTGCCAGCCGGGAAGTTCCTCGTAGACTGGTCTACAATTTCCCAATACATCCAAGTCAGGAGTAAATTCAGTGACTGATTTGTTCCTATACTTATACCCCACACAGACCTTGATCTTATTAAAAGCATCCAGGACATCCAATTTGGTCAAGGCGATTTTGGTGATTCCATTGATCCGGAATGAATATTTGAGGATCACCAAATCCAGCCATCCGCATCTTCTGGGTCTGCCGGTGGTGGCGCCGAATTCGTTTCCTCCGTCCTGCAAGCGCTTCCCCACCTCATTTTGCTGCTCGGTCGGAAGAGGCCCATTGCCTACTCGGGTGGTGTAGGCTTTTGTCACGCCGATCACCTCGTCGATTTGGGCCGGCCCCACCCCCAAGCCGGTACACGCTCCGCCAACAGTGGTATTAGAGGAAGTGCAGAAAGGATAGGTTCCAAAATCGATGTCCAACATAGCTCCCTGCGCTCCTTCAAACAGAATGCTTTTCCCCTCTTTTATGGCCTGATTCAAGAATAAGACCGTATCTGCAATAAAGGGTTTTATCCTTCTCCTGAATTTTGAAACCTCCAGGCTTTTCTTCTTTATAGAAGCGAACTCTTTTCTGCTCAACTTTCTTAGAAAATGATTTTTGCTCTTCAGATTCCATTCAGTCCTTTTGTTAAAAAGATCGTGATCCAAAATGTCCATAACTCTTAATCCATTTCTTGCCATTTTATCTCTGTATGCCGGGCCGATTCCCTTTCCCGTCGGGGCGATTTTGTCCTTCCCTCTCGCTTCCTCTTCCAATCTCTCGATCACCTTATGATAGGGCATAACCAGATGGGCGGTTTGCGAAATCAGAAATCTGTCTCGAAATTCAATCTTTCTTTTTCTCAACTGATCTAATTCACAAAGTACCTGTTCCAAGTCGACCACCACTCCGTTTCCAATCACGCAAATCTTGCCCGGATGCAATATCCCCGTGGGAACCAGATGCAGGATGAATGTTTGATCGTCGATCACCACGGTGTGACCGGCATTGGCGCCTCCGGAAAAGCGTGCTACCACTTCTGCATCTTCCGTCAGGATATCAACGATCTTTCCCTTACCCTCATCTCCCCACTGCGTTCCCACAACGACTCTGTTTGGCATTTCTTTCTCCTTCAGTTCTTCTGTCGGGTATTCCTGCCTTCGGCAGAAAAACCCGACCTACGTATTAGCAAATCAGAAATCCAACTCAAAATCTCCTCTTTTCCTTGTCCGGTTTTTGCAGAGAACAGGACGAGAGAATCTGAATCTACGTTTACAATCTCCGAAGTACTTCTAGCATTCAGAACCAATGCCGATCTGGATAGTTTATCTGTTTTGGTCAGAACCACAAGCTTTTCTCTTTGATAAAAATCGAGCCACTCTAAGAGCTGTAAATCTGCTTCAAAAGGCTCGTGCCTTGCGTCTATCAATAGAACTACCCCTTTTAGATTCTGGCTGTTTTTCAGGTATTCCTCGACCAGTCTTCCCCAGGTTCCCTTCATCGATTTCGACACTTTGGCATAGCCGTATCCGGGGAGATCAACGAAATAGAGATTGTCATTTATCAGGAAGAAATTTATCTGTCTGGTCTTGCCGGGGGTGGAGCTTATCTTCGCCAGATTCCTAATATTCGCCAGCTTATTCAAGACAGAGGACTTTCCTACATTCGACCTGCCTGCAAAGGCAATCTCCGGAAAATGATCCTTAGGAAGATCAGCAACCTTAAACACACTCTTGACGTACGTGGCCTTCTTTATTTTGAATGGCATGTTGAACTGGGAATAAGGGACGATTATCTGGAGTTTAGTTGTTCTTTTGTCAGTCTCCTGGCCAAGCCGTAAAGGCTTGGCTACGCGATCAAGGAATATTCTGAAAGCTGGTGAGTCATCGAGTTCATTTGCATCGGGATTTGCTAACACCGATGCATAATGAGATTAACTCCCGGTAACTAATTTCAACCTTCCTGTTTACGTGTTCTTCGCGGTTCTACTAAAGAGAGCAGAGGTACTCATGGATGGATCGCGCGGCCTTGCGTCCGGCCCCCATGGCAAGAATGACGGTTGCTGCGCCGGTGACCACGTCTCCCCCAGCCCATATCCTGTCCCGGGAGGTTTTGCCGGTTTCCTCATCAGCAACGATATTTCCCTTCTTCCCCACCTCCAGTCCAGGTGTGGTGGCTGCGATTAATGGATTGGGGCTGTTGCCGATCGCACAGACCACGGCGTCCATGGGAAGAATGGTTTCAGAGCCTTCGATGGGAACCGGCCTTCTCCTTCCAGAGGCGTCGGGCTCACCCAACTTCATCTTCAGGTACTCGATTTCCTTGATCCAGCCGTTCTCGTCGCCAATGTATCGAATGGGAAGGGTGAGAAAATCGAAGACGACTCCCTCCTCCTCCGCATTCTCTATCTCCTCCAAGCGCGCCGGCAGTTCCTGCCTGGATCTCCTGTAAATGATCCTGCTTTCTGCTCCCAGCCTCAGCGCGGTTCTGGCACAGTCCATGGCCACGTTTCCCCCACCGATAACGGCGACTCTTTTGTGATTCTTTATGGGAGTCGGGAACTGGGGGAAGAGATAACCCTTCATCAAATTCATCCTGGTCAGATACTCATTTGCGGAATAAACCCCATTTAAGTTTTCACCGGGAACGTCCATAAACCAGGGAAGTCCTGCGCCCGACCCGACAAACACAGCGTCATATTCTTCAAGAAGACTGTCAACCGTTCGGGTCTTTCCCACCACGAAATCAGTCACTATGTTCACTCCGAGCTTTCCGAGGTATTGCACTTCCCTGTTCACTATTGCCTTGGGAAGCCTGAACTCCGGTATGCCGTAGATTAACACCCCTCCCATCTTGTGCAGGGCCTCAAAGATAGTAACCTGATGCCCTAATTTTATCAGATCGCCAGCTACGGTAAGTCCGGCTGGCCCCCCACCTATGACGGCGACCTTTCTTCCGGTAGCTGCCGGAATTTCGGGCATCTCAAGCTCACCTTGCTGGGCTTCCCAGTCCGCCAAGAACCGCTCTAAGCGACCAACGGCAATCTGACCCCCTTTCTTCTGCAGTACGCACACTTGCTCACACTGCTCCTCCTGCGGGCAGACTCGACCGCACATTGCGGGAAGGCAATTTTTATCCTTGAGTATCCTGATTCCGGCAGCAAAGTCACCATCTGCTATGCATTGGATAAATCCGGGGATGTCTATCTCCACCGGACAATTCGAAACACACTTGGGCTTCTTGCACTGCAAACACCGCTTTGCTTCCTGGATTGCAGTTTCAGCCGCATAGCCCAAGGCCACCTCGTCGAAATTGTGCCTTCGTACCTCGGGCGGCTGCTTGGGCATCTCCCGCCTATTTAAATCCAGCTTCTTCTTCTGCGGTTCAGACATGATACGTTTTCTTAAGATCTGCTAATGTGCTCTTCACACCTGCTGGTCCTCAAGGGAACAACCTCTTCGGTCATGTATGTTTTGCGGCGCTGGAGAAGCTCGGCCCAATCCACCTGGTGTCCGTCGAAATCGGGGCCGTGCACGCAGGCGAACTTCGTGCTCGATCCCACGGTAACGCGACACACACCGCACATTCCCGTGCCGTCGATCATTATCGGATTCAAACTGACCACAGTTTTTATCCCTAGAGGTCGGCTCACATCCGATCCTCTCTTCAAAAGGAAGGTACAGCCGTTAATGATGATTCGGTTAACCGTCTCTTCCGATGACTTGATTATCTCGGCAAGCCTTGTCACGTGTCCGCGGTAACCCTTAGTCCCATCCCGAGTGATGTAGATGAGTTCGTCCGAGACCTCCTTGAGCTTATCCTCCCAGAAAAAGAGATAGGAACTTCTGGCTTCAATGACCGTGATGACTTTGTTTTTTTTCTCTTTCAGTGCCCGGGCAATCGGATAGATGCTTCCGATCCCATAACATCCGCCCAGGCACAGAACCGTGCCAAACTCCTCGATTTCCGTGGGATTGCCCAATGGTCCCACCACCGTGGGAATGCTCGTTCCGGCCGCAAGTGAGGCCAGTTTGCCAGTGCTGCTGCCCACATTCATGAAAATCACGGTTACCGTCCCGTCTTGAGCATCCCAGTCAGAAACGGACAGGGGTATCCTCTCTCCGTCTTCCTCGGCTCGCAAGATCACAAACTGACCCGACCTCATCTGACGGGCAACTGCCGGAGCCTCCAGCGTCAAAAGGTGCATGTTGGGCACGATCATCCGGCTTTCTATCAGTTTAAACATCCTTTTTCCTTATTCTCACTGGATGTGGGTTAGGTCCAACCGATTCTCCCTGGCGCAGCGTAACGTGCAACGTTCGCCGCGGCTGTTCGGCCAATATCCTTGCGGGCCATGTTTTCTCAAAATGGGATGAGGTCACCACGACCTCATCACCGCCGGATATTTTAGCTTTTCTGGCATCTTCTGCACTTATGTCCACCATCCCTTCAGGAAACACCTTTTTTGCCCCCTCCACCCAGACGGAGAGAGGGAAGCCCCGATAGGCATTTTCCACGATCGAAACGTTAAGCAGAAGAGGAAATTTCCTGTCCGTTTTCTTAACACCACGAGACCTGGCTTTTGGAACGCTAAGCTTCCCTTCGCATGTCAGAGAATGCGGTCTGCGCGCGGAACCATCGAAGTCTCCAAATCCCCTTACCAGGGAAGAAATCTCGTCATGGATCTCACGAGCGCTGGAGAAATCGAATCCGCTTTTTCCCATCTTTTCTGCGATCCGGCAGAGTATTTCCCAATCGGGCAGGGCTTCGCCTGGGGGATCCACAGCCTTTCTTACCCGCTGAATTCGTCCCTCACCGTTGATGAACGTCCCGTCCGCTTCGGTAAAGGCTGCCGACGGAAGGACCAGATCGGCTTCATAGCCGGACTCTGGGGGGTATATGTTCTGGAATATTAAGAAATCGCAGGGGGGTCTGAGGACTGTGGGAACTTCTCCAATGAGGTAGAGCACCTTCAACTTCTTCCCGGACGAAAGCGTCTCCGCGCTGAATTGAAAGGAGAACGGAGGGATTTTTGTCCCCCACGCTTTTCTTAAATCGTCCGCCCTCTTCTTATCGGAGGAAGAAAACCCGCCGGGCAGAAATTCAGGGTAGGTCCCCATGAGAATGGACCCGTATAGATTGTTCTGGGCCGGTAAGGGAATAACTCCGGCCCCTATGTTTACCGCCAATTCTCTGACAGCCTCGGAAATCTGCGTGCTTTCGTAATATTGCAGGAATTCGGAACCCACAAGAATCACAGGGGCGGAGTCTTCCTTGAGCGTCTTCACGACCGTGGAAAGTTCAGCACTGGTACTTCCGCTCCTCCCTTTTGATCTGGATTTCGAAGTTCCGGTTTTCCTTTTCCCGGTCAACTTCACCAGGGAACGAAGAAGATTGAGTTCTCTGCCGGGAACCGGTTGGATCCATTTGTGGGCGATTACCGAAAGGCTGTGATGCCGGGGATTGATAGTGATGATTTTCGCTCCCCTTTTCAGGGCTTTTCGAAGTTCGACTCCCACGATCGATCTTCCAAACCTGGCGTCCAGACCGATACAGAGAATGGCTGAAGCATTCCGGACGTCGGAAAGAGGAACAGACATCTTCATAAGGTCGAGGTAGGCGTTGAAGCCAGGTCCGTAGAAGATTCTGGCGCTGGTGTCGATATTG
>Ga0315539_1001294_pt1 | contig 18559 bp, 36 predicted proteins | sample SalMarSW160150MG_FD_203097 | JGI IMG/M metagenome (GOLD analysis project Ga0315539, IMG submission 203097) | Salt marsh sediment microbial communities from the Plum Island Ecosystem LTER, Massachusetts, United States - Salt Marsh Sediment SW1601-150 ... | reverse complement strand
ACCTTGTCTGGTTCTACTTTACCATGTTGCCCGTCTAGGTGGTGGCGGTGCAACTTTGCGTATTTACCGCAGTCAAAACAGTACCCGAAGGAGGCTTTGTATTTTGAGGTAGTGGGGGAGGCTTCCCGACACACGGTGGCACTCACTTGTCTGCCCCCTTCCCCTCTGATGTGGGAAGGGCAGAATTTATGTAAAATGAATACTAACCCTGAGTAGTGGAACATAGAGATGCCTTTTATCCGTCAGCTGTCCTTCTCTTAGTCTCGCCTGAGCCAAAGGTGGCGGAGCGTAATAGCTGGTGCTTGTTGCCTAGTCTCGACATAGCTAAAGGTTCTCGAGTGCTGACTAATATGAACGACTTCGTTATTCTTGCCAGGCTTGGAGTGTTTGCAAGGATAGGGTGCTGTAATGGTAAACCACTTTTTTACAGGCGAATTGAGGGCTTTATTCAGCTTGGATGCTATTGTATAGCCATTACGGGCATAGCCGATCATCAGTGCATCTGTCATTGCCCAAGCGTATTCGCCACAAACGAATCGGGTAATACCCTTGCCGCAATAGTGAACACTGATAGAGTGGCTGATGTCCACCGGCTTACATTCAACAAAAAGCCAATCTTGCGACGGTTTGAACACATCACGACCGTAAAGGCCGATGAGTAAATCGGGCATTTTATCGAGCTTAGATCCATCGTAATTGCATACCTTCCCCTCACGTGCGATGGTCGTAAACAATTGACGGTCAAATCCATCAACGAAACCTTTGTTAAATACTCCATCTAAGAGCCGTTGGTAGAGTTTGCTGGTGATAACATCTTCAGTTGCGCTATGCAAGTCAAATCCGGGCTGCGGATGCGTCCGCAGTAAGTCCCAAGCTACACATAATGCTTCTTCCACCACGAGGAAAATCGGTAGTGAAATTGGAGGATGTGGTAATATTGTGCTTGTTAATCCCTTGTTATAAAACGAAAGTCCCACACTTAGTCCTCAAAAATACTCATATTATGGCGGACGATTTCAGCACCGAGAAGCCGAGCACGGCTTGGCGTCCAATACCGATACTGATTTACAAGGCCAACAAGTATACCTTTCTCGACCAGTTGAATGATACGAGTCGTGCCGGTGTCTTCTGCCAGTTGCAGAATCACATTACGAAACAACTCACCTGGTTTAGCGATGTCTCGGCCTCTTTCACCGATGAGCAAGATGGTGAACGGCGCTTTTTTCTGTAGAGATACATCGTCCATTTTCCAAAGGTTAACTTGTGGCTCCTTACCAAGCACCTTGAAAAACGGATAAATCACAGACTCTAACCGCCGTCGGAATGTCTCGTACTCTTTATCTTTTGGTGTACTACATGCACGCATTCTCGATTCTTCATATGGTAAACAAACGTCAAGTGTGTCTCTGATGACTTCCATGTCAAGCTCATCAAGACCATAAAGGCTTCCAAAAAATGCATCGATTTCTGACATTACGGTCATGTCGTTATGTAGCAGACGCTTCGATAATACCGTTATAAGGTTTCTCTTCTCTTCACTAAGATTTGCAAGTGGAATAATCGGACAATCATCCAGATCAGTTTTGTATACCACTCGCCGCTCTGTGCCAAACACTGGAGCCGTCATTAAGACATAATGAATCCAAATAAGCGAATGACAGAATAAGAATAGATACTGGGCTAGTAATTCTCCATCTGGATGATCGACTGATGAATAGCCGTAGAAGTCCTGTGAGAAAGCCACATCATCGAGGCTAAGAAACGCCCAACAATTTGTACGGTCAGAGCCTGGTGACTGTTTCACTAAAACTAGTGGCGCCCGATAAACTTCACGTTTCCGAGGACAAAAAGCTGTAGCAAATGTAAATGGTTGAAGTTTGCTGCTGTCCACTAAAAATTGCCCTTTGAAATTAGCGGTGAAGTTAGGCAATCCGTTAAGAAAGCTCGCATCATGTTGCTGCTGGTTTGGTTTTATCATATAGCCGGTACAACTTGTGAGCCCCAAGTCAGTTTTCCAGTAGTCACTCACTCGACGACCTTGTGCGGATTTCACACGACGAACAACATCGATATCTAGAGCAGTACCCACAGCCAAAGCTTTCCAAAGCCAAGTCTCGTCGAACACGGATTCAACCTCGACTTGTTGAGACGATTTAGAATCGATTCGCATTTCGCCCTTGCGATTCAGTGCCTTGTCATACTGTAGTGTTATAAAGCGAATGACCTGCGTATTCTTTGGTCGATGGTTTCGTGCAAAGAAGAGCAGGAACGGTTGGCTCATCTTCGGCCAAACCGCTGTGTCGGACAGATTCGAACCATTGATGATACCCGTCACTTCGATGAGCCGGAACACTATTTCACGAGCGTTGCGTGGGATATCTTCCTGTTTAAGCAAAATCCTCGCAGGTAAAACCATTGCAATGCGTCCGCTAGGCTTACTCCACTCGGTAGATTTCCAAAGGAACGGCAGGTCGGGCGCAGAGTCAGGGTTTTGGTAATTGCGTGCCATCATGGTCTCACCTTTTCGCTCAATGATGGATTTGCTGATAGTGGTGAGCTCGGTTGCGAGTGACTTGTGCTCTCTGGACAGGCTTGTCCATGGAGGATTACTAAGCACAAGATCGTACTGCCCGTTAAATCGGCTGCCAACATGGCTACCGAGACTACCAATTACAGGTCCGTCTTCAGGATCAACGCCTTGACGGCGATGGTTGAATAGTACTTTACCATTTAGTTCTTTAAATATTAATTTCTCAGGCGGAATTGGTACTGGGTCAAGTTCGATAGCCGTGAGGTAAAGAGAGAGGGCTGTAAGCTTCAGAGCAGAATCACTAACATCGAAGCCAGTAAGTTGCTTTTCTAAAATATTTCGTATAATTTTGGTGTCGGGACGCCCATTAACTTTCCACCACTCACGATAAAGACGTCTAAAAGCCAACACTAGGAAAACCCCTGCACCGCAGGCAGGATCGAGTACACGAGCCTCGTGCGTCTTAGGTAATCCATCAAAAGCTTCGTCTACCAGCACAGCAGCGATTTTCCGTGGTGTATAGTAGGCGCTAGTTTCCCTCGCACTGCGATTCTCCCACTTCCAGCAAAATGCCTCATAAACTTGACTGAGCAAGCCAACAGGTACATGTGCGAAATCGAAATCTTTCCATCCCAACTTCGCTTGATATCCTTCAGCGCCAACCATCTGTAACCCTTTAAGGATTGCGCTCAAAGGCATAAAAACTGAGTTAGACCGCCTAGCTATGTCATTAAAGAACTTAAGACTTCCACCATCTTCCAAGGGCAGGAAATCTCCATTGAAAGTTTGATCGAGCCACTGACTGGTTGCATGAGCATTAGCTGCATTATCAAAGCAAGACTGCAGGCCGCCAGCTTCCGGGGCGATATTTTTAGTATCGGACTCTGTGACAATTCTTCGATCGCAAAGAAAACGAAAGAACAAAACACGACCAATAAGCGATAGGACGTTTTGTCGTCCCAATATCTGAGCCAGGCGATCAGCTCCCTGATTTAGGAGATTTAGCATTCCCTTGAATACATAGTTTGCCTCGTTCGGCTCACCTGTACCATCGTAACGCCCCTGAGCTAGTCGAGAAAAGAACATCGGTGCCTCGTCGGATTTAGCTTTGTACAATCTCCATTCCGAGGTACGTTCTGAAAGATGTACAGGTGTGACCAATAGTTCTCCAGGACGTACTCGGGCAAGATAAGAGGGGTCACCTCGGCAAGCGAGAATACGGCGGAGATCGTGGTATTTGATTTTTTCCTCTCCGGGAGACAGCAAAAGTCTGCTTTCGTTCACGAAGAAGAGTAATGGGCGACTTTGACTTTCCGCTACACCGTCGAGAAGCGGTTCATTCTGTCGATCTGGCCTTCGTGGTTCGACTAAATCCAGATATTCAAGAAGATCCGGGGATGTGGATTCGGTAAATAGCCGTATGTTCTGGCTGGCGACGCCGTAGTACTGGAGTTCCTGTTTCAGGTCCAATGCGCCCCTTATCTCCATATTGTTTATGGTTCCTTGCTCTTCACTACGGAGAGCATCGAGTTGGCGGTTAGGGCCAGCTCGTCTCCTTTTTCGATGCCGTGTTCCTTCGCCCACTCTTCGGGAATTGTTATTGCGAGGCTGCCGCCCTGCTTGATGACCTTCCTATAGCTGTGTATGATACCATCTTTCTTCGTTGTCTTTCTTCGTCGCTTTGCCATTACAATTCCTTATATATATTATAACACAAAAACATACTACTACAATATATAGTTGTCAATACCTTTTTGCCCCGATTCCGCCCCATCCTAGAAATCACCCCAGCTTCGTCTTCCCCTTCGCCTCCAGCACCTCCTCCAAAAAGATGTAAGACTTTATCTGGGCCGATGTTTTCCCCGGGGCAGGAAGCGTCTGGCGTATTTCGCCGTCCTCGACAATCGCTGAGTAGTTCCCGACCTCGACCTCATACACCTTGTGCGGCTTAAGCACCACTTCGGATTCTCCTTTCAGATCTCATTGCCCGCCTGATTCGGCGCCGCTCTCTCGGGTCTGGCCTGTAGACCTTGCACCCACACCCCGGGCGGTGGCACCTCCCGCATATCACGCAGTGGTGGTGGCCGCAGTCGGCGCAGTGGTAGGCGGTGTCAACCGGGATGTGATCCCTCGTCAGATTCTTGTTGCTGGTGGGCATCGACGGCCCTCCTCACCTCTTTAATCATTGTCTCCTCATAGAGGAATATCTTGATACACTCGGGGTTGCCGTCCCGGCGGTGCCATAGGTAGACGAAGTCCGGATCCATTGTCGTGAAGTACCCTGCACAGTGCTGGGCGCCGGTGAGCAGACCCTCGTAGTTCATCTTGGTGCTCTCCATATCATTTGACTGTCATTCTGCGCCCAGGATACCTGAAGGGGTGCCTCAGGGTCGGTATCTGGATAACAAAAGCCTTCTTTACCCTCTTGAGTATCCTGAAGTTGCTGTAGTACTTGTCGTTAGCCGATAGGAAGACGACAACCTCGCCCTTATAGTGCTCGGCTATGGATTTTGCCATTTCAACCGCCGTCTCAAGCTCGCTGTCGCTGTACTTGGCCAGAACCCTGTACAACCCCTTTTTGCTGCCCGGGACCCCGACTCCTATCATTCTGGTTTCCTCCTATTCAAGTTTCCGGGGCCTCCCCCGCCTCCCGCCACGGATTTTGCCGGACTTCTTCCCGCCCTTGCGGTTGGACTTCAGGGCGTATAGCTTCTTGGGGGTTTTCCCCTGCAGCCTAGCGAAGTCCCTCACGCCGTTGTGGGGGCAGGGCAGTCCGGTGTCTTTGCACAACAACGCCCTTGATTTAATGTCGCACCTATCGCCCTTAGTGCACCTGCCGAAGTTGAGCTCGTCTATCATCCAGTGCGGGACGCAGCCATTGGTTTTCTTTGCTGTCCGCCCGGACAAAGGTGGCTTGGAGCCAGCGTATGTCCGATTCGCCGGGTGCTTGATTCCGTTGGCTATGTAGCCGGCCTCCCGCTTTCTAGCGGCGCATACCACGCACAGCCCGCCCTTTTTTGCCACCAGGTTATCTTCACAGACGGAGCAGGGGTAGAGGGGTATGGTCACGCCGTTGCGGTATCTCCTTGTCGGTCTGCCGTCGGCTAGTTCAAGCATTGCCCTAACTCCTTCACTTCGCCAAGCACCAGAGCTTGGTGATTATCCTCTCCCCATTGTACTCTACGATGGCGGTCCGGCGGGGGCAGAACTTGACCACTCTCACCACCGAGCCGTGGGGTATCCGGCTGCCCATTATCCTTGTCCACCTGTCACCCTTGAAGACTCTCTGTGGCCGGATGTCGACCTTCCCGTATGCGTATGTTGGGCTGTCGGGTTCAAAGAATCCTAGCATCCCTCTACAAGGCACTGGCTCTCTATATGGCACGGGGTCTTTCAGGAGATAGCCGTATCTGCCCGTGAACCACGGGTTTTCGCTCTCGGTGACCTGCCCCATTATCGTGACCTCGCCGATTATGGCACCCCTCGGTAGCTTGTTGGAGTACATCACCATCGCCGAGCCGTAGGGAAGCCCCAGCTTGTGGAAAAGCTCCAGTGCTTCCTCTATCGGGTCCTCCCTCGTGGAGCAGTGAACGCATATCCTCTGGGGGAGTTCGAAGTTCTTCGGCAGGGGTCGGTTGCGGTTCTCCATGTTCTTCAGAATGACCTTCCCGCTGTCCTCAACCCTTGAGGAGCCATCGGGATTTTTGACCTCGACCCCGTAGGGTATCCCGTAGATTATCATGTATGCCCAAGGTGGGCGGATTGACAATGTTTTCATCTGCCTCTAACTCCTGAGAGGGACAGCCTCCACTTCACTCCCCCTTTTTTAATATCCTCATCTACTGCCTCCCTCACTTCTTCAATCGTTGTCTCATCAAAGAGGAATATCTTTATACAATCAGGGTGGCCATTCCGCCGGTGCCATAGGAAGATGAAGTCCGGGTCCATCGTTGTGAAGTAGCCAGCGCAGTGCTGGGCGCCGGTGAGCAAGCCTTCGTAGTTCACTCTGGCATCTCCTGCCTGTAATAGCCCTCTTTGTTGAAGGCAAACTCCGTCTCCGGGGATTGGTAATTGACCAGTTCCAGCAGGTTATCCTTCAAAAACACGGGTATTCCCGCCTTATCGGCGGCTCGGACTATCTCCTCCACCCATTCAATCTTGGGTGGCTTGTAGGGCTTGGTCTGGGCGCCGATGATGAGCCAGTCGAGAAACTTGCCTACCCAAAGCGGGAAGGTAATCGGTCCCGCCAGATAGGGCTCCACGGAGACGAACCTGACCTTGGCCTCGATGTCCGCTAGGGCTCTGGTCGCCTCGCAGAAAGCCCTCGGATCTGTGGCCGTCACCCCAACATAGCAATGGTCGGGGAAGGGCGAGAACCGGGGGAGGTTCTGGGGGCAGTTGGTGAGGAGGTAAATCCGGTGCCTCGGGTGCCGGCGTATGAGCTCAAACATAGCATCCTGCCATGCCCTCGGGACCCAGTCCCCGGCCCACTCCCCCATGATGTTTAGGAAGACTCCCACTGGCTCCCTGCTCTTGGTAAGGAAGCGGTCAAGCTCTACTAGGCGGTCAGGCCAAAAACGGGGGTAGAAGGGATCATCCTCGGGGTGTAAATATCCTGCCTTGTCTCTTCCAAGCAGCTGAAAACCTGTCATTGAGGCAGTATTCTCATTCGCCAGATATCTCTTCTTCAGCCGCCCATTAGCCAACTTACTGGCAAAGCAGTAATCGTGTCCCAACAGGCAGCCGGTTATCAGGCTACAGGTATACCCCAGTGTCCCATCTGGGTTCTGGACCCAGCTATCGTTGTGTGTTGCTCTGTTCATCACTTCACCTCAACCTTTATTCCCGCCTCCACGAACAAGGCAAAAGCCTTATCCTTATCAGCATAGTCTCCCGAGCTGACAAACCGCTTTATCTTGGCATTGACCAGCATCTTGGCGCACAATATGCAGGGGGTGTGGGTGCAGTAGACGGTGCTGCCCTCGAGGCTGACGCCGTGCAACGAAGCCTGGATGATGACATTCTGCTCGGCGTGGATGGCCCGGCATACCTCCTGGCGAGTCCCAGAGGCGATTTTCAGCAGGTCCCGCTGGCAGCCCAGCTCCAGGCAGTCGGGGAACCCGGACGGGGCGCCATTATAACCGGTGGCCAGGATATGCTTGTCCACCACCGCCACCGCCCCAACTTGGTGCCGCCGGCAGGTTGACCGCTCCGCCACCACTGCGGCTATCTTCAGGAAGTATTCGTCTACGCCGATGCGGGCATCTCTCATTTCCCCCTCCTGCTTAATTCTTCCTCTGCTTCATCTTCTGCCCGGCCCAATAGCTCAGCAAATACGGCGAGCTGGTCGTCTGTTAATACGCTGAGGTCACCTTGAAGGTAGAGAATCATCACCTGTCTTTCTGCTTCTGTCATCTTAGTCTCCTTTTTCGTCAATACCCGCCTACTGTTTAATCAACGTAAGCCCGGTTATTCACTCCTGCGTTCCTATGGGGATGGCTGCGATTCCGTACAGCCAGGTGCCATTGATCTAAAACCAGGGGATTATGGTCCGGCGCTCTAACCTTGCCCTTAACAATAGGAGCCGCACAGGGCAGCCCAAAGACGGAGTTATAAACCACGAATGTCGCCTGGTGCCGGGTGGCTACGCCGTTGTAAACAAGTTCGTGGTTCCTATAAAGGTGATTAAGCCTATATAATCCATAGCGCATCAGGCTATCCCACACATTGAAATTCGGTTCCCGGTTATAGAGGATAAAGTACCAGTCTCCCTGGCGCTTCACATCAAGCCCCTGAGCGAAAGCGCTTTTAACCTTCTTGGGCACAAGCCAGCTTAGGGCTTCGTTAATCGTCTGGCACCGCAGGGTAACCTGCACGGCATAGGGTCTTCCTTCATCCATTCCTAAAAGGAACTGAGCCAGACTAGCTTTAATATTGTTCAAACTGATGGTGATGAGCATAGCCTGATAGCCGGCATCTTTGACCTCAATAATCTGAGCGTGGGTGTGGGGTTTATAACCCTTGCTGTAGTGACACGGTCCCTCCCGGAGGACTATCTTACCGCCCTGGATTTCTGGGTTCCTCTTGTGGTTGCTGAAATCAGCTGGGCATAACCACTTTTTGACGCCTCCACGCCCTGAATCCGCACTTTGGCGCCTTGATCCCCACCAGGGGCGTACCTTAATGGGAAGGTTTAGCTCCCTCCCCAGTTCCTCCAGGGTGATTCGTTGGGTCTCCACCTGTCTAACATCAACCGCAGTTACCATTGGTTACCTCCCTCGGGGTGATATTCTTCCAGCCTCCACCCCGGTGTCCCGACTCCGAGCTGGGGTCGCTGACTACCGGCGTCAGTTCCCTGACCCAGCAGTCACCGATCAGCCAACCGGCCTTCTCACAGGCTTCCTGGGCTGAGCCAGCTTCGCCTTCCCACCACTCCCCGGTAACCCTGTTTCTCATCCTGTACCGCTTCATGTCTTAGCCTCCCCTGGTAGTGGGTCATTAAAAAAGACTAACTTGCCCGCTCGCATTCTCTTTAGTTGCTTCAAGGCTTCGGTGCCTAGCCCCTCTGCCTCTTTGGCTTGTTCCCTTGTCCCCTCAAACCTTCCCTTCTTTAAAGCCCCCAAGGTCCTGATACCTTCGTCTATGGTTATGCCCATCTCTTGTCTCCTTCATCAATATTGCGATACTATTTAGCCGCACCCTCAACCGCCGCTACCTTGGCCCCCAGGGTCTTCTTGGCTTCATGGGCCACCCTTATAAATTCCCCCTCCTCTACAGCCTCGAGCCCGATGAGGTCCTTCAGGGTGTGCCCCTGGGCCAGGTAGTCGTCGGCTCCCACCTTCTCCCCCCCCGGCGCCGGGGGGCAGCTTGATAATCCTTACCTTTGCCCCCTTCCGCTTCAGGTGCTCGCTGAGGCGGTTGAGCGCCAGCACCACGTGGGGGTTTGAGGAGCTGTCCGAGTCGAAGACCAGGTAGGCGAGCCTGTCCTTGAGGGTGATGTAGTCGAAGTCGGCCAGTATCGTCGTGCCGCCGAGGGGATTCCTGCCCTTGAAAGCCCAGACCCCGGTGAGCCCCACGGCGCAGGCTCCCTGGGTGGCCAGGGCATCAACCTTTTTAACCCCCTCCGTGAACCAGACGGGGACCTGCGGGTTGCCCAACTGCGGCCGGCAGCGGGGCGGGACATCAAGGCGGACCGATGAGTTCAGGGGGTTCTCATACTTGATGGGCTTGCCCTTGGCGTTCTTGCGCGGGGTGTCCGGGCGGTATTGGTGTCCGACCACCGAGCCGTCCACGCCGTGCAGGGGAATAAGGATGCCCAACCTTCTTTGCTGCGCTTTGCTGAAGCCAACCTCTTTAAGCTCCTGCTTCCCCAGCACCGACCTGTAGCCGCGCTCCCTGATTATCTCAATGGAGATGGCGCTTGCCTTAAGGTGGTCCAAGTGGCTCTGCCCTAGCTCCGGGATTTCCTTAGAGAATACATCCGGCATATTTATCCTTTCGATGCCAAGCTTTGCTCTTCGAGATACCCAGCCCTGACCTCTAGCTTGAGCCGCTTACAGGTTTCCTCTATGGCTGCTAATGCCTTGTCCGCTAAGTCAACCGCCGCCTTATCCTTCTCCTTGTTTATCTGCCAGATATCCCCACAGTAGCGCCTTAGCTCTACTGTCTGCCCTTCTACTACATAGGTAGCAAGGGCAAAAACATAGTGTATGTTGGTTGAGATTTTTGTGACCTCGAAAAGCTTCGTACACCGGACTATCCGGCGGTCAATCTTCTCTGCATCCTTCTCTAGCTCGGTGCAAAACTCCTCTACCCGGTTAAACCTGACTTTCATTTCTCCCTCCGTTTGATATTTGAGTATTATTCCAGCGAAGCCCCCTGCCGTTTCTGAGGAGCCACTGGACGGCTTGGTTGAAATCGAGCCCGTGCTTATTCTGGATTGAGAAGACGGCGTTCCGAAATCCTTTTTGGCGCTCTTCACGAGTTAGTTGATGCCGCCTTATCCCTTCGCTTGCCATTGCGCCAGCCATTTAATTTTTCCCCCTCTCCCAACCCAGGGCTTTCAGCCCACTCAGGACTATCAAGATGCCGTCGTCCCTCTCAATCATCAGGCCGGCGTCCTCAATTATCTCCGCCTACCCGGTCAAGGACCAGGTGCATCCAGTTGACCCCCTGTTTGCCCTTAAATAAAAGCCACATTCTAGCGCTTTTCATTCCTCTGTCTCTCCTGGCAGTAGCCCGATAATAGCTAGGTTGGTCGGTCGGCGGTGCCGCCTGACTTCTTTCAGGGCTTCAATGCTTAGCTGTCGTGCCTCGCCATACTCCAGGTCGTCCCCCGAGACAACCTGGATAGGGGTTTCCTTTAGTGTTTTAATAGCCTTGTCTATGGTCGGCATCTATTCACCTCCCCTTAGTAATCGTAGCTCTTCCGGCAAGGTATCGCCTAGCCCGATATACATACCCTTGCGGTATAAACGGACACGCTTCAAGGCTTCAGCGCCTTGCTTCTTGTATTCTCGGAGGGTGGCACGCCTCTCCTTGCGGAGAAGGCGCATGGCCGGCTGGGTTATCTTTGTGTCTATGAAGCCCCTGGCCTCCCACCGGGGGAAGCCCTCCTTGAGTAGCCTCCTGTAGCGTTGCTCCTGGCGTCTTGTCATCGCCTGCTATTCCTCCATCTCCCCCGGTAGTAGCCCGATAACGGCTAGGTTCGTTGGCCGACGGTGCCGCCTGACCTCCTTCAAGGCTTCAATGCCTAGCTGGATGGCGTAGTAAAAGCTGCTCTTGCTGCCCTCTGGCCAGTCAGAAGTGGTCTCCCCAAGCTCCTTAATAGCTTCGTCTATGGTCATTTTTTTACCCCCCTGGGGCGCACTATTTACGCCCCGTACTATATATGTTATGACAACCATTTTACTATACTCCAGACCCCAATTTGAGCACATTATCCTGAATATGTCAATAAGACACTTGTGCTAAAATCCCCGGGTTGCCTCTTTAATATCGGCCTTCTCAATCTCAACCGAGATTGCCCGGGCTGCCTCTTTAGCAACTTGCTTCTCAGCGACTTTCTCTCTTAAAGAGGCCTTACTTTCTTTGAGATTAACTGGATTCTTCCCACAGAAGCAGCCAGAGACAATGAGCATAGTCAGCAACACTGCTAGGCTCCCCAAGAAAATCTTACCTTTTAACATCATACCCCCCTTTTTCAATAACGATATGGCCACATTGTTTGTAAAGCCAGCCCATTCTAACAAAGCCCCTGCTGGTAATGCGGATATACAGGGCGGATTTTCTCCCCCAGACTTTACACTCCGGGCAGTACCCATATCTTATAGGCACAGAAATTATTGTATACTTTATTGGCCAGCTTGTCAAGTATACAATAATCTCGGTCGCAGGCACAAAAAAACGATATCGCAGGACTTGTCATAACGGGGGGAGTGGACCGAGCCTGCCTACCCCTTTGGCAAGGGGCGTGATGCCGGAGGTGAGCATCTAGGCAGGCTCGAATTCATTAGCTTCGTGAGCTCATAGCAGAATACAATGAATAGACTACCGATGGCTGCGAAGGTCATAAGAATTTCGATAATCGCCACTATAAGCATAGCCGTTTAACTCCTGCCGGTAGCTTGAGGGTGATTATATGGACCACTGCCCAGATTGCAAAGCCCAGGAAGCCGAGCAAGATGACTATGGTGGTTATCGGGAAAAACCACCACCAGGCCCCGAGCCTGGCCTTCTGCCGGGCAAGCATGGCGCTGATGGTATCGCCTTCCTGGAAGCCACAGAACCAAAGAAACCATCGGTATAGTTTGCTCATTTTAATTTAATTTATGGGCTATGATAAATGAGTTGGCCAATACTTTAGTATCGCTAACGTCTGCGAAACCTTGCGCCCATTGAAGCTGGATATTACCTGCCGCTCCCCCACCTATATAAACAAGATAAATAAGCTCCCACACGTCTGTTTTATCCGCAGCAGAAGTAAGACGCTGCTCGGGACCAGTTGCGTCAAAGGGTACTATATATTCTTCTGCTGCTGTAACAGCAGCTCCTATTTTACTACTGTCCGCTCCTTTTAGACTTCCACCAGCAGGAATGGTAAAGAGATAATCAAAAGCTGCTGCTGCTACTGTAGTTATTCTTAATAGCATGAAGATATACCATATCTCATTAGCACCAACAGGAAGCACTAGCTCATCATCATCCTGTATAGCGTTGGAATTATTGACTGTTTCATCGGCGGTCTTGCGGACCACCTTAGTATCACTCAGAGAGGCAAAGGTAGGCGTGGGGCTAATTGTTGCCCAAGAGCCAGATTGAACCTGCTTTAAGAGGGCGGTATCAGTCTCATAGTAAAGGCTGCCATCGGGCAAATTGGCGGCAGTAGGAATATCGGCAGCAGCCCCGCTAGAGCTATGGATTGTAACCGGCTCCCAGGCTGAGCCTGACCACCGGTAAAATACCTTCCTATCGGTGGCATAGGCTAAATCGCCTGTCCTTACCCCGCTAGTGGGTAAAGAGGTATAAGCAGCGTAATAGACATTCCGGGTCCGGGGTATAATCGATATTTCGCTACCCACTATCCTTTCTCCTCTTGAGCTCCATGTTCACCTTGATATGGTCCATTACCTTGAGGGTGCCCCCGGTAGCGATGGCTCCGATGGCGCCGATGGCTAAAGATAATGCCGTGCCATCAATACCCTGGCTCATAGCATAGAGCTCTAAGCCGGCTATAACGATGATGGCCAATATGGGTATGAGCAGCTTTTTTATCATTACTTACCTGCCATTTGTGCTGAAGCCCAATTCCAGCCAGCACCAACACCACCGCTAGATGGAGGGGCCGTAAATCCTTGGGCTTCCGCGGGAGCTACTATTCTCCCTGTCCCCTCGATAGTCACACCCGGGGAAGTTCCTAAAGGTTTAACGCTAGATTTTCCACTACCCGGGGGGTAGTTTTTAGTGTCATACCTCTCGCCAAAGCTCGGAGCTTCACCAGCCTGCATAACCCGATAACCGCTTGTTTTAATAGTGACACCGTAAGAAGTGCCCTCAAAGGGATATTGCCCGCCAGAAGTAACACCGAAGGCTCCGGGCCCACCGATAAAAACCTTGAAGGCATCAAGCAAATTACCTTGAGTTAAAAGGTCCAGGGCTAAATTGGAAGTCCCAAAACCGCCCGTCATGCCAGGAGTCAGAGCCATGCTTACCCCGCCACTGCCTATGCCACCGCCCCCTTTTATGCCTAATCTGGTCCAGAAGGTAGCTATTCTGCTCCCAAAGCCCTGGAAAGCAGTCCTGGCACCAGGGTAAAGAGCTCTAGTAGCGTAAATACCGCCGCCGATAATACTGGCGCCACCCACGCCGGCACCTACGAGCTGCAGGATATTAGCCGTCTGGGGGCTCATAGCGCCGAGGAACCGCTTAGCTATATCCTCCCAGGGCGTTTCACCGGTGATGGGGACTTTACCAGGTGAGGTAGGAATGACACCGCCCAGGTCCTCAAGCTCTTGAGGTGGGAGGGTAGGGTCCTTAGTAGCAGCCTCTCCCCCACCTTCATCGCCTTTACCGCCTTTACCTAAAATATCACCCAGTAAATCCTGGAACATATCGGTGATATTACCCAGGCCGGCTTCACCAGTAGTTATGCCAATTGAGGGGAGCATATTTTGAGGAATAACATCACTTAGCCAGGAAAGGTCTATAGGGAGAGAGCTCAAAAGCGTTTCTCCCCCATTTTCCTTAGTAGTCGTTGTTTTCCCACCAAAGAGAAGATAGGCACCTATACCGACTCCAGCCAGAATTAAAAGGTCTTTGCTTTTCATAGTGGAAACTTCCTCGCCAGCTTGTCCATAGAGATAGGCTCGCGCCGGCAGGTTATTTTTGTTTTACCGGCTGTAGTAGCCGTTGAGCTATCAAGGTTAGTTACTGAGAATGTCGAATACCAGTTATTGTCTATGGTCCTGATGGTCCCGGCCAGGACAGGGAATTTGCCGATGCCCACCGCCACCTCAATATCCACCACATCGTCATTGACAATCTCCATCCAGTCGAGGGGGGTATATTTATCAGCCCCGGCTAACCCGGCTGACTTCTCGACAGAAAAATGAAGGGTAATGCCGGCAGCTATGGCTCCAACTGATATCGAATAATAGGGGGAGCCTGACTTTTTAATCTTTTCGTCTCGAATATAAACTCTCATTGTTAAAGTAAGCCCACCACAAACCACCCTCGCCTTTTCAGGCTTAGCTCACTCTGTTTTTTTAAAGGTCGCCCTACTAGGCTCCCGCCAGGACCTCGATGGTAACCGGGAGGTTCCAGACATCTTCACCGGCAGCCGTGCCGATGGCAGTAGCGGTGATAATATCCGTTGCATCGGGTAAAAACTCAATGCACAGGTAGCTATCCTCGCCTACCCATTGGAACTGAACCTGCTCAGGCAGGGCGATTTGCTTGTTTTTATCATTTTTATCGCCCCTGAGCTGCTCAGTCCGCCACTCGCCCACCGGGACGATGCGGAAGTTGTCATAGCTTCTCTCGGTCAGCCTGACCTTACCCTCCTCTAAGACGCTGTTGGTAGCAGTGTCGTCATAGACGGCAAGATACATATAGCCCTGATTAGCGTCCTGCCCGGCGATGCCAAAGCCGAAGTGTACCCTCTGGCGGGGCTTTACCTGATAACGCCCTATGATAGTCCACTGGCCGGCTGTAACCGAGATAAGCCCGGAGGCAGTCTCGAGGTCAGTATCCCACCAATCCTTGTGAGCCAGGGAACGCTGGTAGCGCCCTATGACCTGAGAGCCGGCTGCTTGAGGGGCTACACCACCCATCAGACCACCTAGTAGATTGCCGAGTATGCCTAATTGCTGCATTAGATAGTCTCCTGAGTAGTGGAAGCCGAAGCAGAACCCATGCCCATTGCGCCAGCAAAGAGCATGAAACCGGCGATAGTAGCTAGGGCGGTTCCCCTAGAACCCTTGACAATTGAGCCAGCCAGCACCGGGGCAATGAGCAGCCCGAGCAGCCCATTACCAAAGATGCCGGTAGCCAGGGCATAGGCCAGACCACCGCCAGCACCTACCGCAAAGGACGTGAAGGCGTCCTTCATACCCGCAGCAGACGGGACACCTATAGAAGCAGCTTTTTCTGCCAAAACTAGACTTCCTTACTTTAAGATTTTTTGCCCGGCACCTGAACGACCGCAGGTATAGCCGAGCTATCACTCTCAGGCTTTAACTTGGTTGATTGGCCAGGGCAGCCCGGAGTTTCACATTTAGGGTGATTAAAGGACCGCCGGCAGAATTTACAAAAATACCTGATTTTCTTATTCTCCCTGGCGGAGCTCCCCGGGTAAAGCAAACGGCGGAGCCAAACCCGGTAAAGCTCCGCCGTTATTCAATTAAAATAACCCTAGCACAAATGTTTTATTTTGTCAAGCCCCCAGCTTTTTAGCCGTCTTAAAATGCTCCGGCACAGGGGGGTAGACCTCATAATTCCTTTGGGGGTCAACGGCAACAAAGTGATATTTCTCTAGCCGGCTGACGGCATCACCCAGGCCCTCGGCCAGGTCATTCAGGTAGGCAATATCATTTTTGCCCTTAAGGGCAAAAATAAAAAGGTAGTGGGCGAGCTCGGTTAGGTCTTGATTAAGCTGGACAGGCCGGCGGGCAATAAAGCCCGCCGCCAGGCTGTAGTGAGCCCGCCAATCGTTCAGGTCAGCGATAGTCTGAGGCAATGGTGCCGGCTTAGATGGGCAGAAGCGGTTAGCTTCGTCAATAACAATCAGGGAATATTTACCGCCGGTCATGACCGGCCTGATTACCGCCTCGAGCTCGCCGGCATCATATCTCCCCCTGGGGGTATAACTATCAAAGGGCTGCTCCGGGTATTCACCGAGGGTATCATAGACGAAGGCCTGAGCCCCATATTGGCTGAGGATATAACCGGCCAGGGTAGATTTACCGCCATCGGGAAGCCCGAAGATACAGAAGGCCTTACTTGATAAGTCCAACATTTTTTAACACCTCGGCGACCTCTTTCAGCGTTACCGGCGAGAGCGTTTCAAGCATCTGCCCGATAGTTTGCTCGCCATTTTTTTCAAGGAAAGCCTTGAATAGCCCCACCATCGGGGGGGCAGGGGGCGGAGGCGGAGCCTTAGCCCCCTTGCCCGGTGGCATGCCATCGATTACAACCGGGGGACCCTGGCCAATTGGCAGGGTTTTTTGCCCTGGTATGGTCCCTAAACCCGGGAAGGCTCCCGGTGGCAGCATTTCTATTAGCCCCTTGATATTCTCGATTGTCTTATTAAGTCTACCCAAAAAATCATCATTCCCACCAGGCATCGGGGTTTTCTGCCTTAGTATGGGCCCTAATTGGTCCTGCCTAAGTCTCATTTAAGGTCCCCCAATCCACCTTTTGACCGCAGGTGGGGCAGGGGGTTTCCCCATGTTTAAGAGGTCCCCCGCATTCGATATGATGATAGCCTGTAAAAGAGCCGGCCCCCTTAACCTCGGGTGGCTTAACCTCGAATTTTTGGTCCTCGGCGCCTTCTTTTAGGGCCCCGGGGATAACCGCCGGAGTAGGCCGGGCTGCCCCGGCCAGGCCGGGCGGCTCCCCTGAGTGGAGCCTGGCGATATGCCTGTCTAAGTACTTCTTTTTGTCAAAAACCTTAGGACAATATGGGCATTGATATCTCATTTTAGCTACCCCCCATCTTTTGTATTCCCCTGTCTACCGCCTGCATTTCAGATAATAACTTCTTTATCTCGGCAGCCGAGAGCTCAAAAACGGCCTTCTTGAGCATCCGGAGCTCAATATCGGTGGCAAGCTCTTTTTCGACCCACCCCTCACCGATGGCGACAATTTGCTCGACCTGGCGCCAGGTATCCTTTTTTACCCGGATAAAAAAAGGCATTTACCCTAAACTAGCACACTTATACTAATTTGTCAAGCCCAGGGGTAGCAGGGCGGGTAGCTGACAGCCCCGATAGGGCGCACTAACAATCTTCGCCGGCGGGGAAACTCGAGGGTTCGAACCCTCGACTAGGCGTGGAGCTCCCACTTTTTCCGGGGTAGTAGGCATGGCAACGCGCTGAGAGCCAAATCTAGGTGGGTCCGGGCAAAAAAGCGGGGATAGCATCACCCGCCGGAGCTTCGGGGGGGGTAGCACTTAATAGACGCTCTTAAAACCTAGGGCCAGTTTTCAGTCTTGGGCTAAAAATCGCCGCGGCGAAAATTTTGCGGGGTGATACTCCCCGCACCACCTTGACCCTTATTTTGCCTAAAGGCAAAAGGGGGTAACCCCCTACCCCACCGCGGGGCGATTTCCTACACCGTTTTTCGCCCTCGACCCTAGTCTCCTAGCTACCTTGTACCTCTAAGTTTAACGACTTGACAGGTATCTAAGTCCCTACCTTTAGCCGGGGTCCCATCTTTATCAGGGAGACTAAAAGCGTGCTTTATTCTGTTCTTTTAGTGATAGGGCTTCTTTGTTAAGTATTTTTAATTGCTCTACAATGGCGCTGATTGCCCATAACATCATGTCAGCGTCTTTAGTCTGGTCCATGGTGAGCAATAATCCCCTTATTCTAGCGATAGCTGGGTGCTTCATAGTATTGCTTCGCCATATTCGCCTTCCCTGGTCTGGTGAGGGGGCAAAGTAATGCCGCTGGCTTTTAATTCAGCGGCATAAAAACGTTCTATAGTGCCTAACCGGAAGTCCCGCCCCCGGCGTGCCTTAGCGGTACTTAAACCCGCGCATCGGAGAATTCTATATTTTAATCGGCGGTCCCCAGGGGATTGCCACATATTAACAAAGCTGGTCAAGGGATTGCCCCCGGGCGATAATGGGACAGACATAAACCCCCCTCAATTCTGATGGTAATACCGGGGGTCTCTCCATTCTACCCGGTCAAGGACCAGGTGCATCCAGTTGACCCCCTGTTTGCCCTTAAATAAAAGCCACATTCTAGCGCTTTTCATTCCTCTGTCTCTCCTGGCAGTAGCCCGATAATAGCTAGGTTGGTCGGT
>Ga0315539_1001284_pt1 | contig 18617 bp, 16 predicted proteins | sample SalMarSW160150MG_FD_203097 | JGI IMG/M metagenome (GOLD analysis project Ga0315539, IMG submission 203097) | Salt marsh sediment microbial communities from the Plum Island Ecosystem LTER, Massachusetts, United States - Salt Marsh Sediment SW1601-150 ... | reverse complement strand
GATATGATTATCCCTTCGATGAGCTGGTGCGGGTCTTTCTCAATCAGCCAGCGATCCTTAAAAGTTCCCGGCTCACCTTCATCTGCATTGCACAAAAGGAATCTGGGCTTGGGTGAATCTTTGGGCACGAAGCTCCATTTTAGACCCGCAGGAAATCCGGCTCCCCCCCTTCCCCTCAAGCCCGATTTTTTCACCATCTCAATCAACTCGTCCGGCGAATACTCTTTCAATGCTTTGGGCAAAGCACGGTAGCCACCGTTTGTGATGTAGGTGTCAATCTTATATTGGTCGGGAACATCTATGTTTCTAAAGAGAATCTTTTCCATCAGTTTCTCGTTGATGCTCAAAAACGAAAGACTGGAGTGTCCACCTTCAGGTGGACTCAAAGAATCCTGTAATATCCCAAGCTTTTGCAGGTCAAGCTGAAGCTTGACACTCCAGATTATTTACCTTTCTTCAAATCCTTCAAAATCTGATCGACTTTCGCTTTGGTCAAATTCTCGTAATAGGTCTGGTTCACCTGCATCACCGGAGCGCTACCGCACGAGCCCAGACACTCCACCGTGGAGAGGGTGAACAACCCATCCGGCGTCGTCTCCCCGGCTTTTATCTTTAAACTGTCTTCCAGATAGTCGACCAATTGGTCCGCACCTAACAAGCTGCAGGACAGATTGGTGCACACCTGAATATGATATTTCCCCACCCCCTCCCTGGGGAAATAGGTATAGAAGGAGACCGTTTCGGAAACCTCCATCTCACTTAGTTCCAGCAAACCGGCAATCTGCCTTAAGATATCCTGATTGTAGTATCCTACTTCGTTCAGAACCACGTGCATCGCCGGCAAAATGGCCGTCTTCTTTTCCGGATATCGATCCCTAAGCTCAGCTATTTTCTTTTGTGTCGTCTCCGAGAGCATCTTTTGAACCTTCGAACTTTCGAACCTTTGAACTTTCTAACCTTCGAACTAAATCCTACCTATCAATCTCTCCTAACACGATGTCTATGCTTCCGATCACGGCCACCACGTCCGCAATTAACCTTCCTTCGATCATCTTGGTCAATGCGCTCAGATTGACGAAACATGGTGGTCTGACCTTCACCCGGTAGGGTTTGTTTGTCCCATCCGAGACTATATAGTATCCCAGTTCACCTTTGGGCGATTCTATGGAATGATAAACCTCTCCTTTTGGTGGACAGAAACCCTCCACCACCAATTTGAATTGAAAGATCAGTGCCTCGATGTTTGACAGCACCTCCTCTTTAGGAGGAAGCACCACACCCGGAACCCTTTCGACGAAATCGCCTTCGGGAATCCCGTCCAGAGCCTGCCGGACTATCCGTAGGCTTTGTCTCATCTCCTCTACGCGCACCAAATACCTGTCATAAACGTCTCCGTTTTTCCGGGTGGGTATGTCGAATGCGAATTCATCATAACCGGAATACGGATTCGATTTTCTGATATCCCACTCAACCCCGCACGCCCTTAATATTGGGCCAGAGACCCCTGAATCGATGGCGTCTTTGGCAGAAATCGCTCCCACTCCCACGGTTCGATTGAGCCAGATTCTGTTTTTGGTCAGAAGATTCTCATAATCGTTGATCTTGTCAGGAAAAGTCTTTAGGACTTCCCTCACTCTTGAGTCAAACCCCTCTGGGATATCCTTTGCCAGTCCCCCGACCCTAAAATATGAAGTCATCATCCTCTGCCCGGAGACCAATTCAAATATGTCCAGGAGTGCTTCCCTTTCCCTGAACGCGTACAGAAGCACGCTCATCGCCCCGATATCGTGCGCGTGCGATCCAACCCAGACCAGGTGGCTGGCTATTCGGGTCAGCTCGGTTAGGATCACCCTGATAAACTGGGCTTTGGGAGGAACCTGAATGTCCAAAAGCTTCTCCACCGCCAGAAGGTAGGCTAGATTGTTGGAAAGCGAAGCCACGTAATCCATCCTGTCGGTCAAGGGGATTACCTGGTTATAGGTCTTGCTCTCCATGGTCTTCTCAATTCCGGTGTGCAAATAGCCGATATCAGGTGTGGCCTTCACCACCGTCTCGCCATCCAACTCCAGGACAACCCTTAAGACCCCGTGAGTCGACGGATGCTGAGGGCCCATGTTCAAAATCATGGTCTCCGTCTCTGGCTTCTCTATCTTCTTAGGAGTATCAGTTTCAGATTGCATTTTCTCTTCCATGCCAACCTTCACCAAAACATGAAGGCTTGGCTGAGCGACTTTTTTGACCTATCACCTTTCACCTAAAACCTTTAACCTTATTTTACCGTCCGGGGTGGTCTGTCTTTGTTATAATTGAACATCACCTCTTCTTTGGTCAGAGGAAAATCCTTTCTCAAAGGATGCCCTTCCCAATCTTCGGACATCAGGATTCTTCTTAAGTCGGGATGCCCGTCGAATTTTATTCCAAACATGTCGAATACTTCCCTTTCGTGCCAGTTGGCAGTGCCCCATACAGGCGTCACCGAAGGGACGTTCTCACCATCATCGACTCTGACCTTAAATCTGACCCGATGATTCTTGGAGATAGAATAGAGGTTGTAGACTACGTCGAATCTGGGCTTTCTTTCCGGATAATCTACTCCGCAAAGATCGGAAAGGAAGTTAAAACGGAGTTCAGGATCGTCTCTCAGGAATTGGCATATCGGGACGATGTCGTCTTTTCTCACAACAATGGTGAGTTCGTGCCTGAACTCCCCCACTTCCACGATTGAGTCAGTAAATTTCTCTTTTAAGTTCTTTAAGATTATCTCATTCATTCCAAATCCACAGATTCGAAATCAGGTTTTTCTCCAAAAGAGTTGCCTTCGGTATAGGCGGATCTGCTTCAGAGAACTCACCCCTTTCATTCCCCCTCTCTTAATAAGAGAGGGGGATAGGGGGTGAGTTTTCAGGATGTCATGCCACTCAAGTTAGAAAGACACCTCCTCTTATCACCGTATCAGAGATTACGACAACTAAATTGGAGAAGAACCAAAAATCATAGGTCTTTTTTCTTTTTAAGCGATTCCTTCTCGATCTTCTTGTGCAATTTCATTATGCCCTCAATCAGCTGTTCCGGACGAGGGGGGCAGCCCGGAATGTAAATGTCTACCGGCACGATCTTGTCCACGCCCTGTACAATGGCATAATTGTTAAATACGCCCCCGGTGGAGGCGCATGCGCCCATGGCGATCACCCATTTGGGCTCCGGCATTTGCTCATAAAGCCGCCTTACGGTGGGAGCCATCTTGGTGGACACCCTGCCGGCCACGATCATAAGATCAGCCTGTCTGGGTGATGCTCTGGTTACCTCCATGCCAAACCTGGCCAGATCGAACCGGGAGGCAAAAGCGCAGATCATCTCGATGGCACAGCAGGCCAAACCGAATCCCAAAGGCCAGACCGACGATTTTCTGGCCCAGTTGACCGCCTTTTCCAAAGTGGTAAAAAGGATTCCGTTGCCTAAATGTTCCTCTAACCCCATTTACATCCTATCCCCAAAAGATTCTGTTTTCTCTTTTCTGTTTTCTCTTTTCTGTTTTCTCTTTGCTCTTTACTCTCTACTCTATCTATTCCCACTTCAGGGCACCTTTTTTGATCATATAGAAATACCCAACCAAAACTATCAGAAGAAAAACCCCCATCTCGATCAAACCAAAGAGCTCAAGTTTCCTATAGATGACCGCCCAGGGATACAAGAAAACTACCTCTATGTCAAAAATGATGAATAGAATGGCGATCAAATAGAATTTTACGGAAAATCTACCTCGAGCATCCCCGATTGGGTCAACACCGCATTCGTAAGGGGAAAGCTTCTGTTTGGTGGGGACTCTTCTGCCAAACAGATAAGACAGTGCCAGAATCAGAATGGCAACCCCGGTCACCAAAAAGATCAACACGAAAATAGGGAAATAAGCCTCAAACATGTCTTCTCTCCCAAAAGAGCTTGTGAAAAGAATAACAAGGTATAGAAAAAAGTCAAGTTAAATTTTCCAGGGGCAGAAAGGGTTTCTGCAATAAGGGATTCCGGCGTGTTGGCTTCTAGGCCTGTTGAAAAATCCCGAATCGGAGTGCCCATCTGGGCGGTTTTTTTCAAGAACTAAGTAATCGGGAAAAAAGCAAACCTAAATCTCAAAAAGAATCGTCCATTTGGACACTCCAAAATCCACTTTTTCAACAAACCCCAAAAGATTCGCGCTCCATTTTCACGTGTCTAGTGAGAATCTTAAGGCTGACTAGAGCGGATTGTGTTGTAACTCGGGAATTCTTCTTGCATTCTCAGCATTGTGGATAATTTCAATAGGACCGGCGTCAGAATCACAAAGATGGCAACATTGGAAAGGATGTGAATCAGAGCAAAGGGAATTGCAGCGATCATCACTGGCCAGAATTGTCCCATTACGTAAGCAGTAGCCAGGTTGGTGAGCAGATCATAAATCAAAGTCAAGCCCAGACCAAAGAGCCCCATGGTCAAGAATCTAAAACCTTTGAAGGGGGATGGTCTCTTATCAAGACGGACCAGATGGAGATTAGAAGCGAGACCTCTGGTATGAACCGCACGGTACAGACCTCCGGAAAGACCGATCAAAGCCATGGAAAAAACTTGAGCAAAGGCTATGGGTAGGGGAGGCAGTCCATAAGGTGTTATTACGCTGGTATAAAGGGACATGGAGATCACCCCCACCAGCAACCCCTCAACTGTGCCCAAAAGATAACCCGAGGAAAAAATCACGAAGGTCAGAAACTCAACGTTGGGGACAGAAAGTATGGGGAGCTTCAAAACTATGGCTAAGGCGATCAAAACACCCATCAGGGAGAGCTTCCTCACCGAGAAGCTCATCTGATCACCGCCATCTTCTTGATCACTGTAATATTCTTGGTCTCCACCCGATACAGGTAGATTCCCGAACCGACGTATTCACCGTCCTCGTTCTTACCATCCCAAAAGAGGAGTTGATCCTTTTCATCTACTCCCCAATGTCCATATCCATATTCCCCGGAGAGTTTCTTGACCAGTTCTCCGGCCAGGTTGAAAATCCAAATCTCGACACTGGTGCTAGACGAAAGTTCAAACGGAAAAAACGTAGAATCATGCTCACTTACCACAAAAGGATTAGGGAAATTCTGGCCAATGTCGTCCCGATGCGGTTTTGTCTCCACTGTTATTTGTACTGATGCTTCACCAGTCCCACCGTGACCATCATCTGCACTGAAAACAATCGTATAAGTGGAATCCAGGTCATCTGCAGTAGCGGTCCAGGTAAAAGTGCCAATCACCGGGGAAGTGCCGACAGGGCATTCGAAATTCCCGACTCCGGTTTTTACTACGGTTAGGGTGTCCATGTAGTTCGGATCGCTAACTGTGACGCTAAAGGACAGAATCTCATCCACAAAGGCCGTCTTCTTCAAACGACCTGATATTGTGATCACCGGAGGAACTGATTGTTCTTCATTAAGTGAACTGTCGTGAGCAGCAGAATATGAATAATCGTAAGCCCCCGCGGCTATGGTGGTAACCGCAGGAATTAGGACTATTTCTTGGTACTCGAACCATCTGTGAATCTGGGGTTTCCCCTTTTGTAGGCTGTCCAAGTCTGGGCTAAAGATCAAGTTGTAAGAGAGGGTGTCAATAAAACCGACCACCGACAATCTCCAATCTCCGTCATCCTGTCCATCGAAGTCGATCTCCAACCCCCCCGTGTCCACGGCGGCAGGTGTAAAAACTGCATAATTAGAAGCCAAATTCTCAGGCAGCCGTGGGGGATGGGTAGTGGGAACCGGATACTCACTGTGGCGCTGAAGGGGATGAACTCCCACTGAAGGAAAAAACCTTCCTTCTTCATAAAATCGACCTTGTATCTTTCTTGCCCCGGTGAAATAGTTCCATACGGTGAACTCCCTGAACACCTCCCCGAAGTCGGCTCCCCAACCCTCCAAGCCTTGATCTGTGGCGGACTTGCCTTCTGCAGAGGGCGGGTCAAACACGTTGTTTCCCGGGACTTCGGCACATTTCTCCCAGATGACTTTTATTATGGAGGTATCAAATCTCTCCGACAAAAACATGGCCCAGACACAACTACCGTAAGGATGGAAGTCCAATCCAGTTCTGAAGGTTTTGAGAGAAAGCCAGGGCTCGTCGAAGAAAGCATCCAGATAACCCAGATAGTCATTCACATCATCATATACCATCTCTTCCATCCAAACGGCGGATATCTCCATCCAATAGGGCTTGATGTCCTCATTCTCGATTTCGTACTCCGTGGCATCATAACCCATGTGGATAGCGTGAAAAAACTCGTGAGCAAATGTGACCTGTAACCACTCCAGTCGAGTGTGTATCGAAAGATAACCGACATAGTCATTGTCCAAAACGATGTAGCTGGTCGCCGACCCTGATGGCAGAGAAACGAAACGCTCTCCAGCGGTGTATCCTAAGTACTGGTGCGACAGGTCAAGCAAATAGACGTCATATTTGCCGTCTCCTCCGTTCTCAAGTGTGTCAGGATACCAGCCGTCGTCTGGAGGCTGGGCATAGCCCAAAGACTCGATTTCAGTCTCCCAAACATGATCCAACACCTGGCCACACGTGTCCAACCAACCTTCACTGAGCACCGCATCATCTCCCTGAGTAACGTAATGAATCCTAAAATGCCCCTCTGGGGTGTCGTATGTATGTTCTTCAAACTCATAAGTTGGTCTTTGGGTGTACGACTCCAGCATTGCTTCAGTTTTGGCGGAGAATTTGTCCCAGTTATGTCTTATCTCCATAAATAGGGGCGTGGCGCAAACCGGTCTTTCTACTTCTTCCTCAATCTCCTTTGCCTCAAAAACACTCCTCACCCTTTCGACAATTTCGTTCTCGTAGGCCTCACTCAGCCCAGAATCTTCCGCCTGAGCATTTTGATAAATGAGGAGAAAAAAGGCTAAGAAGAGAATCCTCTTCATCATCTCACTCCTTTTGAATAGCTTCAAAGCCGACGCGCGGAACAAGTTTGGCTGCCCTACGATAATTCCTCAACAGACCGAACAGATAGAACCAGTGATCAGGGCGCCGTGGATGGTCGTCTGTCGTCTTTTGTTAGTTATTCGTCATCCGTCATCAATCATTACTCTCAGTAGTTTTCTTCCTTCACCTTTTTCAACATCTCCAGACATCGGTAAGGAACCTTCACCGTACCGATCAATATCTTTCCCTTTCTTCTCCCGTGACAGTCGGAGCCACCGGTGTAAATCAAACCCAGTTTCTTGGCCAAATTTATATAATGCGTGGTCGCGTTTCGATCGTGTTGGGAATGGTAGGCCTCGATTCCGTCCAGCCCCATCTCCACAAAATCATAGATGGCCTGCTGTGACCTGGAGGTTCCCGGGTGGGCGAAGACCGCCACTCCCCGCACCAGATGAATCAGATCGATGGCCTCCTGGGGGGCTAAGTACGTCTTGGCTACGTATGCCGGGGCATGGTAGCCCAGATATCTGGCGAAAGCCTCGTCGTAGGTATGCACAAATTCCTCCTTGAGCAAAGCGTCCGCCAGATGAGGCCTGCCCACCGAGCCATCTCCCGCAATGGCTTTCACCGTATCCAATCTCAAGTCTATTCCCAGCTCGTTCAGTTTTTCGACCATCTTCTCCCCGCGCACAAACCTTTCGTCCCTGAAGCTATTGATCTTCTTCTGAAATTCCGGATTCTCATAATCGATGAGATAGGCCAGAAGGTGAAAATCGTCTCCTTTGTAAGCCACGGAAAGCTCTACGCCGGACACCAACTCAATTCCCAACTCCAAAGCTTTCTCTTTAGCTTCCACGAAACCGCCGATGGCATCATGGTCAGTGATGGACATGGCAGAAAGCCGGCACTCCTTGGCGATCTTTACGACCTCTTCAGGGCTTAGCAGGCCATCCGAAGCGTTCGTATGTATGTGTAAATCGATCCACTTTTTTTGCATTCGGCCTACCCGGGTTGCTCCAGCTTTTCTTCAACCACTTTTTCGATCTCGCCTGCCAGACCCAAAACCTCTCGCTTAAGATTCTCTGCCTTTTGTCGGTGGCTGGCCACAAAATCCTGATCTTGAATGGAATTGAGATTTATCCTCACGTTTAAATAAGCCCCTTCCGCCGCAGCTCTTGCCATCAGTGACGATACGCCTGCATCCGAGATCATATTTGGATTACCTTTTTCCACCACCACCCTTATTATTCCCAACGCCTCCAAAGCCTTTTCCATGACCTGAAACGGAACACCGATGGCTCCCTTGGTTGCCTCTTCAACTGCTTCGTCCCGTTTCTTCTTCTCCTCGTCGGTATATTTGGGAAGCTTGAAAGCATCCATGACTCTGTCGAAACTCTCCGCATCTTTGATTATAAACTCCTGCATCTGCTTTCGGATGGTTTCCGCTTTTTCCAGAACCTGTTTTAACTCGTCTTGAACATCTTTGAATCTCTTCTTTCCTATGGTCAGTCGGCATACCATGGAAGACAGCGCTGATGCTAAGGCTCCAGCCGCAGCCGATACGCTCCCCCCTCCCGGTGCTGGTGAAGATGAGGCCACCTGGTCGATGAATCCCTCCAAACCTTCTTTTTCTCCTCCCGCAAAGGTCATCAGCTTGCTCTCTAACACCTGTTCCTTTTTGAAATTCTCCAGCTTGAGATAATAGTCGGCAACGTCTAAGAGTGCGTCCTGGGGAGTCAAGCCCACGATCTCGCTTGAGATTATGGGAACCCCATATCTTTCGGCTTCCGCCTTTATCATCTCAAAAACGCGGAAGATCGGGGTCCTGCGATAATTGACCAGATTCATGGAGATCTGAGCCAACCCTCTTTCCTTTATCTCAAACCCTAATGCTTTGCAGAATCTCAATCCACCACCTGAGAATCGTATGGCTTTGGCGATCTTCTTGGCTATTCCCACGTATGGGGTGCCCAGGTAGACATTGAAGGCAATTAGAGGCATCCTTGCGCCGATGGCGGTGGCACCGGCGGTGGGATGCGTCCGTGAGGGACCAAAGTCAGGCTTTCTATCCGGATTGGTTTCTATCTCCTCCTTAATCCCCTCATACTCTCCCTTTCTCACGGCAGCTAAATTCGCCCTCTCCGGTCTTTTGGCAGCGTTTTCATAAAGATAAATGGGAATCTGAAGTTTTTCCGCCACCTCTTTGGCCAACTGCTCCGCCAGTACCACGCAGTCCTGCGTGGTCACTCCCGAGATGGGAATAAACGGAACCACGTCGGTTGCCCCCATGCGGGGATGCTCGCCCGTGTGTTTGTTGATGTCGATCAGCTCGGTGGCTTTGGAGATGGCTTTGAAAGCCGCAAGCTTAACCTCTTCCAGACCACCCACAAAGGTGACCACGGCCCGGTTGTGATCGGCATCCATCTCCTTGTCTAAGAGAAGTACTCCCGGCACCGATTTGATCTCGTTTGTGATTGCCTCGATGACCTCCGGTCTTCTTCCCTCCGAGAAGTTGGGAACACACTCCACAATCTTTGCCATTTTTTGTCCTTCCCAAAAGATTTTCGTAGGGACAGCCCTCGTGGCTGTCCTCGACTAAATCAGGACAGGGACCAGCCCCGTCCCTACATAAAACTCTGAGAATTCAGGAACACATTCAACCATCTCTGCCATGTCTTATCCTCTTAAGATTTCGTTATAGCAGGCTAATTATCTTCGTTAACCAATTTATTAGGTTTCCTCTCCCTCGGCAGTGTACCATACGGTACACCCTTAGGGGAAAGGTTAGGGTGAGGAAATGCAAGCGCAATCCTTGCTCTCCTTTTGATTCTCATCGCCTCATGCTGTTATCCGTTTAATCTGTTTAATCCGTTCACGGTGAATCCGTTTCCTTCGACCCTGAGGTCTCAGGACCGAAGGGCAGGATGAATCCGTTGAAGGTGTTGACCCATTGCCTTCAGCGCCCAAGCCAACAGGGGAAGCATGATCTCATGATGCCCGCTGAAGGAAAATCCCTGCCCCGTTTTTTGGGTAGGTCTTGAAACCACGTTGAGGTTGGGGCGGTAATGCTGAATCATATCGAAATTAGCGGTGGTGAAATCTTCGACTCGCCCTTTTATATTTCGAGCCACAGAAAGTGCTTTTAAGAAAACCTCCGGCAAAATCACGGCTGACCCGAAATGCAGAACCACTCCCCCATTATTCAATCTGGATACCTCATTGGCCAATATCCTGAAATCAACATGGGTTGCCGCTCCTGTGGACGAGGGATCAAAATTCGGATGCTGATGCACGATGTCGGTTCCAAAAGCCACATGCACGGTCAGGGGAATTCTCAATTTAAAGGCATTTGCCAGAAGACTATGTTTTCGGTATTTGGCCTTAAGTTCCCAAATCCTTTTGCCCACAGCCTCTCCCAGACCGATATTCTCCCTTTGGGCGAAGGCGGAAATCTGGTTGAAAATCTCCGCTGTCTCTTTGGCCATGCCGAAGGACCCATCTTGGATGCTTCTTTCCACCTCCTCGGAGGTCTTTCCCCACCATGCGATCTCAAGGTCGTGAATCGCCCCGGCTCCGTTGGTCGCCAGAAGGGAGATAAAACCATTCCGCATCAGGTCGATCAATACCGGAGAAAGCCCGCATTTAATCACGTGAGCACCAAACATGAAGATGATCGGCTTTCCAGTCCGTTTAGCTTTGACCAAAGAATTCAATAATCTCTTGAAATCATCGGCTCTCAAGCATTTTGGGAGATTCTCCAGGAAATCCAAAACATCATCTTCATAGCCCAGAGGCTTCCCAAGATTCTTAATCTGGGTCTTACTGGGTCGTTTCTTTATCGAATATGTTCTCAGCTTTTTTAAATCCATCCTGCGGTACTCTTTCATGGCCACGCTTTCGATTGATCTGCCAAAAGATTAAGAACTTAGTGCTTACCCACTTCGCCCAACTTGTAACCTGTCAATTCCGTGGAGATGGACCCGATCACCACCTTGCTTTTCATCAAAACAGGCATTCTCACCTCGTCATCGGTCAGCCACACGGTCAACTTCCCTTTGTGCTTGAAAATCCCGGACGCCTTCAGTATGGGTTCCACCACCACACAATCGAAGGTCCCGGCAGGTACCTCTATCTTCTCTTTTCTCAGTACCTTCACCTCGAGAGGATAATTCTTCTTATCAGTATGATTATCAACAGAAACGGACCGTCCCACTTTGAGATCTTGAGTTCTTACGTAATAAAACGCTGAGAGAACGTCCTGAACGTATTCCGGCACCGAAAATGTGTCCTGACCGTCGTTGTAAAGGGCCAGGTGATTTTCCTGGTCAAAGATCATGGAGACGTCTGCCTTGAATTTCCCTTCCCTCAGGTGTTTATCGTAACGATGAGAATAGAGCTCGTGAACGTCCATAAAGGATTCCACCCGGTCATCCACTTTGAAGAAGGCCGAAAAGAACTTGTTCGATTTGGCGGTGGAGACTACATGATAGCATTTCCGTCCGTTAAATCTCACGATCTCAGGTATCTCCATGACTGCTGTGCCCGCTTTGATTATCCCGTATCCTACGGAGAATTCAAGCCTCTCCCCGACACCAAAGGCCTGATTGGTGACGACCCTCTTCAACTTCTCCCTCTTGAGCTGGGACAACTTTGTCTCTCTCTTGGGTGGCTCTGGTGGAATCTCAATTCCACCTTCCGCCAGCGTGTCCGAAGCCGCTTTGCTTGAATCGGAAGAAGTCTTGCTGTCGGCTGTTGACTCCGCCAAAACCCGGCCTTCATCTGAACCTTGTGCCGGTTTATCACACAAGAGAAACGAAGCTGTCAAGATGATTAGAAATAGGATGGTTTCTAATGAGATCGGATACGAGATTTCGTGTTTCATCGACGACATCAGGAATGCTTTTTCAGATTCTTCTCACCCGGCCAGACTGATTAACTCCTGGAATACTCTTCCTATTTCTTCTTCCAGCTCCATGAAGCACCGATTATAATCATCAATGCTCCCCCCGATCGGATCCTTGATATACAGGACGCCAGGGCCTTCATCTTTATTTGATGAAGGGGGGGCTTCCCGAATTTTGTGACTTGAAGGAGAAAAGGCTTTGAGAAGGTGAGCCCTATCCAGTGCACTCTTGTCGATTCTCCCGACGTACTCCAAATGTTCATCCGACATGGCCAAAATTAAGTCTGCCTTTTTCAGAATCCGTTTACTCAGTTGCCGTGATCTGTGTTGGCTTAGATCCACGTTACGTGTCTTACAGACTTCCATGGCGAATATAGTGGCAGGAACTCCACTAAGGGTCGAAATGCCGACTGAACTGACCTCGAAATTGTCAACTTCGTTTTCTTGCAGCATCTTTTTCAGGATGCCTTCCGCCATGGGGCTGCGGCAGCTGTTGCCCGTGCAGACGAATAGAACTCTGAACTTGTTTTTATCTCTCTCCATGTCGAATATCCCTCTGGGTTTCGCTTCTCAACAAAAGAACGAAAAACCACAGGCCAAAGGCCGAAAAGCTCTCTCCCCTAAAACTTCGTTGCACCGGGACTGCCTGTCTTTTAACCGACTGGGATTAAGGCCGTTTAAGAATCAAGAAACTTCAGGTCTTTGACCGTAGTCTTGCGTTTTGATCTTTGAATTTTGCATTTGTTTTTAAAGACCCGACGTCGTCTTTCTGTCAGGCCATGGTGGTAAAAGAGCTTCTTACCCCCTCCATCAGTTTTTCACACAATCGTGTTTTTCGGATGCAATTGGGAATATCCCGGGGTGAAAGAAACCCCTCATTGGTGATCACCTCCTGACAGTAAGAAAGGGGGATCTCTTCAAAACATGGATTTTCCACCTTCACGTTCAGAAGCTCAGAATCCAAAACCTGTTCGGGGTCACCCGACACCATTGGTTCGAGCCGCCATCCGCTGGAAATGAATTTGCTTCTCTCACAGGCGAGGTAAAGGGGGATATCATGTTCCTTGGAAAGGAGGCAAACATACTTGGTTCCCACCTTATTAACGAAGGTGGCCTCTGAGATAGAATCGGCTCCCACCAGGAACAAAGCCGCCTCCTGGGCAAAAACACCCAGGGCCGCATCCGTTATCAAAGTCACCGGTATTGCCGCATTCCCCAAGAATTTCGCCAGAAGCCGGCCCTCAAACATGGGTCTGGATTCGCAGACTATCACCTCGAATTCCTTCCCCTCCTCCTTGGCTTCTTTCAAGATGGACAATATCGAGCCCGAGGAGCTATGGGTCACGACCTTTGAACCATCCTTAATCAAGACTTTTCCGTTTTCGGCGATCCTTTGCACAGAGTTCAAGGAATTGTGGTAAAACCCTTCCGCCTTTTCCTTGGTGAACTCACGAAGCTCGTCCGTGGAGAGGGTAGGCAGGAGTTCCTCTGCATTATACAAGATGGAATTGGCCAAGTTGAAAACCGAAGCCATATGGGGTTGAGCCAGGACCAACTCGACTCCCAATTTCAGCAGCTTATCGAAATACTCCTCCCCGGATGTGGCCTTGACCCCCTGGGAGAAGACGACGAAGACCGAGCAGGCCTTGCGAGAAATCTCAGATGCTCCGGACACGCGATCCTTTTTTATCTCCTCTACTAAATTGGCATGCATATTATCTTCCCCCACGGTGAGCATACTTATGTCATCACAGAAACTTGTTCCGGAGAATCCTCCTCAGGCTCACATTTGATCTGAACATCTAGATACTCCCAAAACTGCCCGGGACACAATGCCGATGTGCGGCAACTCCGTCATCCTGCACCCAATTTGAGGGTGTTTTTGAAATGCAACTTGACAAATCTGTTTAAAGCATCCTTTCCCAATTTGCCCACCATCTTCCTGGCCGCCTCATCCACTAAGGACGAGGCTCCTTTAGGAAGATCCAATCCACATTCCTGGGAGAGTCTCTCCATCCTTCGCAGGAATTCGGCCCTGGCCAAAACGGAAGCGGCCGCCACGGCCAGATCTTTTTCCGCATGGGGCATCTGTTCCAGCTTTATTTTTCTGCCGGACTCCAGAAGGGCATCCTTGATCAAGAGCTCACTGCCAAACTGATCGGAGACGGCCCTCGAGCAGTCGACCCGCATCAGGATGTTTTCTATCACCCGTGCGTGGCCCCAAGCCAACATCCGGTTTAAGTTCTTCATCTTCAGGTACAGAAGGTTATATTTCTCCGGGCCGATCACCACCACCGAATAGATACAAGCCGACCGTATCCTAAAGTCTAATTCCTTGATTACGCTATCTGAGATTCTCTTGCTGTCTCTGACCTTCAGACCCTGCAAGAGCTTTTTGACCGGGGGGTCCACATACACTCCACCGATAACCAAGGGACCGAAATAATCCCCCTTGCCCGATTCGTCCGTGCCAATCCAACCTGGAGGGGAGGGGGAATGTTGCCCTTTTGGCGAGACACGACGCGCAAGGAATTCAGATTTCTTGACCAAGGCAGAAGACGATTGTTAGATGGTTAGTTTGTTAGCTTATCAGTTTATTGTTTGTTAATCTACACGAGATCAAGAAACAACCTGCAGACTGCCGGTTGGCCTTAATCCATCACCGACCGTCGCCTGTCGTTTCTAAGCCCTCTCCATATATTCGTTGGTTCGAGTGTCTATCTTCACAGACTCTCCCTCATTCACAAATAGAGGGACTTTCACCACTAAACCGCTCTCCAAGGTGGCACTTTTGGTGATATTGGTGACCGAGTCGCCTTTTACCGCCGGCTCAGTGGAGACGATCTTCAAAACCACCGAAGCCGGAAGATCCACGTTCACCGGCTGGCCTTCAAAGAACATCACCTTATATTCAGCGTTCTCCTTCAGATACCACTTGTAGTCGCCCAGATGGTCCTCGGTTAAGCTTGTCTGTTCGTAAGTTTTGGTGTCCATGAAATGATATTCCTTGTCCGCAAAGTAAAGATATTGCATCTTCTTCTCCTCAAAATCGGGCTCTTCAAAGGTTTCTCCCGCGGCAAAGGTCTTCTCCAGAACTGCACCGGTCTTTATGTTCTTCAACTTGGTTCTCACAAAAGCTCTTCTCTGGGCGGTTCGAGCATGTTGGAAATCGACCACGTAGTATATATCGCCTTCCAGTTTTATCTTCAATCCCTTTCGGAAATTAGTAGTAGAAAGCATCAGAATCCTCCGCCGTTCAAGAAATCTCCCAAGAAATGGTAGAATCTCAATCTACCTCCTCATATGAACGTGTTAATATAACAAAAAATCCACACAAAGCAACACCTAGAACAACAAAATAACATTTTACACAAAATTCTTGACACCACCTTCGCCCTCACTTAAAAGAATGATCATAACATTAGTCAGAAGGATCTCACAAGACGCGACACAAGAGAAGATTCAAGCGGTTTTTAGGTCATCCCTCCCTCCCCGAAGGTGGCCCGATCAGCTTACAGCCGGGGTTTTGTAATCCGGCTTTTTTCACCCATTTGCCCGATCGGGCGGGCCTGGAGAAGCTCGCCGGTGCGCCTGCCCGGGGGACTGGGAAACCTGCCCGCTCTCAAAAAGAGAGTTTTTCAAGGCTATCTTGGCTAACGGCCTTCTATAGACGAATTGGCATTCACTCGATAACATGTTGGATTAATCCTATAATTTCGCTTCCCTTGTGCAACGTGTTTCATCGCACTCGCCTCGTGTGCCTCTTTCTATTCTCATTACTTGGAAAGACTTAACCCCGGGGGTATGCATTCTAGGTAAAGGGTAGTCTGGTTGGCACGCCAATTGCTCTCTTTGTGTTACCCCCCTTAAACCTGCCTCCCCAATCTTCCGGGGCAAAATCGGCAGGTCGTACGAATTTCATTTACGGTAAGAAAAAAAACGTTGCCATTACAAAACTGAGGGGAAATGAAAAAGGAGCGTTCACAGAAAAGTAGCTGGCCGTCTTTGTTTCTTTGGGGGAAAGGACTGACTCCCCTTTTTGGACTGTTGTTATTTCTACAATGCTCCCTAAAGGCACCGACTACACCCACCTGGTATACCAGGTTGACCATCCCCTTGGTGAGCGAGAACTACGATATGGTGACTTTGATTGAAAAGATGGATGAGCCGTCACTGAAAGCCGACAGCTCGGGGAATCTGTTTTTCCACCTGAAAGAGGATTTGGATACCATAAGGCTTCTGGGAAAACTGGCCTGCGATTCGGTCACAAAGAGTTTCCAAGAGACCCTGGGAACAACAAAGATCACCACGTCCGAGTCGAGACACATGATCTTTTCCGTAACCGATTTCTTTTCCGGTGAGCTGGGAGAGGTTCCTCCCGGCAGTGCGGTCATCAATGCTGATTTGGACACCTTCACTTCCTTTTATCAGGTGACCATTGACGAGGGATACATCACTTTGACTGTAACGAATCATTTGGGATTGGACTTGGATTCGTTACGGTTTAACATAATCGACGAAACCTCGTCGCAGATACTCAAAACCGCAGTCATCCCGGGAGGAATTCAGGATAATGACTCCCTCGCTTTGGAGTTGGCCGTAACAGACAAGACTTTTTCCAACCAACTTGCCATTCAGATAGATGCCCATACTCCCGGCGGGTTTCTCTCTTCTTTGGAGGACAAATATTTCTCGGTTGATTTCTCAATCGACAGCCTGATGGTGATTCAAGGAATAACTCAGATTCCCGGCTTCGACCTGATTACAGAGGAGGAGATAGTGCTTCCCTCCGGTCACCTGATTGACAGCGCCAGGATCAGAACTGGACATCTGTCCTTGAATTTGTCCAACCACACTAACATTCTGGCGGAGGTGACAGTTGATTTTCCTGAGCTTGAAAAGGACGGCAGGATTCCGGAAGCAAACGGGATCATTCCTGCCGGAGGTCACTCCATTCTGGATTTACCCCTGGAAGGATATTCCTTTAGGCCTCTATCCGGAAACTCCGTCAGTACCCGGATAAAAATACAAACGACCGATTCTGGCGATCAACTGGTCTCCTTCACCTCCACCGATTCGGTCACCGCAGCCGTTTCTCTGTCGGAAGTCACTTTCAGTCAAATCGCTGGTGTTATTGAACCCACTGCAGTCGATATCGGTGAGATCCGGCGAGACATCGATCTTCCATCGGGATTTGAGAATGCACATCTCAAGAACGCCGGCTTAAGCTTGAATATTCACAACGGGGTGAATCTTCCTGCCAGCCTATCCGTCACCTTGCAGGGCGAAAAGGGACAAACGCTGGAACTCTCTGGAGCCATAGAAGCTGGCGATCCCTGGGCCACCGTCTTAACCACCATCCAGGAGAACGACCTTGACGCTCTCCTGGACCCGGTTCCACACCAGCTTACCGTTACCGGAGAGGTGATCTGCGGAGACGGTGTTTCCTCCGGTGCCGTAAACGAGGAAGATTTCTTCTTTGGAGAAATCGAGGTCACCTCGCCCTTGGAGCTGATCTTGGACTCCTGCGGTGTCCAGATAGACGAAGATTCTCACACAGTAAATGACGACGTGAAATCGTTGATCGAAGACCGGGTTAACTCCAGCAAGGTGATCTTCAGGATCGAAAGTCATCTCCCTTTGGATGCGAGCGTCTTGATTTTTGTAAGCAAAAACCAGGAGGATGTCGCCTCCAATCCGGATCTGGGCATAGGTCCGGTGACTGTCCCCGGGGGAGAGCTTGATCCGAATGGTTCGGTCATCGATTCCAGAAGATCTGAAGACACGATAAGTGTCAACCATGACCAGCTTCAGGTATTCAGAAATTCACCATATTACATAGCGGGAAAGCTCGAATTCCCCGGAACAGATGGGAAGATAATCAAGGCCTCGGCAACCGACTTCATTCAGATAACCTCTTACCTGGAGGTCGAGGTAAAAAACAAGAAGGATTAGTGGGCGAACGAGAATGGTCAAGGAAATCTTAGATTTGCAAACCGCCCATCTCTGGAAAAAAGGCGAGTCAGAAAATGAAAAGCAGATGCATTCTCATCCTGATGATATACATCCTGTTCTTTAGCAGCCAATCGTTGGCCTCTGGGCGGAGCGTGGCGATGGCTGGCGCTCATACTGCGGCTTCAAAAGGAACCGAGGCCGTCTTTTTCAATCCTGCCAACTTGGGCTTTTCCGCCGGGTCGGAAAAAACCCTAAGCTTGTTTTCAGTTGCAGCAAGTGTCAACAATAACAGCTTCCGCTGGGGTGATTACACCAAATACAACGGAGAGTTTCTGACTGACCAGGATAAGGAGGACATCATAAACTCAATCCCCCCGGACGGATTCAATATGAAGTTGGATGCCGACATTTCGGTTTTGGGTTTTTCCTGGGGGAATTTCGCCCTGACCTTCTCCGGCAAAGGATCATCCGATCTCCTTTTGCCCAAGGACCCGATCGAACTTCTGTTTTTTGGAAACGAGCTTTCCGAGACACTGTTGATCGAAGACGCAGATGGCGAGGCGTGTGCTTCTTGGGACGTGGGTTTGTCTTACGGGAGGTCGGTCTGGAAGCAAAATGAAAAAGAACTTTTCTGCGGTGGAAACATCAGGATAATCAGAGGCATAGTCTATCAAAACGTGGAAAGAACACAAGGCAAGCTTGTCACTTTGGAGACTGGAATAAACGGAGACGGTGATTTCGCGGTTAAGTGTGCGGAGGGGGGAAAGGGATACGCGCTGGACTTGGGTCTTGCCATGAAATACAAACGCGCCTGGACCTT
>Ga0315539_1001283_pt1 | contig 18618 bp, 16 predicted proteins | sample SalMarSW160150MG_FD_203097 | JGI IMG/M metagenome (GOLD analysis project Ga0315539, IMG submission 203097) | Salt marsh sediment microbial communities from the Plum Island Ecosystem LTER, Massachusetts, United States - Salt Marsh Sediment SW1601-150 ... | reverse complement strand
CTGGGATTCATGCCTGAGACAGTTTCTCTGATAAGCCTCCTGTCTTGTGCGGAAAAAGCTCTGAGCAACCAGAGCCCTAGGGCAAATATTGCTGCTCCGGCAATTATGGCCAATACAAGCTCCCAGACATTATTGGTTGGGATGAATCTCAAGCAAAAAGCCATAATAACCGTAGCTCCAACGACTTTGCCTAAGAACTTAAGATCCATCTTGTAGCCGATGGCTCTCCTTGCCCAGACTGTCACAATAGCTGCCAAAATGAAATAAGATACAATAGTGGAAATTGCTGCTGCCATTATGCCAATTTTGGGGATTAATGCTATATTTATGCCGGCATTGGTAGCTGCGGCCACTCCTATCATCAATGGTAACCATTTAGTTTGCTGAACCAAAAGGATTATGTAAACGTTGATTTGATATATTCCTAGCAACATTGTACCTAAGGCTACTAACAAAACCAAGCTTCCCCCCACCATATACTCAGAGGTAGTGAGGATGCCAAGTAGAGGCTGCGATAAAATGTAGAGCCCGGCTGCTGTGGGAATTGCCAGAGCAAAAAAAAGCCTTGTGGAATACTCAAAGTAATTTCTCGTCTTCGCTAACTCTTTCTGCTCCCAAAATTCCGATACCGAAGGAAGAAGCACAAACCCGATAGGCATATAAAATAGGGATATTAAACTCCCGAGGGTGTAAGAAGCAGAGTAAGTTCCCACCTGAGATAGATTTAGCAGGTGAGTTATAAAATACCTGTCGCTGGCGGCGACTACCCAGAGTAAAGCTCCTGCCGGTATTTGAGGAACACTGAAAGGCAAATACTGTCTTAATCCCTCCAGTGCTGGTTTGGGAAAGCCTATTTCTCTTATTATCATACCAAAGACCATAGCCACAAGAATAGCCTCACCGACTATAATGAAGGCAAGAATCCAGCCAAGATTATATCCCGCTGTTGCCAGCGACACTATCACCGCCATCTTGATAACAGCGAGAGCTAGTTGAATAACTGATAGCCTCCTTATTCTCCCCCTTGCTCTTAAGTAAGAAAGTGAGAATGAGAATAAGGCCTCCACCGAAGCCCAGAGGAAAGTCAAGGGAATAAGATAAACATATTCCGAGCTGGCGAACAGAAATATAGAGAGGTTTTGCCTCAACAGTAAAGATATGATGAGCGTAAGGCAAGCGAAGGCAAGAACAGGCCATAACATGGCACCAAAGTTGCGGCGCCTTTTTTCTCTGTCTTCTTCTGCGGCTAAGAACCTGACCATGGCAGTGCTCAAATGCAGGGTCAAAATAGGGGTCAGCAAAGCCACAGTCACAAGCATCTGCACCCATACACCGTAGATCTCCGATGAATAGCATTTGGTTAGGGCAGGGAGGGTGACCAATCCAGTCAGAAGCACGAATACCTGAGAAAGCGCTACCCAGACTATATCGCTGACAAATTTCTGAGTCTCGGTAGCAGTTTGAGAGTTCATTAATATGCTTTTCTTAAGAGCTCTTCTATATCCGCTTATAGAGAGCCAAAAGCCACCCCCCCCGTTTCTTGGTAAGTACTAACTGCCTTGCCAAGGGGCGAAGAAGTCTAACCAAGAGACTATCTTTATTGGATTCAATGGATTTCAATGAGGTTTTGCCTGATGGTGGAGAGTAGCCACACTGAGGGCATAGGGCATTAGAAGGAAAATTACAAGTAGGAATAAGTTTTAAAATTTTTGCTGCCCTTACCATAAATGACGGGTAGACCTTCCTTGCTAATCGACAAGTCTCTATATGTTGGAGATTAAATCTATTAAAGAGGGTTGCCATGTCTTTCGATCTGAAAGAGCGGAGATGCCTCCAAGGATGAAAAACACAGCCACAATTAGGACAGGTTACCAAAGCTCGCCTAAAGTCTTCGTCATTAGGAACAGTTACAATGATGTATCTTCCCGCAACCCTTTCCATTTCTTCTATTGCTCTGGGATAAACCTTGAATCGGATATGTTCCAACACTTCGCAGCAGAGAACCAGGTCAAAACTATGGTCGGGAAAGGGCAAGGAGTTTATGCTTCCAAGCACTTTCTCAACCTTGACATGTCTTAATCCCTCCCTGCTTTGCTCCAATCCAACAACTTTGGTACAGTGCGAAATCAAGCGATTTGTTATTCTACCATCGCCACAACCCACATCAAGGACAGAAGAGCAATCCTCAGGGATTAAAGACAGTGTCCGCTGAATCCGCTTTTCTTCCTGAGGCGAGATGGAAGAAGCAATCTGAGACCACGCCCGCTCATAATATTCGCCAGTAAAATTATCGTTAACCAAGATGACACCTTCGTCTCACTTCTCTTCAATAAGCTTCACAATTCGCTCTGATGCTTTCCCATCTCCAAATACATTCCTTTGATTTCCTTCCGGCTTAAAGTGCCTAACTGCTTCCACGATTTTGCCTTTATTTGAGCCAACCAAGATATTCCAGCCATCCTCGACCGTCTCAGGCGAGCCTGTGGCTTCATCAAGAGTGATGCAGGGGACCTTTGAGAAATAGGCTTCCTTTTGAAGTCCGCCAGAATCGGTCAAAACCTTTCTAGCATTCCTGGTCAGTATTATCGAATCCAAGTAGCCTACAGGAGAAATCAAAATTATATTCGCGGCGTCCCTTAGTTGACCATATAGCCTGTACTGCTTTAAGTATTTCACAGTCCTGGGATGGATGGGAAAGACTATCGTCTCATCCGTACTGCAAAAAGCTTCCACTACGATTTTGAGGTTTTCCTCAATTTCAGTATTCCGTGCCCGATGAACTGTAGCCAGAAGATATTCCCCTTTTCCCAAAGTCAGCTCACGGAGTATTCTCGAGTTTCTCTTAGCAACCTCAGAGAATTGCAGGAAACTATCCAGCATCACATCGCCGATGAGATAAATCCCATTATTGATACCTTCCCTCTCAAGATTGTCTACCGCTGTTTGTGTTGGAGCGAAGAGGAAGCTGGATACGTGGTCCGTTAGCACTCTATTGATTTCCTCAGGTATATTCTTGTCAAACATCCTTGGCCCAGCTTCAACATGGGCGACTGAAATGTGGAGCTTGACTGCTGCCAGGGCACCAGCTAATGTAGAGTTGGTATCTCCGTAGACCAAGACCAAATCTGGTTTCTCGGCAATCAGGGTATCCTCGATGGCTATCATCATTTTGGCAGTCTGCCTGGCATGAGTGCCAGAACCGACTTCGAGATTATAATCTGGCTTGGGTATGCCCAATTCATCGAAGAATATCTTTGATAGCTCCATATCATAATGCTGACCAGTATGGACCAAGACCTCCTCGTGACTCTTGCGTAATTCTCTTGACACCAACACTGCTTTGATGAACTGGGGCCTGGCACCGACAATAGAGACAATTTTCATGATTATACTCTAGCGATTTACGAACCTTGTAATCTCGCTTACTATTTCCTGGATTTGCTCCTCGCTGAGTTCCGGGTACATGGGCAGGGATAGCACCTGCTCCTGTGCCTGCTCGCTTTGCGGGAAGTCTCCAAGTTTGTGTCCCAGATATTTGTAAACCTCCTGGAGGTGCAAGGACAATGGATAGTAAATCATAGTCTGGATGCCTTTAGATTCGAGATGTTTGCGCAGTTCGTCGCGTTTCAAGCGGGAATCCTTGAGACGAATAGTGTAGTAGTTGCAGGAAGATTTACAATTTTTTTCGAAATACGGAGGCTCGATGCCATCCACCTGGCTCAGCAGCCGAGTATAGAGCGCTGCTTTGCTGCGACGCAGCTCATTCCACTGGTCGAGGTGCTTGAGCTTCACTCTCAAAATGGCAGCCTGCAGAGCATCGAGGCGACTATTGAAGCCGTGCATAACGTGCTGGTAGCTTACCTTGGAGCCATGAACTCTGAGGATCCTCACCATCTCGGCAATCTCAGGGTCGTTGGTGACCACCATGCCGCCATCGCCATAAGCACCGAGAACTTTGCTGGGGAAGAAGCTGAGGCAGCCGACATCACCGAGGGAGTCGACTTTTTTGCCTTTGTATTCAGCGCCCAGGGCCTGGGCACAGTCTCCAACGACTTTAAGGTGGTACTTTCTGGCTATATCGAGTATGTGCTCCATAGCAGCTGGTTGACCATAGAGATGGACGGGGAGTATCGCTTTGGTTTTGTTATTGATTTTGTATTCGATTTGAGCTGGGGCTATGTTATAGGTTTTCGGGTCAATGTCCACGAACACTGGCGTGGCGCCACGCTTGGCTATAGTTTCGGCAGTGGCGATGAAGGTGAAAGGAGTGGTGATGACCTCATCACCAGCCTTTATGCCGCAGGCGAGCAGGGCTAGGTGGAGGGCATCAGTGCCCGAGGCGACACCCACAGCATATTTTGTTCCGCAATAGGCAGCCATTTCTTCTTCAAAGGCTTTGACCTCGGGGCCCAGAATAAACTGACCATCCTGGAGGACCCGCAGGATAGCAGTGTCAATCTCATCTTTTATTGAACTATATTGGGCTTGGAGGTCAACTAAATGGATATTCATTTTGAAAGCCTTTTCAAGTGTTTAACGTCGCTTCTTTTATTTCATTTCATACAGCGGGCCCATATAGGGCCGGAATATTGTGGCACCTCCTTGGCCATTTCATAGAGAGCATCGCATAATTTCTCACGCCAGTCTACCGTCTTATCTTCCCCACCCCATCCCATAAGACCCCGATTCCAGGCTTCTGAGTTTACAAACCATTCCATTTGCGGATTGGAGAAGGGCTTTAGAAAGATGCTTCCCATAGACTCCACCTGTAAGCCACTTGCTATGACATCTCGCTTTAGCGACTCCGAATCGTAAAATCTTTTGTGCCCCACTTCCACATCGTGGGATGTTAGCTCGTAGAGATTGCTGATTAAGCCCATTTTTTGACCGATTCTTCTATTGAGTGATAGCGCATTAGGCACTTGGATAATGACATATCCATCTGGGCTGAGCCAGGATTTAACCCGTTTTAAGACTTCGACAGGGTTATCCAAGTGCTCCAGTATATTAAGCATATAAATGGTATCAAACAGTTCATCCGCGGGGGCGAACTCCTCGACTAGGGCCACGTGAAACTCTGCTTGAGGGACTTGCCGGCGGGCGCGTTCTACGTGGTCACTCGAGGCATCAATGCCGACTACATGGCTGAAGCATTGGCATAATTCCTTGGTAAACAGACCATCATTGCAACCCACATCGAGTGCACTTGACCCTGTCCCCAGCCTTAGTAAACTTCTCACTATGTATTTCATTAATGTTTTCTCAAAAGCAGCGGTTTCACGTCGCCATTCTATTGCTTCAATTTCCTCCCTCTTGAATCTCATTTGCTACCTCTATCTACCTTGCTTAGTCCCTTTAGAACTGGTTAGGGAAGTTATCAAGCGCATTCCTTAGCTGGGTGATGTCGTTGATTATACAGTCAGGGTGGGTTGATAGTAGCTCTTTTCTACCCCGAATCCCACTAAGTACAGCTATGGCGAGTATATTGAGATTTTTACCAGCAAGTATATCTGCTTCACTATCACCGACAATAATAGCTCTTCGGGGCTCAAACAGGTTGTCACTACGTATTATTTTGGCTTTTGAGCTCCATCGCTCTTTGCCATTGTTTCCTACCAGAACCTTATCAAACAGGGGCTCAATTCTGAACCTTCGTAATTGTTGATACAAATTTTCCGTAGAGTTGCGCAGAGTGACAAGCACCATTTGGTTATCCTTCTTCAACTCTGAAAGGCTTTCCAGTGCTCTGGGAATTAACTTGTCATGTTTTAGGTACTTAGGCAGTTCTATTCTTTCCTTCCTTAATTGCACGTATTTTGAGGCGTTATCTATCTTACTTCTCTTAGCTATAGTGCCTTCAGAAAGCTGCTCCCTTTTTGCCTGCCAATATACTTCTTTAGGCAAAGGTTCACCATCCAGTTGATTAACGATATCCAGGTAAACTGAATACAGTCTGGAGCTTACATCTAATATAGTACCATCTAAATCAAAATACAGAGTTCTCATGGTTCAACTTTAGCCCTTGATTTAAACCAAGCAATTTCACGTTGGAGTCCTTCTCTTAGGTCAGTTTTGGGTAAATAGCCTAAATCCTTTTGAGCTGCTGATATATCAAAAAGGTAGTCTACCGCCGGTTTTGTTGCTGGCCGATAGTCCAGAGGCTGTGTTCCTCCACTTAGCTGGACTATCATCTGCGCTACTTCCTTAATCTTGTAGCCCTGTCCAGAGGCGATATTATAAACAGTACCCCCCGTGCTTTTCTTCTGAAGTGCCAAGACAATAGCTTCAACAGCATCATCTATGTAAACATAGTCCCTCAGGTCTAACCCTTTTCCATAGATTACCGGTGAGGAGCCCTTAAGCGCAGCTCCTATGAAGTTAGGGATAGCCCTTTGAATTGTTTCGCCTGGTCCATAAACACTTGCAAAACGCAATATCATTGTTGGGCAGTTGTTTCTTTGTGAAAATACCTTTGTATACTTTTCAGCGGCTAACTTACCTGCCCCGTAGTAGGTTTGTGGTTCAGCAGGATGACACTCGTCGATAGGTAGATACTTGACCAATCCATACACCTCCGCAGTGCTAGCAAGACATATCTTTTTTACACTCGGGCCAAAATGATTTAGAACATTTGCTGTTGCTACCACGTTGTTTTGGGCGCTGCTGAGAGCATCATCTTGAACTGCTGATATTTTAGGAACATAGCTAGCCAAATGCACAAATAAGTCAATATTGCCCGTGTGCTTTCTCAGCCTTGCCACATCTTGCGGTTGGGTCAGATCACACGGAAATACCTCAATATTGCTTGCAGAGCTAGTTTTTTTAAGCTGATCTAATTTATCTTTATTACGCGCCACTACTAATAGGTGTGTACTTTCAGAGGCTAGCTTGGCTATAAGGTGGGATCCAATATGGCCAGTACCTCCCGTGATTAGAACACGCTTACTATCAAGGATGCTCAAGCGCTTGTAACCTCCTTCGTAGCTTCTCGTCATATATCTCTATCTCTTCCAAGGTAGTCAGCTTTGGGATAAAGTCAACGCCCCTGATCCAGACCAGGTTGGATGGTAAGGGATTAAGCCTCTGTGGAATCTCCGGTAGTTTTTCTCCTAAGGCAAGTTTCACATAGATATATGGCATGTTCAATCCAGCCTCGGTAAAAAACTGGTGAGTTGTGAAGAAACGACCTATATTGATTTCGGTGGGGTTAGGGACCCCCTCTTCGTCATAGGTCAGATCGACGCCCCAGATGCCATTAGGGTGCCTATCAATCGCCGAAATGGCTTCCTGCGCAATTCTGTCTACGACGGTATCCGAGACCAAACAGCCCCCCCCGGTTATCCCACTGACCCCTGAAAGAAATTTACCCCCAAATTCCCAGTAGAGGCGCTTACGGCCCTGTGCCACGATCAATTCTCCATCTCTCCAAATAGACTGCCAGATAACTGAATCTGGTGATAAATATTGCGAGGCGCTAAATCTGCCCCACCCTTTGTGTATAGCAACCCAAAATTTTGCCCACTCGGGATCAGTAGCTGGAGTTGCACCACTTCCTCCTGACCCCCTCACGGCCCTTAGCCACACTTTCCCTCCCAAGTTTTCAAAAGCGGTTTTGATATCATTCTCTGATTTTATTAGGAAGGTTTGGGGGACTTTTAGGCCTGCTGCTTCCCAGCGCTTAAATGATTCCACTTTATCATCACAAATTTCTACTGATTCATGCTTAGGCAAAAAAGTTCTTGCGTTTAGTTCGCCCCTATATCTTGAAATCACCGGTACTTCTCGGCTGTGTTGAACATGAAGCAGATCGGGATGTGTTTCGTTAATAATTTCGCTAATGATGGGGATGTATCTAACGTCCGACGCTTTCGGGACGAGATATTTTTCATCAACTTCAGCTCGACATAGACAGTATTTATTAGCATCAACGCCGATAATGTAGAATCCTTCATCTGCCTTTCTTAGAGATCTTATAAAGTTTACGGCAGGTGAGCCCCCAGCGCTTGTTACCAGGATCCTTTTCATCAATGTACCTTCACTGTTTTGTTGTAGTTCCGTAGCGACTTTTCAGCAGCTTCAAGGATCTTAATTACTTGGTATCCAGATCTACCATCGGTCAAAGGTTGTTGTTGCTCCTCAATGCAGTGGATGAAGTGCTGGCATTCAAGGAACAATGGCTCAGCGAGGTCGACTTGGGAGATGAACACTTCCTCCGACCTCAAAGGGAGCACTCCTGAAGAGGCGAGAATAGTGTCATAATTATCGACCACGCCCTTGTTATATATCCTCAGTTTGTGCTCCAGCTCCATATCATCGAATACGGCCATCTTCTTGCTGCCCACTACGGTAATCTGGCGTGTTTTGTGCGGGTCAAGCCAACTAGCATGGATGTGCGCTAGTATGTTTTTAGGGAATTTCAAGGTGATGAATACCACATCCTCTAAGTTCGGCTGGAGATAACCGATGCCATGGGCCGAGACAGTTTCAGGAAGAGCACCAAGCAGATACAAGAACAACGAAATATCGTGTGGAGTAAGCCTCCACAGAGCGCTCTCGTCACGGCGCACTTGCCCTAAATTAACCCGTGTGGAGTAGAGATAATAGATTTCACCCAGGTCGCCTGACTGGATATGGTGCTTAAGTAAGGGAACTGCGGGGTGATAAAGCATCAGGTGCCCCACCATCAGTATGCGATTCCGCTTCTCGGCGAGCTCAACAAGTTCCTGCGCTTCTAAGCTTTTTGAAGTGATTGGTTTCTCCACAAAGACATCTTTGCCTGCGAGCAGCGCTTGCCTTGCTGCTGGATAGTGAAGAGTTGCCGGTAAAGCTATAACTACGCCTTTGATCTCCTTGTCGGTTAACACTGTATCGAGGTTTGTTTCTTCCTTGACGTTTTGATAAAGTGGCGCAAGCTTGCTCAGGACCTCGGAATTGCTATCACAAATAGTATGGAGTGCTCCGAGTGCGGCGAAGTTGCGAACCAGATTCTTTCCCCAGTAGCCACAGCCGACAACAGCGATATTTCTATCCATCTACCATCATAACCTTACGATGTTCTTGTTTCTAAGCTTCCTGGTAGCGCCTCGGGTATCAAAAACAAGGTCGGCTTTTTGAGCTATGCGTCTATAGTCGTAACAACTATGGTCGGTCGCTATAACCACACAGTCTGCCGAGGTAAGTTGTTCGTCTGTAAGTCTCACCGATTTCAGGTTATTTTCGGAGATTCTAACGCCTGCCACATATGGGTCGTTGTAGGATACGTTTGCTCCCTTTTCACTCAAGAGCTTAATCAACTTCAAAGAGGGTGACTCTCTCACGTCCTCCACATCTCTCTTGTAGGCGACCCCCAGCACCAGCACCTTGACTCCGTGCAAACTCTTGCCTTTGGAGTTTATGGCATCTGTTATGCGAGAGACGACATAATAGGGCATTTGCTCATTGATGTCTGCCGCCAGTTCGATGAATCTGGTATGGAAGTCATACTCCCGGGCTTTGTTCGCCAGGTAATAGGGGTCGAGCGGGATGCAGTGCCCGCCGATGCCAGGGCCAGGATAAAAGGGCATGTAGCCGAAAGGCTTGGTAGAAGCTGCGTCAATAACTTCCCATACACTTAAACCCATCTTCTCACAAAGATGGGCAAGCTCATTGACCAGGGCAATGTTCACACTGCGAAAGACATTCTCAAAAACCTTGGTCATCTCAGCCACCTCGGGACATGAAACTGGAAGTACCGTGCCGGCAATCTGGGAATAAAGAAGCTTGGCCAGTTGAGTTGACTGGGGGTCTATGCCGCCGACGATTTTGGGAGTGTTTCTAACGTTATAATCTTTGCTGCCCGGGTCGACGCGCTCCGGCGAATAAGCCAGGTAGAAGTCAATGCTGCATCGAAGCCCCGATGACTCTAGATTTGGTAGTACCACATGTCTGGTAGTGCCGGGATAAGTGGTGCTTTCTAAGATCACAAGTTGTCCGGGCCGCAGATATTCTGATATCGCCTCGGATTCGTGAATCACATAAGAAAGGTCAGGGTCCTTCGTCGAGGTCAGCGGAGTGGGAACACAGATACAGATGGCATCTGTCTCCACAAGGCGGCTCTGGTCAGTGGTTGCCTCCAGAAGTTTCCCTTTCACTACCGATGAGAGACTGTCACTGGAAACATCGGCGATATAAGACCTACCCTGGTTAACTAGGTCGGTTCTTTTTTGCTGGGTATCAAATCCTAGCACCTTGAAACGTGCCATGGCGAAGGCGACAGCCAGGGGAAGTCCTACGTAGCCAAGCCCCACGACACCTATTATAGCCGACTTGTCTCTAACTTTTTCTTCCAGTTGAAACAAAGTCACCTTTCTTTCATAACCCGCCACTTCAAGTTTAGCATAATACAACAATCTGTAACATCTGGATTCCGAGCTTATAAAATGAGAGCCATAAATACTATCCCACCGATAATGATGGCTGTGTTTTTACTCAGGACTCATCTGAGCTAAGATACTTAAAAATTTGCACAGTTGCTGTGGTTATTGTGGCTTTGGATTGATATACAAGGTCATAGCTGTTCAACTCTTAGAGAGGCACGGGACCACTAAAGGGGCTGGTGCCTACTATTCTATAGTTTTCAGACTCCTGGCCTGCTACATAGGCTTCAGCTTAGTCAACCATCTCTTCCATGGGAATCGGCTCGCGCTCAACTCTCAGGCTTTTAATATAAAATAAAGCTCGATAACCTCCTTTCTATTAGCCAGCGTCTCTTCTTTTGTATCACCCTCACTTATACATCCAGGAAGCAAGGGAACGATTGTCGTATAGCCCCCGAGTTCATTTGGCTCTAAGATTGCTCTAAATCTTCTCATCATTCTCCCTTCTCCAGGTCATCAAACTTATTTTAACTTGAAGAGCGCATTTTGACTATTTTCTAATAATTTCAAGCACGGCTCTACGACACTACCTAGTGTTTAATAACTGAGGATTATCACCTAGCGGCGGACAAAATGGCGTAGAATACATCCTGTGGCTTATCTATTTCGTAATCTACATTCACAGTTATGAGTAAGGCATTTTCATGATGGTCTCCTTTTAGCCTTCCGTGTGCCGTCTGTTCCGGCAGAGTCTTTACCTTTGCCTCGCTAAAAGAGCAGAACCCGTAGTCGGAGATTACGATTAGCTTGTTATCCTTTTCTTCTAGAAAGCCGGTGTCGTAGGAGATCTCTCCCATTTTGCTCTCTAACTTTCTATACCACTCAAGAACGCAGTCCTCTCCCCAATGGAAGTGTTGGACTCGGTCCAGAAGGGTGTAAACGGAGACGAGCAAGTCTGGATTTTCCCCAAGGAGCTCTTTTGCTTTCTCAGTGATTGTTTTCACCAGAAGCAATGTATCCAAATAGTCCAACGTGTGAAATTGTGACTATCCAATCAAAACAAGCAACTGTTGCCTGCACAGAATATTTTTTATCTAATGCGCAATCTAACTTGGGTGTCTTTACAACCTATGCCGGCATCAAAGGCATGCCTGAGATAACCAGAAATTTGAAAGGGACCTTTATTATACAGCCAGTAGCCCTAAGTGGTTTTGCTTTGCCAAAAAGCTCTTTCCAAGATGATTGACACCATAAACCGCTCTAAAATAAATTCTTCAGTATTAAGTGTTAATTCTAATTTACCCGGAACCGATTGTCTTTCTTAAGTCGAAGATTAAATAGCTATAGTTTTCACCTTGTGCAACTATTTCGAATCGCATAAGAAACTCTTTCAAATCTGACTGTTGCTCTAACAGTTCAATAGCTGTGACTATGAAATACTCTGGATTAAGGTTCGAGTATTCAGAATAGAATCTATCTTCTGCGGGGAGACTTTCCCCCACCGTGAGACGCTCCTTTTCTAGACTAGCTAGTGTAGGCCAGGTAACACCAGCAATCCAACCGTGGTATTTCAAGAACTTCCCATAATCAGGAGCAAGAAAGACCGTATTCGAACTATGTCCGACAAGTTCCCCGATCTCCTCTACTTTCATTAGCCGATTTTCAAACCACTTGATATCAGCGTTTGTGATAACAATCCGATTAACTGACATGATTATACTTGAAACCACCAAAAGAATAAGGAAAATTAAAACTGCTACCCGCATTAATTGCGAAGGCCAGCGTGGGCCAGCTTTTAACACGAGAGCTAAAATCAGAGCTCCGACAGAGCCCAAACAAAGTGCTACAAGTGGAATAAACTGCAGCTGATAATAATCGTGCGTAGGAACATGCCAGGTGAACACTAAGCCATATACTACATACGCACACCATAAACCTATAGCCAGGTATCTTGATGTTTTGTTATGAAACCGAAACAATAAAAACGTTCCAAATAGTGCAACGACAAGACTGGGAATCCCGATGGTTATTGAGATCATTTTCCACCAACCTGTGTAAAAAAATGAGCTGATGAGTAGATTAAGTTGCAAATAACCTGTCTCGAGTCCATAACCACCGAGGTAGAAATGGTCATAGATGGTTAACAACGCCGTCGGTAAAAGGGCTAAACTTGCAAACAACCAAGAATATTGGTCAGAAATTGATTTTCGCAACCCCAGTCTTCCAATTGTTAGTGCTACAAAGGCACCAAATATAAGGAACACACACGGGAGTCTGATCAATATGGCTATACCTGCAATTAATCCAGCGATGAATGCACGCCGCAAAGTCGGTCTATCATTGTAAAGTATGGTTGCATAAATACTGCACAACATTGCCATCACCATTAAGGGCTCTGCCGAAAACGATCGACTGGCTGAGACACCGAAAGGGAGAAGTAGATAAAATGCTGTGGAAAAGACTGCAGCGTCTGTATTAATAATCCTCTTTGCCAGAAGGTACAGCACAATTCCACCAGCAAGCCACGATAACGCTGAAAAGAGGCGCGGCAGCCAAATGTATTCGCCGCCGGCTAGACGGTAGAGAAGATAGGCTATACCCTCTATAGTTGGCAGTGGTACGATAGTACCCATTCGCTGCATTGCTGCAACCTCGCTCTTCCACTCAGGAACGGAGTCTAAGGTGGAGTAATACAAGCTTCTTGCCTCAAGAGCGTAATGATAGTTGCGGTCTGGGCGATAATCGAAAGGCTCGACTTCAATATGATAAATTCGCAGACCCAATGCTGCAGCAAATAAGATAATAAGAGTGACTAAGAGCAGGACGGAATGGCGAGAAAAGAAGCTGCCATCCGATTCAGCACGGTCTGTTTTGGTATTTGACTGTCGGATGAACTCTCTAATTCTGATACTATCTACGTGGATTTTTCGCATAACAACATGGAACGCTCTACTGAATCCATAGTTTTTGTTCATTTTTACTGTTTCTAGCTTCTCGACACTAGAAAGACACCAACACAGATTACCACGATTCCCACCCACCGTAGAGTGGTCACGTCCTCCTTAAATAAGAGTAGGGAAAACAACGCCACAAGCACGTAAGACAGAGCCATGAAGGGATAGATAAAACTCAGCTGTGTTCTTGACACGGCCAAGACCCAGGCTAATGCTGTTAGGATCGTCAAGAATACGGCAGAAATAACATAGGGATTAGAATAGACTTTCAAGAAAAAGGGGATCAGCTGGCTGAAACTCTGAGGGAGCTGACCTACGGCAATCAGCCCTTTCTTCAGAAGTAATTGAGCTGCTGTCATCGCAGCTACTGATATAAAAACTAACAGATAAAGCATTTTGTCTCTCCTTTGTACTTATGCTCTGGCATCGTGGTATTCTCACACCTTGTCCTAACTGGTAGTTACATCTTTCACTACCTTAATAACATATTGGACTTCTTCGTTACTCAATTTTGGATACAGTGGAAGCGTTATGGTGCTATCTCCTATCCTCTCAGCGACGGGGAATGAGCCTCTCTCATATCCATAAGTCTGACGATAATAGGTTAATAGATGGATTGCCCTATAATTGACTGCCACTCCTATCCCTTTTGCCTGAAGTTGCCACAAAATGTTATCCCGTTTTTCGGGAGAGACTAGAATGGTAAACATATGCCTGGCGCTTTTCGAATTTGGCAACACCCTAAAGTAATTTAAATTCAAGCAATCTTTGAAAGCTTCCTCGTAGATGTGGCAAATCTCTTCCCGTCTTTGCCAATATTTTTCAACGTTCTCCAATTGGTCCAGCAATAGAGCTGCCTGGATGCTGCTCATGTTGCATTTCCAGCCGAGCATCTCCATGTCCCAGTGTTCGTATCTCTTGGAATATCTGTCCGCAGCTCCTTCGCTCATACCATGAAGCCTTAGTTTCTTGAGCTTTTCGGCGATTTCTTCATTGTTAGTGCTTACCGCTCCCCCTTCGCCAGAGGTAATGTTCTTGGTAGCATAGAAACTAAAACAAGCTGCGTCCCCCAATCCACCAGACCTTATGCCGTCTCTACTTGCCTCAATAGCATGAGCAGCATCCTCGATGACAGCCAGGTGATGCTTATCCGCAATCTCTCTAATCTTCCTCATATCACACATCTGTCCATAGAGATGAACCGGCATTATTGCCTTTGTCCGTGGTGTAATTTTCTCAGTAATGCTATCAGGGACTATGTTAAAGCTTTCCTCCTCTATGTCGGCAAACACAGGCCTGGCACCGGTAAAGAGAATTGAGTTGGCAGTAGCTATAAATGTAAAAGGAGATGTAATGACTTCGTCTCTCTCTCCAATTCCATGCGCCAATAAAGCTATGTGGAGGGCAGCAGTCCCGGAGTTTACCGCCACAGCATATTTCGTACCAATAAAATCAGCGAATGCTCTCTCAAATTCCTCTACTTTCCTCCCCTGAGCAACAACCCCTGACCTCAACACTGCTGTCACAGCGTTAATTTCATTTTCACCTATGATTGGCTTTGCTATAGGAATCATCTTAAGCAATTTATCACAAGAGCGTTTGGCAACTCAAGCTGGCATCTCGAGCTCCGCACTCCTCTGCCATTGCGAGGAGCCAGGCCGAATCTGAGCGATGAAGCAATCTCAGAGTTAAATCCGAAACTCCAAGCACTAAATCCTAAACAAATCCCAATATCTAAGTTATAAATTCAAAACCCTTTTGAGCATTGTGTTTTTGGTCATTTGATATTGTTGAGTATTTAGGATTTAGAATTTTGCTTCGCGGGATTGCCACGCTTCGCTCGCAATGACAATTGTCTCACTTATCGTCGCGAGGTTTAATTATAGGTTCTACTAATGATTGGGACAAGAAGCGACATTTTCCCCTTGATTGAATAAAGAAGTCGTGTTATCTTCTACTTAAAACTTTTGTCCTATTTACCCCACGAATTTGTTTCCGAAAGTTCGCTTTGGATAACAATGTTCGCATTTGTGAATACACTCCTTCATAAGTCGTGCTTCCAAATTTATCTAATAGATCAAATCCCGTAGGTGAGGTTTCCAGGAACTTGACTGTAACCCCAACGCAAACTAAAAGGAAGCGCGGTGGCCAAAAAGGCAATAGCAATGCCCTTAAACATGGCTTCTATTCCGCTATCCTTAATCCTGCCGAAACATGCCAATTGTGGAACATCACCAATCTGGAAGTCGTTGACCCAGAAATAGCATTCATTCGCGTCAAGTTACAATCTTGCCTTCAATATGATCCTGGTAACCGCCGTGTAATCATAGAAGCTTCCAGATTACTCGTAAAATGGTATTCTGCAAATTACCGGTTGGACAGAACCGATCGCAACTACCTGAAAACTGTTATCGAGAATCTTTTAGAAATTGCCTCCATATATTACTCTTCCAGCCTGCACGGCTCACAAATATAAATGGCAAATATTGACGCGAAACGAATCGTGTGTACTTTAACAATTGAATCTGGCGCCTTACGTACGAAAAAGAGCTTTTGAATTCTAGGGAAAATAGCCATCTTCACAAAACGAATCATCCCGCCCACCTTCATGCTCTTCTCCCCTAAACATTGTAATCGCTACACCCAGAACCCGCCTTCGGCCTGGATCAGCCCCGTTTTGGGCCTTCGGCTTCATTGGGTCTATTGAGTTCATTGAGTTGGTTGAGTTGGGCAGGATTGCCACGCTACGCTTGCAAAGACAAATATTGGGGATAACTACTGTGTTTTTGGTCAGGACTCAGCTGAGCTAAGATGCTTGAAAATTTTTATACTGGGCAATGTCTGTCCTGCCACTGTCGTTGTGGCCTCGGATTGATATACGAGCTCATAGCTGGCCAACTCTTCAAGAGGCACGATGCTACTAAAAGGATTGTCACCTACTATTTCATAATTTCCCGACGTCTGGGCTGCGACATAAGCTTGAGCATCTTCATAGCTGGAGAAGTATTGCCCCCAGGTGATTTCTTTGTACTTCTCTCCTCCATATTCCTTCTCTTGGTAAGATATGACTATCGGTTGCGTGGAAGTCACGGCTTTGCCGTCAAAATTATAAAGTCTGGCCACAGTGGAGTAGTAGTAAGCGGGGTAGTACAAAGGTATCAATTGACCGCCTTCTTCCGTCGGCAGGTAATAAATTTCGTAAAAATCATCCACGCTCCCCCCAGCCCACTCCACCATGGCATAGAACTTCGTAATTGGCATTGCAGAGTCAATAACAACATACTTCGAATCTAACCTGTCGGCGAGCTCGTTGGCTGAGCTTTCATTCTGAGCGGTGAGGAACTTGGCGGCCTCGACAGCCCCAGCCTGACCGGGATTGGCATTGGGTATGCGATGGGAAATTTGCGTTATAAAGTAGCCATAGTCCCACCAGGACATCACGCCGTAAGCAGTTTCGGGGTAATGGAATGGAGTTTCATATAGCTCATAATAGAAATCGGGGTCATCAAAAGGTTCGGGGCTGTTATCCTTTAACCACAGAAGCGAGCTATACCACCCCTCATCCATAATGGGTAACGCCTCGGCAAGCGACCGCGTGTACCCGATGCCAAGCCACTGGTCACCAATTTTAACAATTTTGGTAGGCTCCTCCCTCCACAGCCCGACATTCGGGAAAAAGACAAAGAAAAAGATGACTATTCCAACAAGGATAACACTCACCCAGGCGCCTCTGGGCTGCATAAATGTTCCTGGCTTCGCTTTTTCCCTGGATTTCTTTACCTTTTTCTTGAACTTTTTAACTGACCCCACTACTTCTTTAGACTTAGCCAGCAATTTACTTAAGCCAGCGATGTCGAGCATCTTCCAGGAGAAATACCCTGTGAGCAAGGCAACGTTTATGGCATAGTAGTAACCGAAGCGGCGCTGCCCCAGGACTGCTATTAACATTATCATGCTCCATACCAGGAACAAGGTTTTGTCAGCGCTTCTTTCCTTAATAGCAAAATAAATAAGCATGGCAAAGGCAACAAATGAGAAAAAGAAGGAGGTGTTAAAGTTGTACCAGGCTATCCATGAGGTCAGGGGATGCACTTCCAAAATGGTCAGCCTAGCGCCACCCGGCGTGAAAATACCAAATTGGTCGAGCATGGACTGAAACAAGGAAGGATTAATGGCATGAAAAGCAGCAAGACCAATTCCAGCCAGTCCCAGCAAGGTCAAGGGATAGTAAACAGGCTTCCAAGCCCTGCCCGCCATGAGCCGTGAGATAATACTTAAGACTATGGGCCCTACTATGGCAACTAACATAGATACACGATAAATGGTATCCATCCCGCTCTTGCCCAATATGGGAAGAAGCATGAGGAAGGCAATAAGGAAAAGAGGAGTGCCGACAATACACAGATAGTCGCTCGATTTACGCCTTAAATGGTCCACGATGAACTGAATCACCAAATAAACAAATATAATGAAGACAACCAGCAGCCCACCTTGCCAGGAGAGGAGATAAATACCAAGGAAGACGCCAGCGAGCAGGGTATAGACCAGGGGCTTGGTGATGGTTGACCAGTCTCTACTCAGTAAGTGGTCGAAGGAAATGTCTCTTTCCCGAGCCCGTTTAATAGCCATTATTAGAAAGAGTATGCATACGGTGCTGAACAAAACCTCGGCTACATGGTGGTCGGTAAAGCCAAGCCGGGAACGATTCAGAAATTCGCCAGGCAAGATGACAATCAATGCGGCTGAAATTACGCCCGCCCAGCGGTTAAACAGTTCCTTGCCAATAAAGTACACCGGAATGAGTGTCAGAGTGCCCAGAATAGCAGGCATGTAGGCACCCACGACTTCTATAGTATGCTGCGTTGGTGCCCCTAAGCTAACAAGCAGAATGATGCCAGCGACAAGCCAGTCGAAAAATGGTCGAGCAAGTCCTCCCCCACCACCGGGGTAGAGCATGTAGGGGTCAAAGGTATTTAAGTGGGGAAAGTTATGAACCAAATTTTCTATGTTACGAATGTGATAATAGGCATCAGTCTCTCGAAACCAGACCCAGTCATTGACAAAAATCTGGTCGTAAGATAGGTATATGCGTATGTACAATGAGATGCCAAAGAGGACTGCCAGAATTATGCCTACTACGACTATTGGGGGGAGTCTTCGTTTTTGCTCTGGACTTTGCTCGTTCACCTAAAATTCCCGCAAGGAAAATATTCTGCCGGCCTGAATATCTTCCCCATTATAAACTTAGCGCGCCGGATATTACAACAAATTCCATAACCCACTAGCTCCTTGAGACAGCCTGTTGAACC
>Ga0315539_1001282_pt1 | contig 18636 bp, 22 predicted proteins | sample SalMarSW160150MG_FD_203097 | JGI IMG/M metagenome (GOLD analysis project Ga0315539, IMG submission 203097) | Salt marsh sediment microbial communities from the Plum Island Ecosystem LTER, Massachusetts, United States - Salt Marsh Sediment SW1601-150 ... | reverse complement strand
CAAAAACCTGTTGCTGCTGAAGTGGTCTGATAACTCTTTTCTATATACGGTTAAAATACTTCTCATTTTACTCCTCTTTAAAGTATCTAAGATATATTTCTTCCAGCGCGTCCTGCTTCATATCCATTCTGGTCATAAGCACACCTTCAGCGGCTATGATCCTGGATATGTTCTGCCTTACGTCGCCGTTGCATATGACATTGATGTGCTTTCCAGTCTTTTCTACATCCACTACCTTATCCAGTTTCTTTATCTTCTCAACGGTACTGTCGGTCACTTTTTCCAGTTCTATTTCTATCCTGTATTTTCCGCCTCCGAAAAGTCTTCTCCCAAGCTTTTCAACACTTCCTTCACCGATAAGCTTGCCGTTAGACAATATCCCTACCCTGGGGCACACTCTCTGCATCAGGTTAAGCTGATGGGAAGACAACACGAAGGTTATGTTCCTATTCTTGTTTAAATCCTGAATGGTATTTAGTACCTGGTTTGCAACTTTTGGGTCAAGCCCTTCAGTCGGCTCGTCAAAAATGACAAGCTGAGGGTCCTTTATAAGAACGTCTGCAATACCCAGCCTCTGCTTCATCCCCTTGGAGAAAGTCTTGACCAGCTTTTTTTTGTTTTCGGACAGGGTAACGATCTCCAGTACTTCATCTATCTTTTTATCTATTTCACTGTAGGGTATCCTGTTAAGCTCTGCAGTATAGGCAAGGTTGCCCCTGGCAGTCATATCTTCATAAAATCCTATTCTTTCAGGAAGGTATCCTGTTATCCTTTTGACCTTAAGCGGCTCCCTGGTGGAGTTGAATCCTGCCACGTTTATGGTCCCGGATGTGGGTTCGGTAAGCCCCAGTGTCATAAGGATAAAAGTGGATTTGCCCGCGCCGTTGGGACCCAGAAGCCCGAATATCTCGCCTTTTTTTATATTGATAGTCAGATCATTTACCGCCAGCTGCTTGTCGTATTTTTTGGTCAGGTTCCTGGCGCTTATAATATTGTTATTATTCATCTCTTATCTTCTTCCCAGTCTGGTAAAGATTATGGCAACTGCGATTATTACCACTACAATGATACCGATACCTACTATCCCCCAGATGGTGGGAGTCTCAACAGTGACCCTGAGCTCTATCTTGTCACTGGCCTTTTCGCTTGAAGCGTTAAGAGTAAGCATATAATCGCCGGCAATCGCCTTTTCGGCAGGATTTACGGTCATGTCTATTTCTGTGCTCTCCCCGGCTTCTATGGATTCTATTTCATCAATGTCAAAGCTGACTCTCCAGCCCTCGGGCTCGGTAGAGGTGATTTTTATTTTTTCCAGTGATGTAGAGCTGTTGTTGTTGACGAGCAGCTTGAAGTGATTGTCTTTTCCCGAGGTCATATCGGTACTGAGCATCCCCGATTTGGTACTAAGTTCAAGCTCGTAAGTGGCAGTCAGTACTGCAGTGACATCTATTGATTCTTCCAGGGGGTCGCCTTCAACCGCAGATTTAAGAGTCATGGTAAAGGTATACTCACCCGGTTCCTGGCTTACCATAGGGGCTGCGCCAAGCTTCAGGCTCTCTTGTTTGCCGCTGGTAAGATTGATAGCACTTATATCCGTGTTGCCGCTCATGGCCACGGCATACCATCCGTCGGGGTAGTCTACAGTGATATCAAATGTTTTTTGATCATCTTCTTCCGGGTCCAGGCCGTAGGGTTCATCTCCCATCTTATAAATGGCATTAAGGTCAAATATGAAATTTTCTCCCTCTTCTGCCTGTATCTTGGGAAGGGTGATATCAAAGTACAGTTCTTCCGGCTTTACCTCGACTACTTCTTCTTCGGCCTCAGTATCATCCTGGGCCAGAAGAACACCCGGTATCATAAGGGTTATTGAAAGTACAAGAATCAATGTGATTAAAAATGCGGGAAGTCTTCTTTTTATGGTCTCCACTGTGTCTCTCCTTTTCTAAATTTCAGTCAAATCTTATAAAAATATAATAGTTTATCATTTATAGACTAAGAAGAAATTTTAATGATTTTGGGTTTGGTTGTCAAGAAGGAAGTGGGGGGAGGGAGGAGTATAAGTGCTACTCACTATATATTATTAGTTTCCTTTCAATATAATAAAATTTTGGTAATATATTATTAAAATATTTATATTTCAATTAACTTGATTGATTTATTAAGATATTGATAAATATTATTTTTAATCTAATAGCGAGGATAGACTATTATGGCAGAATTTAAATCAACGGATATTCATACCTTTTCAGAATTATGCGATGTAAAAAAAAGATTTGAGATACCAAACTTTCAACGTGCTTATACTTGGAAAAATAAAGAACTGCAAGATTTTTTTAACTCAATAGTAGAAAATGAGAAGGAATATTTTATTGGAAATATAGTAACAATAGATGAAAAACCTTTGAAAATTGTTGATGGTCAACAAAGGTTAACAACAATATCTTTATTATTGTGCGCGATTAGAGATTTATTTAAAAATGTGGAAGCTATAAATAAAGATGACAAGTTACTTGTAGAACAATCTGCAGAAATAATTAATAGTTATTTAATATACAAAGATATGCAGCAAGTTCCAGCAAAAATACATAAAAGACTATTTCTAGGAAAGGATACATATCGTGAAGTCTTTGAAAAAATTGTGGATAATAAAATAGATAAAATAGATTTAAAAGAACTAGGAGATAATGAAAAGAGGATATTTAACAATTACAAGATTCTGAAAAAACTTCTTAAAGATTATATTGAAACCTCTAAAATTAGTAGATTGAAGAATATATTAGAAAAGACATTATCACTTCAGATAATATTAATTAATTGTGCGACTGATAATGATGTTTATAGTATTTTTGAAGGGTTTAACTCTACGGGTTTAGGTTTATCTGTTGCAGATTTAGTTAAGAATGCAGTACTAAGACAATCAAATGATAATAAAAAAATACAAAATAATATTGAGACTACTTGGATAGAAATTGAAGATATGTTCAACTCAACAAGAATAAGTAGATTCCCTAAATTTCTACGACATCAATGGATTTCAGAAAATGGTTATGTTTTAATGTCTAACTTATTTGGTGATATTAGAAGTAAAAAAGTTAAAAAAAAGACAGCAGATCAAATTGACAATTATGTATTACAACTTAATAAAGATGCTAAGATATATATGGGTATGATATATAAAGAATATGAACAATTACTAGAATTAGATAATGAAGATTTGGATTTATTTACGAAATTTAGGTATTTACGAAATGACCAAGTATATGAATTATTACTTACTTATTATAAGGCTTATAAATCTAAAAAAATAAAAAGAAAATCATTAGGAAAATATCTAAAAAAAATTTGGATATTCATTGTAAGAAGTAAGTTTATATCGATAAATCCATCAGAGTATGAAAAGATATTTGCAAATCATTGTAAAGAAATATCAGGAGTTGATGAATCACAAGAGGTTACAAAATACTTTAATATTTTTATAGATAAGCTTAAAAGATTAGTTTTAGATGATCAACAATTTATTGAAAATTTTATAAATGATGTTAGCTATGGCACAGAAAATTCATTAATAATTGAAGCCTTTACTGAAATAATGAAAAAAGAAAATATCGAATCCCAAATAAGGAATCGTGGAATTGAGCATATATTACCTCAAGAACCTAGAAAATGGGGTTTAACTAAAACTGATGTTAGAGAATATGTACACAATATTGGAAATCTTACATTACTTTGCGAAAAACATAATGTTGATGTCAGTAATGATACTATAGAAAATAAAACAAAATGTTATTCAAAATCTAATTTTCTTATAAATCAGGAAATTGCCTCTAAATGGAAGGATAAATTTAAAAAAGATTGGAAGTCAGCTATTGATGAAAGAGGTAGAGAAGTTGCAAAGAAAATATCAGAAATTTGGAAATTATAATATTTAAAAGAAGTAATTTTCTAGTTGATTATTAATTCTTTTATAGGTGATTTTTATTATTTATTCCTTTTAAAAGTAAATATTTTTTATAAATTGAAATAAGAAAAAGAAAATGTCCAAAATGTAACTCTGATAAAGTGGTTCCTATAATTTATGGTATGCTGGGCATTGATTTGGCAGAAGAGGAAAATAGAGGGAAAATAAAGCTTGGAGGCTGTATTGTATTGCCCTATAAATGGCATTGTAATGACTGTGGAAATGAGTGGGAGTAAAATATAGATTCTTAGTAAAAATTATATAAGTATAAGAAATTCCTATAATATCACTTCTTCTAAAACACTATTATATAGAAGCTCTAGGTTAAAGACATAATCATTATTACTGAATGTTTCAAATAAAGGATTTTTAGCAGTTTTCCATCCATGCCCGTCAGTTATCCATATTAATTCCATATTTTGTTTTCTTAGTATATTATTTAATTCAATATATTCGCCAGCGGTAGCCTTTAATTTGGATCCGCCGCCACTATAATAATTAACTTCAATTAAAAAAATTCTACCTTTACTTTTATCGAATATTGAAAAGTCGAATATTCTATCATACTTATCAACTGTTATAGAATAATTCCAATATCTTTCTATTTTTGGTTTTGTAGTTTGTACTAAATAGCTAAGATTAAATTTTTTAGTAAAATTTTTAATGTATTCTTCCACAGTATTTTCCATAAGAGAACCTGTTCTATTTTTTCTGGCATTGGTATCCAAGCCTACTTCAACCCCATAGCAATAATCAACTAGATTTTTTATTCTTTTATTTTTAAAAATCTCTTTAAGACCAGAATCATTAAAAAATTTTATTAATTTTTCTTCTGTGGAAGGAAGAAAATTTCCATAAAATAAATTATAGACTTCTTCACAAGTAAAATTATTTAAGTCTGTAATGATTTGAATTTCTTTTAATTTATTTTCTCTGACGGCTAATAGTATAGGTAATACTTTTTTTACATTAGGATACTCTTTGATTAAATTAAGAAATTCTTTTTCTATATTTTCTTTACCAATTAAATAATTAAGTATGTTTAACTCTTTTTCTATATTTTTAGTGTTTCTACTAATTTTTTTCCAATCTACGAAGTATTCCCAGGTAAATATAGATTCTTTTAACGAATCTATAAAATAATCAAATACTTTTTTTTCATCATTTTCGAGATATAATTTCTTGTATGTATTAAGATATTTCATTTTTTTATTTTATATTTTACAAAATATTTATTAGTATATAATAAAAGAATCAGATAGCAATTATTTAAATAAAAGGCAATGATAAAAATTTTAAAATCTTTAAAAAAATATAAATATTTTGGTGTTAATGATTTCTTGTTGTTTTTAGGGGATAGCATAAAATTATTAAAAAAAATTAATGAAAATTCAATAGATATGATATTTGCAGACCCACCATATTTTTTATCTAATGGCGGTATAACTTGTATGTCAGGGAAGATGGTAAGCGTAGATAAAGGAGATTGGGATAAATCTAATGGAGTGGAAGAAAATTTTAGATTTAATCTTGATTGGCTTAAAGAGTGTAGAAGGATATTAAAAAAAGATGGAACTATTTGGATATCTGGAACTTCACATATAATTTATTCTATTGGTTATGCCATGCAATTATTAGGGTATAAGATATTAAATGACATTATTTGGTATAAAAGAAATGCTCCTCCTAATTTAAGCTGTAGATATTTCACACATTCAACTGAAATAATTTTATGGGCTGCTAAATCTAAAAAGAGTAAACATTATTTTGATTATAAATTAATGAAAGAGTTGAATAATAATAAACAGATGAGAAGCATTTGGGATATTCAAGAAAGTGACCCAGAAAATGTTTGGGAAATTTCTTCACCCGGCAAGAAAGAAAAAGAGTTTGGTAAGCATCCTACCCAAAAGCCAGAGGAACTTCTTAAGAGGATAATATTGGCTTCTACTAAAGAAGGTGATATTGTACTAGACCCATTTAATGGAAGTGGCACTACTGGTATTGTTTCGTTTAAATTGGGTAGAAAATATATTGGAATAGATAATAGTAAAGATTATTTGTATTTAACAAAAAAAAGAATAAAACTCGAGCAAAAGAATTTAAAACTATTTAATGAAGAAATAGTTTAAATTAATAGCTACATTATAGCTATAAATTCCAGAATATTTTTTAGGGAACCCTCAATGGCTTAGATGGACTTCCCCCCAAATATTGACACCGAAGAAAAGACAATAATAAAATGAAAACGGAGGTAAAAAAGATGGGGAGAAGAATATTTAGCAAAGAATACAAGCTGCAGACGACCAGGCAGGTAATTGAAGATGGAAAGCGTGTAAATGAAGTATCTGAAAGTCTCGGAATCACTGAGCAGACAATTTATCGCTGGTTAAGAGAATACGATAGGTATGGCAAAGAAGCATTCAAAGGCTTCGGTAATGTAAGAGTGGACAGCGGATACAAAATTAAGCTATTAGAAAAGAAGAACAGCAAGCTTGAAAAGGAAAATGAGATCTTAAAAAAGTTCCGAGTCTTCCAAAAGGGAAGACAAGACAAAAAGTAGAATTTATTACTGATAATAAGCATAAATATAGTATTCGGCTGATGTGTGATGTTTTAAAGATTTGCAAATCAAGTTATTATAACTTAAGTAAACAGAGAACCGACAAAAAGAGACATTGAAAATCTTGCGCTTACAGATATTATAAAAAAAGTCTTTAGCGAGTACAAAGGAAGGTACGGATCAAAAAGAATATTAAGAGAGATGAGAAGTCGTGGGATTTATATTAATCATAAAAGAATTGAGCGTATAATGGCTGAAAACGGACTAAAAGCTAAGTATCCATGCAAAAGACACGGTCGTTATAGTAAAGCATATATGGCATCTTTTCACCCTAATTACCTAAGTTGCAAATTTGATGTAAAAAAGAAGAATAAAGTATGGGTTGGAGATATCACATATATACCTACAAAAGAAGGTTATGAGTATCTTATGGCTTATCTGGACTTATTTTCCCGCAAGGTTGTAGGCTGGTCCATTAATCGCCATTTACGTGAACAACTTGCAATAGATGCTATAAGTGATGCATTTAACAGAGAAAACCCTGGAGTAGGCTTGATGGTCCACACAGACCGAGGGGCTCAATTTATGAGCGAAAGGCATAATGCTATGATAAAAAGAAAAGGTGCTTTTATCAGCATGAGCCGGGGAGGGAACCCCTATGACAATGCCGTGATGGAAGCATTTAACAAATCATTAAAATCTGAACTTATAGATAAAAAATATCCATTTGAAACAAGAGACCTTGCCAGAAGAAAGGTATTTGAATATATTGAGATGTTTTATAATCCAATACGATTACATTAAGCATTAGGCTATAAGTCGCCTATAGAGTTTGAGAAAACGCATCTTAACTCAAGTATCTACTCTATGTGTCCAATAAATGGGAGACGGTCTGAGATACTAACTTTCAAATTGCACTAGTTTTTGGGGGGAAGGTCACTAATAAGTACTAAAAATCTTTATGCTAAATCATTTGATTTAGTATTTAATTTTTAAATCTTTGTTTTAGAGTTTCATTACTGCTTGTTTTTTGTCAATAAATATTATTTTTAGAATAATCATTTAAAAGTATGTTAATAGATATTACTAATTACAATAAATAATATTAAGATAAATAATTAGAGTTCCTAATGAGCTAACATCATTTAGAGGCGATTTTGCAATCAGTATGTATTTTATCCTTTTGGAAAAGTGTTTTTCTGATTGAGTTTTTAAATATCCAATATCCATTACAAAAAATGTGTCTATTGCTATTTAGAATAATTAAAAATATTATATTAATTATCAATATAGTAGATAAATAAAAAACTTATATACTAAATATTTAAAAATATATCTTTATTATGAAGCAATTATGCGCAAATTCAATTGAAGAAGGAATATGCTGTGAAAACTGCAAAGGTATAATGTTTGCAGTGCTTAAGGATACAAATTAAATCTTTAAATGTACGAAATTGGCCATTTAAATAAAGGAGGCTAAATTGAATAAAAAGAAAATGTTATATGTTCAAACAAACGGGCCAGATGAACCCAGGAAGTTATATTCACCTTTTATTTTAGCCCAGATTGCAATTGATTCTAATATTGAACCTACTATTTATTTTTTAGGTGAGGGGATACAAGTGGTTAGAAAAGGAATACCAGATGAAATAAAGTTAGGAAATTTTGATGTTTTAAAAAATGTAATAGATAGAACAGTAAAGAGAGGAGCCAAACTTCTGGTGTGTTCCCACAGTATGAGAGTTTGGGGTGAGAATTTGACTCCTAATGACTTTGTTGAAGGGGTGGAAGTAGTAGAAGCCGCTACCCTAAATAGCCTAGTGCTTGAATATGATGGCACTATGTGGTTTTAGATTATAACTTATCAAATGCAATAATTCTTTTTTTAACATCATCCACAGTGCTCTAGTCATTTATATACTCAGTATTAACTTTTTGGGTAATAGGTATTATTTTTGAAAAATCACTCATAAGACTATGTTATAAATATTACTTTTGATTATAAATAATATTAAAGTTAATGGTTTGATTACTTAATGGGCTATCAGTTTGGGTGATATCATGATAAAAATTTAAGAAATATTTTTTAATAGAAAGAAGATTTTTAATGGTTGTGCCTATCGAAAATCAAACTTGTCCATACTGTAGTGGGTTTTTAAATAAGATACCTAGAAGTAAAACAAGGTGCCCAAACTGCTATAATTATCTTTTTGTAAGAACAACTATAGATGGAAAAAGATTTGCAGTTACTGAAGAAGAGAAGGAAAAGATTGATGATATTAGGAAAAGAGCTAGAGGAGGAAGTTTTTTCTTTAGATCAGCCGCTAGAGGTGCATCACGTGGATGCTCTTGTCTATTGAGTATACTTAAATTGACTGTTTTTATAATATTTATATCAACTTTTGTAATTATAACTTAACACAATTTAATCCTCTATTCATTATGATTATTTCGAAGAATTTAAAAATATTGTAATATTGCATCAACATATAAAAAGGTGTTAGGAAATAATTTATTGGAAATGTAATTAAATAAGTTAGGTGATTTAAATGGTTGGAAAAATTGAAAAAGTATTAATTAGAGAAGTATGGAGAAATGAAGCTAAGAGTTTTACAAAATGGCTATTTGATAATATTGAAGTGCTATGTGAAGAATTGGATATTACTATTACCCCGGTCGATAGGGAAAAAAGTATAGGTAGCTTTTCTGCTGATATAGTTGCTGAAGATACATTAGGAAATAGGGTCTTAATAGAAAACCAATTAGAAAAAACAGACCATGATCATCTTGGGAAAATCCTTACATATGTATCAAATCTAGATGCTAAAGCAGCTATATGGATTTCAAGTGAACCAAGACCTGAACATGAAAGAGCTATCGAATGGCTAAATGAAGCAGGATTAGATGTAAATTTTTACCTGGTAAAAATAGAAGTATATAAAATTGGTGAATCCGAACCTGCTCCTAAATTTACCATTATCTCAGGACCAAGTGAAAAAAGCATTATAGTAGGTAAAGAAAAGAAAGAGTTAGCAGAAAGACACAAGAAAAGACTTGAATTTTGGAAAACATTATTAGAAAAGAGCAAAGACAAAACCACACTTTTCTCAAATGTATCACCAAGTATTTATAGTTGGATTGGAATGGGAGCTGGTAAAAGTGGTTTAGGATTCAACTATGGTATTACGTATAAATGTGGTCAAATAGAATTATATATTGACAGAGGGAAAGAATCAGAGGAGGAAAATAAGGAAATATTTGATCAGCTTTTTAAACATAAGCATGAGATTGAAAATAATTTCGGTGAAAAATTAGAATGGAAAAGATTGAATGATAGAAGAGCTTCAAGAATTCTTAAAGTTTATAAATATGCTGGATTAAATGATAAGGATAATTGGAGTAGATTACAAGATGAAATGATAGATGATATGATAAAATTTCAAAAAGCTTTAAAAAAATATATTTAAACTTCTAAGTCTACTACTTACTAAAATTAGATATTTGCATTTTCATTTGTCTTACTCTATGAATGCTCTTTTTATTTTTTTATTATAACTAAATTATGTTAATCAAGTATTTTTTCCATATTCTAGAGTGGTAGAACATAGTATCCATTTTTTTTAGTTTTATAATGTTTTTTCTAAAAATAAGATATAGAACAAAAATAAAAAACCATTGATTTTTTGATTATAGATATTATTTTTAAAATATCATATATATAACTGTATTATAAGTATTACTTTGATATATAAATAATATAAAAGTTGGGGTGAACCCCAAGATATTATCTTTGGAAAACCTATTAAATAGCTGTATTATAAATATTACTTTTAGTTAAAAATAATATATTTCAAAAATTAGATAATATTATTAGGGATTTAATCTGTCTGTTTATTATTGATATTTTAATATTAATTAAGAGTTATCACTAATCCTTCAAATATACTAACCTTACTTCTTTGACAAACAAATAATTATGAATTATACTGATTATATTGATTATATTGATTACAGAAGGAAATAAAATGGAAATGCAAAATAATAAAAACCTTAAAAAAAGAATAATTGAAGAAATGACAGTTGACTATTCAAATGCTCTTGAAAAAAATTTTGATTTAGCAAAACAATTTATTCGTATTACTAAGGAAGGGAAAGTTGATATTCCGATAAAAGATAGTCTTAGTGGAAAAGAGCAAATACTATTATATCTTATAGGAAAACTCTTTGCTAAGGAGGGTGGATTTGCACTAACAGATGATGCAGGAAATAAGGAATTGATAGATGAATTAGGTGTTCCTAAGGGTTCATTGCTTCCTTGGTTAAAGGATCTTAGAGATAAAAAGAGAATAAAAACAGTAAAACGAGGAAATCTTTCTTATCATGCTATTCCAATTAATATTGTGGAAAGAGTTCTTAAAAATATAGAGAAAAAATATAAAAAAAATATTTAGGATAATAAAAAATGAATTTTGAAAATGAAATTAAAAAAATAATTAAAAGGTTAGAAGATAATGAAAAAAGAATTATAGCACTTGAAGAAATTCTTAGAAAAAATAAAGGAAAACCTATGAAAAAATTTGATATAAACGCAGAAGAATGTTTTCAGAAACTTTCTAAAGCTGTGGGAATTGATAAGGGGAAAATAAAATATATTATCGATTTTGAAGAAAGTGATTTTTTCATACTAGTTAATATAAAAGGGGATAGTGCTGCGGAAAAACAAATTAATGCTACTTTGTGTATTCTTACTATTTATAATTATTGTTATGAGACCAAAGAGATTGAATCAGAAATTTTGAAGAATAAACTAGAAAATTTAGGTATTACCTCACTAGGTAACTTGAATATAAATTTAAAAAAATTTAGGAATTTTATTATTCCAAGGGGGAAACCTAGAAGTCATAATTTTAGTTATAAAATAACTATCCCAGGCATTAACAGAGGTTTAGAGATAATAAAAGAATTATATACTAGTTATAAGGATTAATATGAAAATGATGAATCTTCCTGAAGATGAAGATATTATTAAAAGTTTTAGTAAAATAATTGATTTATCTGATTTTCCTGATTTCTTTAATTTAGATACTCCACTAAAAAAAGGGTTATGGGTTTTATGGGTAGCAAAAGAGAAACTTAATATAAAAATGATGAGCAGTAAGCAAATAACTCTAGTAATCAAAGAAATAAAAGAGATAAATGTTAAAGAAAAATCAATCACATATTCTTTTAATGTAGCTTCTTCAGATTTTATTTATAAATATAGGAAGAATAATCAAGTCTATTATGAAATCATGAAACCGGGAAAAGACTATTTAATTTCTCAATCTGGTAATAAATTAATTGAGTTATACTATTTTCAACCAGGAAAACATTTTACAAGCAAAAGGATTTTGTATAATAAAATTCTAATTAATTTAAAGGGTAAGATAAAAATTGTCGATCCTTATTGTGATGAAAAAACACTGGACATTCTTAGTGATGTAAAAAATAAAGTTATTAAATTTCTTACTAAAATTGATTATCTAACAGTTAATAAAAGAAGTAGATTTCTTCGTAATTACCAAGATTTTAAAATAGAACATCCAAAGATAGAGTTTAGAAATTATCCAAATAACGATATTCATGATAGATATATATTATCCAAAGATCTTTTGATTATTCTAGGACATAGCATTAAAAATTTGGGTGAAAAGGAATCATTTGCTATTATCCTATATAAAAATAATAATATAAATATTTCTGATTCTTTAAACGAGAGTTTCAATAGAAGGTGGAAACAGTCAGCCATTTTATAATTGATTAATAGCGACGGCTTACAATTGTTAAAATCAAAGCATTATTTATATATTAGTTTCTATTGAGACACTATTATTTTTAGATAATAAGTATTATTTTTAAAATTCTATTCTGATAGAATTCTTATAGATATTACTTTTAATAAAAAATAATATTAAAGTTAATAGTTTAAGTCCTGACCCTTAACCAATCATAGCTACTAACTTAAAATTAAGCTAAAGAATGGGTTCATATCAAACCTATGATAAATGATAAGATAATAGTAGTATATAATAAAAAAAAGTATGACTAATAATCACTAAACCTATATGAAAGTAGAGAGAAAATCGAACAGCCAATTAATCAAAAGAAAAGACAGCATTCTTGTAATTATTGATGTCCAGGAAAAATTAGTACCTGTTATCAGTAATCACAATAAGATAATAGAAAATATAGTTAGATTAATTCGATTTGCAAAAATAATTAGCATGCCGGTAGTGTTAATTGAACAAGAAAAGTTAGGGTCTACAATTGAGGAAATCAAAACGGAATTACCCGGTTTAATACCAATTAAAAAGATTGAATTTAATGCATATAAATGCAGCAAATTTATTAAAAAATTAGATGAACTTTCAAGGAGTAATATTATTCTTGCTGGTATAGAGACACATATTTGTATTGCCCAGACTGCTCTGGAGCTATTACATAGATTTAATGTCCATGTTGTTGCTGACGCAACATCATCACGGTCAGTGGAGAACAAGGATATAGCACTGGAGCGTTTAAGTCAGAGCGGGGTGGTTGTCAGTTCAACGGAAATGGTTATCTACGAGCTTCTGGAAAGGGCTGGAACCAGTGAATTTAAAAAAGCTCTTGATTTAATTAAATAAGCTAAACCTATATGAAAGCAGAGAGGATATGAATTTATCATTTTATGGGGCTGCCAGGGAAGTGACCGGGAGCTGTTATTATCTGGAGTCAAACGGAAAAAAGTTTCTAATAGATTGCGGACTGCAGCAGGGTCAGGATGAAAAGGACGACCAGAGGCTGCCATTTGATGCCCGGGATATAGATTTTGTTATATTGACCCACGCCCATATTGACCACAGCGGAAGGCTGCCGTTGCTGGCCAGGGAAGGGTTTAGGGGAAATATATATGCAACAAGCGCCACCTGTGACCTGACTCCAGTAATGCTAAAGGACAGTGCGAAAATCCAGGAGATGGACGCTAGGTGGAAAAACAAAAAGGCCAGGAGGGCAGGCAAAAATGAAGTGCCCCCATTGTACACTGTAGCCGATGTTGAGAATACCCTTAAATTTCTGGTGCCGTGTGACTACGGCCAGATGAATGAAATAAGCAGCGGTATCAGGTTTGATTTTGTGGATGCCGGCCATATTCTGGGTTCTGCATCGGTGGAGCTGTTTTTAACTGAAGGGGGAAAAGACAAAAAGATAGTCTTTTCCGGGGATATAGGAAATATCGGACAGCCCATAATAAAGGACCCCCAGTATATAAAAGAGGCGGACTATGTGGTCATGGAATCGACATACGGGGATAGAAATCATGAAAAGAGCGATGACTATGCACTGGACCTTACAAAAATTATAGACCGCACGCTGTCAAGAGGCGGAAATGTCATTATTCCCTCATTTGCCCTGGGGAGGACACAGGGGCTTTTATATATATTTAGTGAAATAAAGGAAAGAGGACTTGTCAAAAACTCTGATTTCCCGGTTTATGTTGACAGCCCCCTGGCATCCGAGGCAACAAAAATATATGAGGATGACCTGATAGCTTATGCAGACAGGGAGACAAGGGGGATAATTAAAAAAGGCTCAAACCCGCTGACCTTTAAAAATTTAGCTTTTACTGATTCAACCAACCAATCAAAGGCCTTAAATGATGATCCTACACCAAAGGTCATTATCTCATCCAGCGGGATGTGTGAGGGAGGAAGAATAGGTCACCATTTAAATCACAATCTCTGGAAAAATGAATGCTCGGTGGTCTTTGTCGGCTTTCAGGCCTATGGGACGCTGGGGAGAGAAATCCTTGATGGAGCAGAAAAGGTGAAAGTCTTTGAAGAAGAAATAGCAGTTAAGGCAACAATTTACAATTTTACCGGGTTGTCTGCACATGCAGATAGAGAAGGGCTATTAAAGTGGATAAATAGTTTTGAAAAGAAGCCGGATAAAGTCTTTGTTGCCCATGGAGAAAATTCTATTTGTGAGAAATTTGTCGGGACTCTGGAAGGCCTGGGATTTTCGGCTGTAGCTCCTTTATATAAATCAGTTTATGACCTGGGAAACGGTAAACTAACCACCGCGGGCATTGAAATAGATCGCCATCAGACGGGTGGACAATAGTAAGGATCGGAGATTAAAAAGTGGCAGGATTAATAAATAAGTCTTCAAATAAAAAAGAAGTCAGGATATTGACCGCAAGGGAAATGAGAAAGCTTGAGAGAAGAGAAAGACCCAGACGAATTCCGAGAGATATAAAAAGAATGGTTGATGCCAATTGTGCTAAGACCGCTAAATGCCCAAAATGCGGTGGAGTTTCTGAGCGAGTGATAGATCTATTGCCGGATAAAAATATTGTCACAGTGGATTACTGCTGCAGGAAATGCGGCTGGTCAAAAAGAAGCAAGACTATGCTTTATCCCAGTAAGGTAAGAGAAATGGTAAGAAATGCTTCATCCATTAGCATGAAGACCTGGAGGGGCATAAGATTTTTCTGTCCCAAGTGCAACTCCAGCCGGGTGAAACTCATAATAGAACCCGAGTATATAAAAGAAGACATGGTAACTGTCAACTACAAATGCAGCAGCTGCGGCTGGGGAGCGCTGTTTACCTTGAGTATAGTCAGTAGGTAAAAAAGAAACTATTTGTAAAGGTATATAGAAAATGGAAATAAGATGCCCAAAATGCAATTCAGACAAGGTCATACCGATAGTTTATGGTCTGCCTGGTGCTGATCTGGGTGAAAAGGAAAGAAGAGGGGAAATCAAGCTTGGCGGCTGCCTGATTTCACCTAAAAACCCAAAATGGTATTGCAAGGACTGTGGAAATAAGTGGAAATGATTAATTAAAAATACAAATTATTAATGAGTGTTTCCCATTATAGAAATCTTTATAGCTCTTTATTTTTATTTCTGGAAATCTAACTTTTTTATGGCAGTATTTTGTTCTTAAAGAGTACCAGTTGAAAATATTCTTTTTTAGTTCTTTTTCATCCCATATTTTGTCCTCCATATTGCAATTCAGGTGCAGGTAGCAGGATACAAATTTATGTTTTGCTTTTAATATTTTTTTAAAATTATCTTTTAAAAGAAGATCGAACTTATAACTTTTTGTAAAAGGATCCGGAGATTCCCAAGTTTTTGCGGTTAATTCTTTATCAAAACCAATTAATGAAGCTACATCTTTTTTAAAAGCATCTCTTGACTCAAAGTTAGCCTTTAAAAAATTTTTATTATATATTATATTTCTTACTTTAAATTCAAACCATAAGAATTCGGTTAGATCTTTATTTTTTAAACATATATCTACATATTTTACTGCTCCAATTTTTATCCAATCTCTATTTGTTTTTTTGGGTAGCTTTACTGGACAGAATGTAATATACGGTACTTCGTCTGGGAATGGAACCCAGTTATTTACATCTGATTTTTTCTTTAATTCTGAAAATAATTCAGCATGAATCCACTGCTCAGGCAGACCCCATTCTAAAGCACCTTTATCTCTTTTGCATATATTCTTAAAAGTCTTTAACCAATTGATTTCTCTCATTATTAAATCTCATTTAATATTTACTTTTAAAAAAATCAGGATCGTGATCTAACAATCTTTTTCTAGCTCTATTTGATTCTTCTCTTGTAAATAATTCGTTAAATTCATTTTTTAGTACATGTGCCTCAACGGTTAGATCGAGCCTTTTGCAAAGCCAGAGTTCTGTAAAACCATACTGGACTTTTTCTTTGGAAAGAAGTCGTTTTGCTGTATTTACTCCACCATACTTTGTAAGCATTTGCATAAAGATTGTAGCATTGTAATTACAGGAAGTTTTAGCTGTGTGATAAATATCCCACATAGCACTATCGAATTTCTTTTCAAGAATTTTATTTATCATTTTATTATTTCTTATAATTTGTATTATTTTTATTATATCATTAAAATTATAGAAGATTTTATATAAAGGTTTTAAAATGCCGATACAAATAAAAAGTGATAAAGAACTATCTAAAATTAATATCAGAGGTCTTGGCTTTGTATATAATGACTATTCAGGAAAAACAAGATCAAAAATAAATAATAACGTACTTCATGCAGCACATTGTGATAATCTAACAAGATCAAAAACTAACATTAGAAAATATTACTTTTATAAGAAATCTGAAGCATTAGATTGGTTAATAAAAGAACGCGGAGAAGAAGGAGTATATTGGAGACGTTGTGGAAATTGTGATGCTTTAGGTCAGGATGATGTTGAAAGAATTAATAGTGATATATTGGAAACAGGTAAATAAAAATGCTTTATTTTGCATACGGATCAAATATGAATCATAAGCAAATGCGAAAAAGGTGTCCTAGTAGCACATTTATTAGTGAAGCATATATTGAAGGATATAAATTTGTTTATGATGGTTATTCTAAAAATTGGCATGGACCAGTTGCTAATATTATTATTAGTAATAAAGATATTTTATGGGGTGGGCTATTTGAAATAAATAGGGATAATTTAGCAGCTCTTGATTGCTATGAAGGATATCCTAAAACCTATAATAGGAAAATGATAAACGTAACAGACATAAATGGGAAAATTGTTAATGCACTTATATATATAAGAAGTAAACCTGAAGATATTGGGCAACCTTCAGAAAAATATAGGAATATTGTTGTTAAAGGTGCTAGTGATTGTGGAATTGTAGATGATTACATTAAAAAATATTTATTATAGTTAATATATCGAATTGTCTATTTTTCCTCTAACTTTTAATTAGAAATTCTTTCATCGCTTAGAATTGCATATACATAAGCAAAACCTCTGACTAAACCTTGGATCTCACTAGGTTTCTCTATAGGAAATTTTTGATAAATCCTTTTAAAATCAGATTTTAATATTGGAGGCTTAGTTCTATTATGATAGATCTTATAACCTTTAACCTCATATTTAAGTTTTAGACCCCTAATAGTATGAAATATTTCCCCCTGATGTTTAGTTATTCTATTCCAAACATCTTCAAACTCAGTGAAGTTGTTGTTCCACTGTTCTAAGATAAATTCTCTGAATTTTTTTAATCCCTTGTCATTCATATAAAATCTTCTGTGTCCTGTTTTTTTATTTTTATTGATATTATGTCTACCTGGATTTAAAAAAATAGAGGGTGTAGTAACATTAGGTCCCACAATATCCATTGAATAGTTTAAAGATTTTAATTTCATTTCCATATTTTACTCCTTTTTTATCCAGTAGAATATATTTTTAAAATTCTTATTTTATTATTGATAATTTTAACATTAACGATAAAAAAACTTAATTTCTTCGTACAAATCCCTTCTTTACACTTCTATCACAAAAAGATTATAAATTTGCTTATGCCATTTAAATACATTAGAATAGGGTTGCTTAGTAGCATAAATTGACGTATTGAGTCAGGGTGCATTATGGACATTGAAGAAAAAATTAAGTACGCAATAGAAAAGACTGAAGTTTTGAAGCCGCCCAGGAAGCTTCTGGCATCATTTGTTGATACTAACATACACTACTATATACTTACCGTACCGATGTATCTGGACTTTGAAGGAAGAAGCGCCGAGTCTGAGACTGTGGTCAGGGAAGGAAGGATCACCTGCAAGAAGCCCAAACTTATCACCCCTTCCTATATGCTTAGGATGGAAGGATTCAGCGGCGAGGCCAGGAAGGCCTTTGAGATGCTGGCTGAGGAAGACAGCGACCTTGCCATGATACTTTACGGATTTAAGATCAGGAGAGATTCTGAGAAGATGGATATAGTGCCGAGATCACTTGAGTCGGTGGCGAGCAGGATATCCAGGGATATTGACCAGAGAAAAGAAGTCTACAGCGCGCTCATAAAGGGAGTAGATGAGTTCTGGGATGTATCGCTTTCCAAGTTTGTCCAGGAAATGGTGGACAACAGCGCTAACGATCTGCAGGTGCCGGATCTGGTAAGAGACAGGTCTATAAGCGTGGGCAGCGGCGGGTTTCCCGTGATAACCAGGGACAGTACCGGGACCCCTGTTATAGCCAGAAAGGAAATAGAACTGCTCTTCAAGCTTTTTGAAAAGGGCGAGATAGATCCCATGGAACTAAAGG
>Ga0315539_1001281_pt1 | contig 18636 bp, 18 predicted proteins | sample SalMarSW160150MG_FD_203097 | JGI IMG/M metagenome (GOLD analysis project Ga0315539, IMG submission 203097) | Salt marsh sediment microbial communities from the Plum Island Ecosystem LTER, Massachusetts, United States - Salt Marsh Sediment SW1601-150 ... | reverse complement strand
CGCCGCATCCGATCTCCGTTTAAATTCTTCGGACGGATAGATGTTTGAATTCTCGTAATAGAGCGTGACGTCGTATTCAGGGATGAGAAGCTCGGGCACGTACGACGAACACACGCCGCAGCAGGCGTGGAGGAGGAGCTTCGGACGAGACGCGTTCTTATCCATATATTCCTACTTCGATACACCTTCTCATAGAGTCGTACAGTCGTGAAGTCGTTGAGTCGTGGAGTTCTCAGGAGGATGTTCGGAGAAATGAACTCAATATCCTTGAAATGTGTTCGAGTTCATCAAAAATTAATGGATACCGTTCATTCTTTCCAAATCCGAGAGCCTCGGAAAGGAGGAGTTGTGATTCCAATTCACCGGCGGATGCGAATGCGATGCGGACAAACTGTTTCCATTCATTGCGGGTTCTTCTCGAACCTTCCGCGATATTCGACATGATCGACACTGCCGCTCTTTGCATCTGATCGCACAGACTGAATTTTTGCGCCTGAGGAAATTGATCCGTCAGTTGATAAATTGTGATCGAAAGACGAAATGCCTTCTGCCAAACGATCAAATTTTTATATGAAGCCATATAATATATTTAGTGATGCATTTTTAATCATCTGTCAACATAAAAATAATTCGCTTCATTGAGCGAACTTCACGACCGTACGACTGTACGACTTCACGACTACTTCTTCGTATACACCCACCGTCCGTCCCAGTCATCCGCGGGAGGGTGCGCGATGAAGGACTCCGCTCGTTCGGAGAGCGTTTTGTATGATCGATCCTGAGGGTGCTCAGCGAGCATCGCCCGGCACTTCTCCGCCGCCGCTTCGAACCGGCGTCCGTAATAGTCATCAAGCGCTCCCTCGTACGCGCGAACGTATTCTTTCTGCTCCATCGTCGCCTGGTCCATGAACGCGACGACTTCGTAGATCGTGATCGGCTCGTTCTTTCCCTTTACCGCTACCTTGTCGAGCCGGCGCGCGAGCACCGCGCCGCCGAGCTCATCGAGCGTTGACTGGGAGATGAGGATGTCCACGCCGTACTCTTTCGTAAGGCTCTCAAGCCGGCTCGCGAGGTTCACGCTGTCTCCGAGCACCGTGTAATCCGTATGCACACTGCCCCCCGTATTCCCCACGATCATGTCCCCGGTATTGATGCCCATGCCGATCCTAAATTCGTGCGTTCCAAAAACCTTGTCCGCGTTCATTTTTTTCAGGGACTCGCGCATGTCCAGCGCGTTCTTCACCGCGCGAAGCGCGTGGTCATTCTGATCAAACGGGGCATTCCAAAATGCCATGACCGCGTCGCCGATGTATTTGTCGAGAACGCCTTCGTGCTTGAACACGATATCCGTCATGCGGTCGAGGTACGCATTCAAATAGGCCACGAGGTCTTCCGGCTCAACGGATTCGGAGAGCGACGTGAAATCCCTGATATCCGAAAAGAATACAGTCATGCGCTTGCGTTCTCCGCCCAAGTTCAGCGCGGAAGGGTTCTCCAGAATCGTTTCCACGATGGAAGGGCTCACGTAGCGGGAGAAGAGGGATTTGAGCTTGCGGCGATCGTACTCAGCCGTAATGCGTCGTTCGAGCGTAACACCCGCATACACAAAAATAAGAACGATTGCGGGCCAAACGATGTCCACGATGATTCCCTGATCAAAAGCGACAAATGACATCGCGAGGATGCAAAGGAAAAGAGCGAAAACGGCGAGCGCGCTCCAACGAGCGCGTACGAGCGGCGAGATGAATCCGAGAATCAGTCCGATGAAGATGAGGGTGAGGATCGAAAGCCACGTGGGCGCCGGACGAAGCCAACTTCGCGTAATGAGCGTGTTCGCGAGCGATGCGTGCACTTCCACGCCGCTCATGGGCGTGCCCGCGGACGTGGGGACGAGCTGCTCATCATGCAGATCCGGCGCCGTACTTCCCACAATGACGACCTTCCCTTTGACGCTTTCCGATTGAACGTTCCCCTGAAAAACATCTGCGGCAGAGACCGTCTCGAACGTCGTAAGCGGCGGTCCGGGGTAGTGGATGATGATTTGATCGAACCGGTCGCGCGGCGCCTCGTTCACATCCACGCTCGAATCCGCAAGTTTGGCAATCTCGTACCCGAACGCATGAATCACTCCGCCGCCGTCCGGATCCTCCACGCGAATCGGAATGCGGCGAACGATGCCGTCTTCATCCGGCGGCGTATTCGAATGGCCCGTGCGCTTGGCCGCACTCGCAATCGTGGAGATGGATTTGAGCGTGCGCTCCTGATCGTACGTCAAACTGAACGGCTCCCGAATGAGTTCGAGCTCCGTCGGAAGCACCACGTTCCCCGCTTTGATGATCGCGGCGGCGAGTTCGTTATCGTTTTCCGCATCTTGCGGCTCCGGAAAATTGACATCGTATCCGATGACGCGCGCACCGGCGCTTGAGAGTTTCCGAATAATGTCCGCGTGCACGGATCGATCCCATGGCCATCGTCCGAGACGCGCGATGGATGCATCATCAATTGCAACGACGAGGATGGACGGATCAGGCTCCGCATTCAAAAACAATCGATCCGTGGCCCGATGACTCCATGAAGAAAGCGCCCCGGAGAGCATGGCGAGTACCCCAAAAAGCGCAACGCTCAATCCGATGATGAGCGGGCGCTTTACGGAATTCACAACATTTTTTGACAACGTCTTTCGTTTCATAGCCGCTCATGCACTCATTCACTCGGCACGATCGCTCGCGAACGATGTACCCCGTACACTACCTCCCAATCGTCAGAGATACCGCACCTTCAACCGTAGCGCCGTTCTCCGTAAACGTCCCTGTAATCATGGCCTCTCCCGCTTGATCCTTCCCCGGATCATACGTTGCGTCGCTCACGGATCCGATTCCCGATGCGAGGACGAAACTCGTCTGTGCTGTCACGACCTTCGAATACGCGTTGCTGTACACGGCTTCGGCGATCAAGTTCGTTCCTTGGCCCGGGCTCAAGCTCGTGCCGGCGCTCGATGTGATCCGAAGCGACTCAAGGACGACCTCGCTCTCCACGTTGATCGACACGCTCGCGGAATGCGTGTACCCGTCATCTTCATAGTGTGCCGTTATCATCGTGTTTCCGGCACGCGTCGCCGTAATCCTCGGTCCGTTTAACGTCCCGATCGGATGCTGAATTTCAAACGTCGACAGGGTCGAAACATTCACCTCGCTCCCATCCGCACGGCGGGCGATGACCGTCAGATTCGCCGTTTCTCCGACCTTCAACGGATTCGGCTGAATGGAAACGGAAATGCTCTCGAACGCCCGGTGATCAACGGGCGGCTCAACCGTTGGAGGTTCATCCGGAGGCGTGACGACCGGAGCGGGTTCCGTTGACGGATCATCGCCGTTCGCCCGATCCTCAATCCCGTCTTCCGTTGACGTCGCCGTTTCTTCCACCGGTGCGAGCGCCGCTTCCAACCGTTTGCGCATGGCTTTTTCACGCGCGGTGACCGCGGAAATCTTTCCGTGAATCGTACGCCGCTCGTCGCTCGTCAAGCGCGGGAGCACGGGTTTGACTTCTCGGATGACGTTTTCGATCCCGTTCTTTACGCCATCGAGCGTCATCCCCGCTTCATCATATGACCGGTGCGAGAGCAGGCGCCGCACCTCGTCGAGGCGGGCGTCGAGGGCGAGCAAGCGAACGAAGACTGCGGACCCTTCATTGGATTCCGTGAGCGCTTCCGTAAGATTTTCGATGCGCTGTTTGAATGCGAAGAGCGGCGAATCCGGATCCGCATCTTCCACGAGGAACGATATGCGCTTCAACGCCGCGCGGATGCGTTGGCGCTCCGCTTCCGACTCCGGCCCCCGAAGCTCCGTTCGAATGTAGTTTTCGAGCTTCGCGAACTCCTGCGCAGCCATACCGGCTTTACCCTGCTCTACGAGATCGATGAGGTGCAGGTAGCGCCTTGCGAGGTAGCGCTGAGCGAGTATTTCCCGTTCATTCCCCTTGTTTAAGGCCAAGTGCATTTGCTCGGAGAGTTTGGCCATGCCGCTTACGATACTGTCCGTCCGCGGACCATCCAGGCTCCGGAGGGCCTTCAAGCGCTGTTCGCGCTCCCGGGCCGCGAATGCTTCATCGGACTCCGTATTCCTCCGATACCAATCATCGCGTTTCATGTCATCCGATATTTCACGCGCTTCGCCCATCCTCCCGTCCGCGCCGAAAGAGAGCGCAAATCCTTCCGCGATCGCCGCCGACGGTTCCTCTGCCGTATCCCCCGCAGGCTGAACATCCACCGCCGATTCATTAACGATAATTTCAGATGAGCCGTCCGCGTTCGCCGTTACATCGAATGCCGTTCCGCGCACCGTCGCGACAACCGCAGACGTACGGACGGAATAGGAGCTGTCCAAATCAAAAAGCTTGAGAACCCGCGACCACACGCGCCCCGCGCCCACCTCCACTTCGATATTCGCACTGGAGGGATTCAACTCATCAACCATGGCCGCCGTAATCGCCACCTCCGTCTGATGGCCCATCCGGCTTTCCCCCTGGCCGAAAAACTCGATCGTCGCGAGTCCGCTTTTATCCGTACGCACGCTCCACCCCTCCCCGATCTCCATGCCGCTCTTCGCCGCTTCCCAGTTCGTTAATCCCGGTTGGCGGACGTGCACGCCCGTTTCTTCCACCGTCAGTGTGACGGATCTCGCATCTTCATCCGGCACGGATGCGAGGGACCAGAACCAGACACCGAACATCGCGAGCAGAACGAGCGGAGTGATGATGAGGAGCCATTTTTTCATAGCGTTTGTGACGATAAAAATCTAAACAATTTTACCATCGAAACAGCGGAACGTCACGTTTCAGGATAGCTTTTAGCTTTTAGCCATTAGCTTTTAGCTTTCTTCCTGAGCGTGTCGTTGCTTCGAGAGACCTAAAGGCTAATAGGTAAAGGCTAAAAGCTAAGTGCCGCCTTGACAGAAAGACAAAAATACGTTACATTATGCAAGCTCGAGTCAAACAGGCGATCGCCTTCCGAGGCCCTAAAAAGCCAAGGGGGGAGGAAAGTCCGAACACCGTTATGATCAGCAATGTTCATTTCATGGAGAGCCGTTAACGGCGGCCGGGATATAGCGAAGAGAGCGGAAGGACGCGTGGGACGTAAATACTATCCTTGATTTCAAGTTGGGACATTTGTCTGCAACGCGTTGCTCACGCAACGAGAGATCATCGCATATACGTCTCGCGACCGGATGTTCGTTCGTAAACCCAGGGAAAGTGCCACAGAGACCATACTATTCCGACTTCGGTCGGGAGAAACGTGAAAAGTGATGCGGTGTGGTTCTCGGAGACTTCGGTCAATGAGAATCTGCTACGCATCTCTGGCGCTGGTAACAGCGTCAGTGGTAAACCCTCTCCGGTGCAAGAGCAAGAGTTCGACGCAAGTCGGGCGACTGGTAGCTCGCACTGAGCTTGGTGGCAACATCAAGCCAAGATAGATGATCGTCATCCCCTTTTGCCCACCGGGCTTCCGGGGAGACAAAATTCGGCTTATCGTTTGGTTCGGGCAAACAAACATCCCTCTGTTGAGGGATGTTTGTGTTTGAGATTATTTTGCTAATTTAAGCAAAAAACTAATTTAAGCAAAAAACAAAAGTCAAAAACACTTGACAAAATTAGATTTATATGCTATCGTTCTTTTTAAATAAAACGCACTTTTTCATGTCAACCAAGCATTTATTAATAGGATGCTGGTTGAACATCTACACCACCGGACACGGAGGATACAATGAAAAACGAACCTTCACAAAAACAAGACTTCACCGTGGATGACTTCATCAAGGCGATCAGGGAATTCCGTACGCAAGCGTTCCAAATGATGGAGCTTTGGCACGAGTACATCACCGGCTATGCGGAACATCCAGGGATGTCAGCAAACATGAACCTCTTCATGGATCCGCAAGGAAGAATCTGGACCCATGTGCTCAACGGATTCAAGCGCCACTACCTTAATCCGACATTCATGGAACGCATTCGAATACGGATGGGCACGGAGGAGATTGTTGCGGAACTCCCGGAAGGAACGACGCGCGGTCAGCTCGAACCCTGGGTTTGGGAGAGACCTTCTTGGGCAAAATCGGATGAAGAAGCGCTTGAGCACACGTTCAAGCAAATTCTCAGTCATGTGCGTTACGTAAAACAGTGCCAGCAATCCATCGTCTTCGCCGAATACCTGCTCAAAGAGAACAGGCGCTCTGAACTCCAAACATGGTTCGATGAACGCGCCCAAACATCGGATCGCAAGAAGGACGCACATATGGACGAACAGCTGTTCTTCGAGAAGTTCGGAAAGGATGCCGGCTTCGACGACTACGAACAGGTCTACCAGCTCCTCACAAACATCATAATGGAGCTTCATCGTCTCCTCGACACGCTGGCGGGCCAAGCCGATATCGTCCGCTGGTATTGAGCCTTCAACGGGAGTCTCGCTCCCCTTTAACCTCGTGATCGTCGGAGTAACTCATAACTCCGACGACCGATCTAAGCCCATGAGCCACGCTCGTGAGTTGGGATCGGATGTAGCCACGATATCCTGACGATAAACGAACGCACTTAGCTATATGATGATCGTCATCCCCTTCTGCCTCCGGGCTTCCGGGGAGACAAAATTCGGCTTATCGTTTGGTTCGGGCAAACAAACATCCCTCAACAGAGGGATGTTTGTTTATGCCGAATATCCGGAAACGCCTGCAACGAAAAACGATAGACAATGGACCGGAATCTGAAAATTCAAGTTTTCAATGCACCACTTGTAAGCCTTGTTTGACACGTTCTGCATAGCATTGGTTGGGGGTTTTGTAGCCAAGGGATTTCCTCGGTCTGTTGTTAAGCTTTTCTTGAATGAGATGGATATCATGGTGACTGAGCGATGAGAGATCCGTTCCTCTCGGAATGTACTGTCTGATGAGACCGTTTAAGTTCTCCACCCCTCCTTTCTGCCAGGAGCAGTACGGATCGCAGTGATACGTATCAATGCCGTATTCGATGCGAAGCTTCCAGTGATTCGCTCCTTCGCCGCCGTGATCCATGGTGATGCTTTCAACCGGCAGTTCCTCAATGAGATCACGCCAGGCTCCCTCCGTGCTCTCAGCCGTCTTGTCCGCAACCTTCGTGATACGGCAGAGCTGATCGGATCGCTCATACTGCACGGACAGTGCCTCTCCACCCTTGTGCTCACAGATCGTGGTATCGGACTCCCAGTCCCCAAACCGCTGTTTTTCATTGATTTCCTTGGGACGATATTGAATGGGCGTGATAAAGGAAATAGGCTGATGTTCCCGATGTTTTCTGCCATATCGCCTCCTTCGCTTCTTGTGTTTTCTTCGAAGGTACTGGTATAGTCCCATCAAACGGCCTTGGCCCTCGTAGATGAATCGGTAAATGGTTTCGTGACTGATCCCTTTTCCCTTCATCCGAGGCTCAAGGTCGTTTTTCAGTACGCCTTCGATTTGCTCCGGACTGTACTGATCTTCCATGAGGCAATGGACGACATAGAGCTTCATGTCCTCATCTCGTTCCAGCTTCTTCCGTTTCCGCTTCCGTTTCCTTGAGGCGGCGCGGGCATGGGCTTCTTGCGCGCGGTATGTTCCGTCTCTGCACGTATTGCGCTGAAGCTCGCGGCTGATGACGGCATGATCCCGATGGAGCATTCTTCCGATGCCGCGCATGCTTTCATGACCGCGCAAAAAGAATTCGATTTTTTCCCGCTCATAGAGGGTGAGTTCTTGTCCTCGCATAGGGGCATATCCTCGCTGGATATGTCCCAGAGGGCAATTCACTGGTGTTTTGAAAGGATCGAAGGGTGGTGCATTGAGGATAGAATGCGGGCCCTGTCCACTCGTATTGACAAAAACGTGTTTTAGTGATATTTGTGCGAATGCGAAGGAGGTACGAATGGACAAACGAGAGGCGGAGATCATCGCCATGCATGAATTGCGAGAGGGGCGGGCGTGCATTTGCCGTGCAGAGCTGGCGAAGAAACAGAAAGCGATCAAAGATGCGCTATTGAAAGAGGCGCTCCTGCACCTCAACAGGGTTTCAGCCATCATGGAAGCCGAGGGTCTTTTCCCGAAAGACATCGGGACGCGGGGCAGCGAGCTCCTACGGCTTCGACGTATGGCCGAAGGCAATCTCGCCTTCTCTATCCCCGCACCGCGGCCGCAATACACCGCCGGGATTCCCTGGCGTTAAATTCTCCGACCCGAGCATGTCATAAAACTGCTCTTTTCTTTTTGCGTTCGTTTCACCGCGCTTGACGATTCGTGCGCGCGGAGTATGATGCGACTCCAACGGCCGGATTCCACATCCGCCCGCGGACCTTCCGCACAATTTTTTCTCACAGGAGCGACTATGGGCCATAGTACTCAAGAGCATCTGGCATTGGCATGCGATCTTACCGTGATCGCGTGCATGGATTTCCGGCTATGGAATGGCACGCTCGAACGCGAGCTCCATTTCGTGTACGGGGAAAGCGCGACCTTCGATCTCCTTACGCCTCCCGGTGCGTGCCACAGGCTGGTGCGCGAAACTGGAGAGTTGAGAGAGCAGCTTCTCGATGATCTCGGAATGTCCGTGAGCCTGCACCAGCACGAGACCGTGGCCATCGTGCAGCACACGGACTGCGGCAGGTACTCGTACATGGCGTTCGAGAGCGAAGAGATCGAACGCGTGACGCTCGCTCAGGACATCCATGCTGCGGCGCGCGTGATCCGGAGGCGCTATCCGAACGTCACCGTGGAGGGTTTTATCGCCATTCTGCGGAACAACCGCGTTGTCTGCCTCGAGTCCATCGGGATCGTGGGTTCCGCGAAAGCGGTGCCGTCCCGCCGGAATCAAGCGCGCGCATAGCGTTTTCGCACGACCTCTCTAAGAGCCGCCCCTTTAGGACGGCTCTTATCTTATACGGACGGACCCCCCTTTACACTTCATGCGATCGGTGTAGGATGCCCGGCATACCGTCTGCAACATCAGGAAGAGGAGAAAGGAAGGCTGGTATGATGGACCAGGATCGTACATTGGAAATCAGCGACAGGCAGCGCGAAGCGCTTCTAAAGCTCAAGGGCATGCGCGCCAAGTACATTTTGTGGGGCATGTTCAACTCACTGATGCACGCGCCGATTCCGGGGTCGCGGATGGCGGCTTTCATACGGGCGATGCAGGAACAGATACCCGAGGTGTTTCAGGTATTCGGCGATGATCCGGAAGAGCATCTTCGGGCGTTCGTTCCCAAGGTTCTCGCTGAATGCGAAGAAGGGACGTACGAAGTCCGAGAGGAGGGTCTCGAGAAGCTTCAAAAGCAGCTCAAGGACGAGACCGGCTTGGATCTCTCGCATTCCAATTCGGCAACGTGGATCCTGTCCGCGCTCTTCGTGCAATTCCGTGGGTCTATTCGTCCTCCGGCACGCACTCCGCAAGCCGATGCAGCATCCGCTGTCGCCAAATAGCGCATAGACGCTTCTCTCAAACGAAAACGCACCATGTCTCAAGACTCGAGATGTGGTGCGTTTGAGGTTTAGAGGCAAGATGTTAACTCGACCGCGATGCCGGAGGGGAAGATTTGTTCTCCGCCCGCTGTTGTCGGATGAGCTCGCGCGCCGTTTCCACGGAAGCATCGTCGAGCTGTGCTTTTCGAAGAGCTGCCGTCCGCTTACCGGCAATGGTTGCATCATCCAGACCCTCGCTTTTCAAGACAAAGGCCCTTTTCTTGCGAACGGATGAATCATCGAGTCCCGCTTCTTCAATCGCGGCTTCGTCGGCGTCGGGGCATGTCTCTTCGTAGAGTTCCTGCCAGCGCTGTTTGAGCCAAGCGACTTGCTTGTCGTTGAATACGCCGTTAGCGTCTCCCGATGGCTGGATAGAGCCTTCGCCTCCGTGCGAACGTAATAACCAGCCGATCCGGACGTAATTGTCAATGGATATATCGATGATTCTCACCGTTTCTCCGGTGAACGGCCGAAGGCTTCCGGGCGAACCTTCCGGCATGTAGTAGATGCTGGCGCAGAGCCGGTCTTCAAATTCTTTGCGCGGCATTTCGAATGGAATTCTTAGAAGTTCGCGTGGGACAACGCTATCTTTAAAACGTTTAATTTTATCCAAGCTACGCTCGCGCGTTGGGGAAGTTTGGCTCAGTATTGTTTGTTCAGTCGCCTCTGACAAGGTGCGCCTCCTTCCGGGCAAACAGTATTCTTATCATGTCATGCTGTCAATCATGAAGAACGCACCACGACCCGAGGGGGAGGTGGTGCGTTTAAAATGTTTAAGACGGTTCAGGCCGAACCAGCGCGGCGCGGTGCTAGAAGATGCTCGGGTAAGAAGTGATGAAGTTTTGATGCCGTGCCAACGAGGCATCGGATCCGTCGCAGAGCTCCGCTTCTCGAAGCACGCGTTTCCGCTGCTCCTCGATGCTTGCCCGGTCGAGTTCGTGCTCCTTGACGAGCACCAGGATGCGCGTTCGCACCTGCTCGTTTCTCAACCCCGCCTTCTCAAGGGCGGTTGCGCAGTTGTGCGCATGGTCGCTGTCCGCCCTTAGCTTCCGCCAGCGTTCCAGGACGAGTGCAACGCGCGCTTCGTCAAACGTCGCGATGGCGAACGCGTAGTGGTAGTACGTGCCGCCTCCTCCGCGTGTTGACCAGGACCAGCCGATGCAAATGCGGTTCTTGGAATCAATGTCCAAGACGGTAATATCGTCCCCCGAGAACCTCGCGAATTCGTCCGGCGGTTTTTTCGATGCGTGGTAGATCTCGACGTTGAGCAAAGATTCGAAATTGTTCGGTCGCATACTGAAGCGGATTCTTCTCAACTCCTTCGGGATCGCGCTTTGTTCAAACAGCGGCGCGTCTGACAAACAGCCCTCGTGGTCCGGACCCGTCTGATAGATCTTGAGCGGTTCGTTCAATGTACACCTCCTTCGGAGCAGACATTATGCTGTGGAATCCGGGTTGTCAATAAATAGAAACGCACCGCAATCCGAGAGGGGAAGCGGTGCGTTTGAGGTTTCGACAGGGATCGTGTGGCGAAGAGGACATCTCTTTCGTTCAAGGATCAATCCAGCCTTTTGTTTGGATAATGATCCGGGCGTTTATGTAGGTTGCGGTCATGGACGGATGTCCGTTCATTGAACGCATCCTGCCTCCGTTCACCTCGAGGTCGAACATGCGCGGGTAGTCCGTGAGCGGAGCGAGCAGGCGATACCCCAAACCGTAGAATACGGTATCCGGAATATTCACGCTGTGCTGCACGTGAAACTCATCGAACGCATCCGTCCCGCTCTCGAGCCGGGTCCAGTTGAATGCGTATCCCGTTGTGAGGTAGAGCCCGTAGAGGACGCGGCCGGAGATGCCCAGCATGATGGAGGGACCGATGTATTGGTACCCCACGTAGTTATCCGTGGGGAATTCGACTTGGTTCAATGTCGTGTTCCCTCCGCTGAAGCTGCTTCTCCACACGAAGTCCGCGGAGAGTTCAACGCGGTTCAGAGCATTCAGGCCGATTCCGAAAGAGGTGAAGATGGCATTCGCACCGCCGCTCGTATGTTTCGGGAGCAGGGTCGTTTCCTCGCTCCTGTAGGCATGGACTTGCCGGACGTCGTCTGGAATGTCCTTGATCTCGACGTGTTCCGTGTGGATGGGCGTCAGGCGAAACTGGAACGTCATGAGCTTCGTCATTTTTGGCGCTTCGGTTTTTTTGCGCTCGGCTCGAGCGCCCTTCGAAGCGAGCGCCGTTACCGCTATGGCGGAGCATATCGCCATCGCGATTCGTACTCGGTGGTTCATTGGGTCCTCCCATGGCACTGGGGGTGAAAGGTTCTGCTCTCTGCGTAGCATAAAACCGAAGTTTTGCCAAGCCTGAGCGTGTTACGTTTTCAGCCCTCCATCGTTGAAAAGTGGTGAAGGCGGCCCTCAATCCTTCTCCCATGCTACAATTTTAAGAACATGGAGTACGTGGATACGGCGGTAATCAAAGAGTGCCAACATGGTCGAATCGAACGATTCACAAAGGTTTATGATGCGTATATCAAAAAGATCTACAACTTCATCTACCATAAAACGATGCATCGGGAGACGGCGGAAGATCTCACGAGCACCGTTTTCATGAAAGCGCTCGAAAATATTCAATCGTTCGACGAATCCAAAGGATCGTTCAACGCCTGGCTGTACCGAATTGCGCGCAATACGGTGATCGATCACTATCGGACATCCAAAGACGTTATGGACATTGCCGATGCATGGGGTCTGTCCTCGAAGGAAGATATTCTGCGCAGCGTGGAATCGAATGAACAACTGGAACGCGTTCGGGGTTACCTTGAAACGCTGAAACCGCAGCACCGGGAGATCATCATCATGCGCGTGTGGGATCAGCTCTCATACAAAGAGATCGCGGACATCACGGGACTCACGGAAGCGAATTGCAAGATGACCTTCTCGCGCGCGATCCGCCGGCTCCGTGACGAACTCGGCATGGGGCTCCTAAGCATCTTTGCACTTATCGCAACAACCGTATGGCAACACCACTAAGCACAAAAGACCTTCGGAAAATTCTGGACGAGCTCTATGAGCTGGATGGCTCGCTCCGCGGGCACGAAGAGGAGTTAGCGAAGATTATCCGGGAACTCGCAGGAGCGCGCCCCGCATCCACGATCGACAAACGGTTTGTGAAGCAGCTGAAGCATACACTAACGCATCGCATAAACGAATTATCTATGAGCAAGCAACAAGAAGAAAAGCGGAACGTCGCGAACCGATTTTCCTTTAAGCCGTTCGCGTTTGCAACCGGCGGACTCGTGATCGGATTGCTCGCGGCGTTCATGGTGTTCAAATGGCCGGACGTTTTCACGTCATCCGTGATTCCATCGTTTGATGAATCGGAATCGTGGAGTCATTCCGCCGGGATTCAAATCGCACGCGTGGGGAGCGAAGCGTTCGGAAGCATTTCCATCCAGAATAAGGATACCGGAGAAATAGCTCCTCAGGGTTTTGGTGCGGGCGGCGGAGGCGGGTACGCGCTGGATGCTCGTGCGGCCACAGAAGAAGGTCCGGGGGCGCTCTCGTCCGGCACGGCCATCCGCACTCCTTCAAGCATCCTTTTGCCCGAGTACATGAAAACGTATGAGTACGTGTATACGGGAGATGATATCGTGATCGACAGTGCGCAAATGGATGTGTACAAGCAAATGATTGGATCTCAGGCATCAGGAAATTTGAATACATTGGTATCTCGTATGGATCTGGGCCTCATTGATCTCGGATCGTTTTCCGGCATGAGCGTGCAGAGCATCTCCTTAAAGCAGGATACGGAATTCGGGTACATGGTGTTCGCGAATCCTTCCACCGGCGACGTTTCCATTTCTCAGAATTGGGAACAGTGGCGTTCCATTGAGCCCGCATGCCTGGATGATGAGAAGTGCTGGGAGGCGTACTGGCTGAAGGCGGAAGACGTTCCGTCGGACGATGAGATCATCGCCGTGGCTGACGACTTCATCCGTCGATACAATATCGACCATGCATCGTATGGCGCTCCGGAAGTCGTTCGGAATTGGGAAGTATCCGTTGTGAAAGAACGGGCGAATACCATTCCCGACACCATTCAGGTGGTGTATCCGCTCATGATTGAAGGCAAACCGGTGTATGACGCTTCCGGAAACAAGACGGGGCTATTCGTTCAAGTGAACCTGCGCGTCATGAAGGTGGCGTACATAAACAACATTCGTGCGCTCGCGTATCAGGCTTCCGCGTACGATGTCATTACGGATGTGCAGGAGATTTTGGATCAGGCGAAATACGGCGGCATGTACGGATACGCGTATGAGGGGGCCGAGGTCGTGCGCGTTGAGATCGGAACGCCGGAGCTCTCTCTCGTTCAGATCAGCAATTACACGAACGGGGAGTACGCCGAACTCATTGTGCCCGCCCTCATTTTCCCGGTAACCGGCACCGTGGATGATCCGAATTTTTGGAGGAAGAACATCATCGTTCCGATCGTCCAAGGCGTGATGGAACAGGTCCGTCCGCCTGTGGCGCGTCCGCTCCCGGAGCCTGTGCCCATGCCGCTCATTGAATCGGAATCAGCAGAGAGTGTTGATGGTGAAATGCGTTGAAGCGGGCGGGAAAATGGAAAAGGGGGAAGTGGAATACGGAATTCAGAATACGGAGTGGAACGTCTCCGTATTTTGTATTCCGTATCCCAAAATCACAAAACCCGACCGAGGGTCGGGGTCTATGATGTCTGTATCGGTTTATTCAACTTATTCGCAGACGCGCTTCAGCTGGAAGACGTGTTCCACGGGGTGGTTGAAGTACTGCGCGAGGAGCAGGGCCAGCGACAGGGAGGGGACGTAGTCGCCCTTTTCCATGGAGCAAATGGTCTGGCGGCTGACGCCGACGGACTTTGCGAGATGTTCCTGCGTGATCTTCTTCTCCTGGCGGAGGTTGCGAAGGCAGTTATAAATGGTGTGTTCCTTGGCCATAATGATATGTATGATGACAAGGATAGCAGACGTAGGTGGATCGGTCAAGAGGAATTGACAAGATAAACGAAAAATTTGCCAGTTTAAGCCATTTTATAAGAATTATTGTTCCATTGTTTCATTGATTCACTGTTGCTGCATGAAGAGCTTTGAGCGTAACAATGGGACAATGGAGCAATGGATCAATTCTCTCTGACCATCTACCATAGAGCCATGAGCATCCGCCTCTCGTTCGCCATCATCACGGCGTTGGCCATCAGTTTGCCCGTGTACGCGCACAACGCGGCGTATAGCGTGTTTGATTTTGAGCAGACGGAGCGGGGTACGGTCCTCGTCGTTGGCATCCAGCCCGAACTCGCCATGACCGTCATCGGGAAATCGCACGATGATGAATTGGCTCTTGATTATTTCAGAGACAAGCTCCCGCTCATTGTCGCGTACGTGGAAGAGAGCGTGGAGCTCACGCAGGGTGATGCGTCATGTACGTGGAACGCGGAACCGGATCCGCTTCCGGATACCGTGCTCGGCATGCAGGCCGATGGCATCACCATCCGCGGCCTCGTGGAATGTCTGGAGCCGGGCAAGCCCTTCACGCTTACCACGGACCTGTTCGTGGATGCGCATCCGTTTCAGGAAAACTGGATCAGGTACCGCGACGGGGAGCGCTACATCACGTTCGCCGAGCTTAACGGCGAGACGCGTTCCGCGAATGTTGATCTCCGCGAAGTGTTTCAACAAACGATCGGCCAAACCGAGGACGCGGTCAGGGATGCGAAGCGCGTGAACACAGCGATTGGCGCGATCATCATCGCCGGCGTGATCGGCATTGCGTTCTGGCTTCGAAGAAAAGCATCAACGGGCTAGGTTGCAGGTTGCAGGTTACAGAGTGCAGTCTTCGAGAAGAAGCTTGCATATCATCGGAGACGGTCTTTGGAGATCTGTCGTCTGCAACTTGCCTATACTGAAACGCCCTCCGACAAGATAGTCGGAGGGCGTTGGGGAGAGGTGAAGCTCAATGGCCGTTAAGGATCAAGCTCGAAGATTATTCCATCGTCCGAAGGAGCGAGACGTCTTGTGCGCAGGTCCGTGAAAAGTTCCAGACACTGATGGACGATTGATGCGGTCACGCCGCAGGGCGTGGGTATGGGAAGGTCGAATGCGTTGAAGGTCTCTCTCTTCGCATCATCTCGGATCAACAGCGGCCTTCCCTTTCGGGAAAAAGCGACGTTTTTTCCGAATGCATCCACGGAAATGCGGTCCCCGGCCTTAAAACTCGTTCGGCGATCGTCCGTAACGAGCGAGAAGGTGCCCTGTTTCAGGGACGTGCGCTTGTGGAAGGCGAGCACGACGTTGGTTTCCCGCGCCGTGCTTTCCGCGCTCAATCCCGTGCACAGATCAAGGAGCAGAACGAGGACGGCGAATCCCGCCTCATTCAGCTCGAGGCTTGAGACGGAGCGTCCGTGTCGTGGCTGGACGTGAAGCGTATCTCCGTCGTGGGCGATGAATTCTACGGTGCCCTTGTCGAAGTTCATGACCGCCAGATCTCCGGGTCGGAGCATGGTCGTATTTTCCCGATATACGAAATGCATGCGTCGATGTTCATCCGTCATGATGATTTCCCTCCTCCGAAACGAGCTTGAAGCACAGAAACGATGCAAAGAGGGACTCGATGCTCTCAAGGCCCAGCTTGTCCCCTCCGACGCTTCGAATGGCCTCAAGGGCGACTTGTTCCGCTTCCGTTGGATTGCATCGAATGGGGATTTTCCCGGCTTGATCGGTTCCGTCCGGATAGCGGATCATCAAGGGAATCTTTCCCCGCACGATAAACGCATGCTTCAATGGGAAATTCAGGAAGATTCTGTCGCCGACTTGCGGCACGGTCAGTTCTTTCTTGAAGATGAGTTTGATCACGCCACTGTTCCTTTCTTTGGTTTGTGGAGCTGGATGATGATGCATCGACCCTCATTGCGTTCGTCGCAGCGGAGTACGGAGGCTTCGCAGCCCGTGATACAGCAGAAGAGCTGTTGAAGATAAAAGGCCGTCATTTTCGGCACTTCCTTTTTTGCCATCGGAAAGATCATTCTCCTGTCCGGAGGATTCTCACCGGAACTACGCGGCCCTAGCCGCATGTATTTAATCCCTCGAATGAACGACAGGATCTGTTGTTCCCTGTCGTAAATGATCTTATCTCCGGCCCGGAGTTTCGTCGGCTTCCCCTTGTAAAGGAGCGTTGATTGCATTCGTCTTGCTTGTTTCACACGTTCCTCCTGTCTTATAAAAAACCTTCGCGTGAATAGCGAAGATAGTGGATTTTTCGGATTTTGTCAATGATTCCGCTTCAAAACGCCTGCTATTCGGGTTTTTCGAATAGCCGCTCCAAAACTTCCACGTCTGACATTTTCATGAGGTCCTTCGGCAAACGCGAGCGGATGCGCTCGGCCACGTCATCCGGGAGTTTTTTTTCGATCAGATTCATCATCTCCGGCGGGGAGATGAGCCGGACGTATTCCACCTGTCCATTCTGTACGAGTTGCACGATGCGTTCCGAGACCATGGCCGCGAACTTCTTTTTGCGCGGCGTATCATGCTTGTCCGCGAGCCCGGAAATGTACCCGCCCGGCGTCTGCGTCATGCCATCCTTGTCGCTCTCGCGTTCGCGCGCGAGCGATAGGCTGTCGAGGTGTTCAAGGCTGTCACCGCCGACCAGGAGGAATTTGGCTTCCTGCTCGTCCGTTTGCACGATGAGGGTCGCTTCAGGGAAGTGTTGGAGTTCGTTTGGGATCTGCATAGCCTGTTTTCGTATTTGCGAGTTCACGTGTTGGCGTGTTCCTGCGGGAAGAGGAACCCGTAAACACGCGAACGCGTCAATATGCAAACTCATTCCGTATACGCATCTTCTCTCAATAGAGGAATGAATGTTTGAAAATTTTCTCGTTCTTCGCTCGCGCGTTCCGCATTCCCGCTCGCGTGAATGCCGGGAATGAAATAGGTGCGCTTGGCTCCGTTCGTTTCCGTATCGTGCCGGTAGAGGCCCTGTTCGAATGTCGTGATGGTGATGACGTCCTGCGGTCCGTAGCCTTCGGTTCCCCGGAGCCCACCGCGCTGCAAGTTCACGATCGCGTCTTTGAGCGGGAGCACGGGGTAGTTTGAGCGGTCGACATCTTGAATCAGATCAAACCAGCCGGACCGCACGGAGTTCGTGCTCAAATCAACCATGAGCTCGGCCGCAATCACGCGCTCCCCGGCCGTTCCGTAGACCTCCTGCCCATCCTGGCTCAGATGATAGTGGATGACGTGCTCGGATGGGAATTCCGGCTGGACGCAGTCCACGTTTGATTCCAGCGGGAGCGTGGGGAGCGTCGGGCGGATAAGGGAACCGTTTTGGGCGAGTTCGCGCATGGCGCCCACGGATGCGACGGTCATGCATCTCTGTTCTTGGAGCATCGCGAGCCACCAGTCATTCCAATAGAATGCGAGCCTCGGCTTCCCCCACTCCCTTCGATTGATGCCGCGCTCATTCAGAAATACTTCGGCGAAGTTGATGATCTCATCATTCGTCGGAAGGACGGTTACCGTGAACGCACCCACTCCTTCAATTCGTTCGAATGTAATGCGGTTCTTTTCCGCATCGTACGTCCATCGGTAGCCGTCTTCGTCCCTCCACTGCATGGTCATGGATTCGGCAACGGGATTGGATTGGAGGATGCCTGCGGGCATGCGAAGCGCGGTCGTAATGTTTTGCAAAAAGGCAGGATCCGGAAGCGTCTGCCGCATGCGCAGAACGGTTACTTCCGTTGGATGTGCGGGAAGATCGGCGGCCCACTCGATCGCCGGATCAAATCCCGTCCGCACCGGGGGAGCGGGAGCGGGTCCGGGAATCCCCCCAAATCCTTCGTTGAATGATACGAATCCTTCAGGCGACGGCGCGCCGAAGAGATCAGGCACGCGTGCTTGTTCGACAGGCTGCATGCATCCGGCCCCAAGGAGCATGAGAGCGGTGAATATCGGAGCGATCCGTTTGATCATGCATCCATGATAGCAGATTCGGATGTGCAGTTGGCCGCTAGCTATTTTGGAAGCGGCTATCGGCAGCCGGCGTTTGGCATTTGGCTGAGGCGTCCTTACCATCCCGGCCAGCCGCCAGC
>Ga0315539_1001279_pt1 | contig 18662 bp, 14 predicted proteins | sample SalMarSW160150MG_FD_203097 | JGI IMG/M metagenome (GOLD analysis project Ga0315539, IMG submission 203097) | Salt marsh sediment microbial communities from the Plum Island Ecosystem LTER, Massachusetts, United States - Salt Marsh Sediment SW1601-150 ... | reverse complement strand
GATTTCTATACAATCCCTGGATTTTGTATGTGTTCAACGACTGATGAGAAGCGCAGTGCCTACGCATGCTCAGACAGTGGCAACGGCGACCCTCTGGACTGGTCGGGAAGCTCTTCACCGACGGTTTTCACCACTAATAATAAGGTGCCGAATGTACGACTAACCATTTGCGGTAATAGCAACTCAGCTCCTACTATTACAGGATGGGAGATTGCGGTAATGCACGGGAGCGATATCGGCGAACTTTGGTGTCCGATAGAAAATGAGTATATCGAGCCTCGCGTATCCGGCATCAGCAAGCTACGTGTTTGCTTCGAGGAACCGATGAATACGAGTCTAACAAATGCCAATGTAATTTCCATCAAGGGTGTAAATAACGGATTGCAGCCGGCCCCTTGTTCCATAGAATGGGATGGATCTGACTGTATGGTCATTAACTTGTGCTCGGTTTTGCCGGATCAGGACTCTTATACGATTACCGTCGGAACTGAAGTGGAGTCATCTGCTGGTTATATCCTTGAGGGGGGCCGCGGTATTTGTTTGACGACTCTAAAGGGCGATGTGAGTAGAAACCGGGAAGCTAACGCCCAGGATATGCTGGCCATAATACCGCACACCGGTGAACCTGTTGATTGTAGTAACGCCCTGTATGATATCAATTGCAGCGGTAAGATTGATGCCCAGGACTTGCTTGCGGCCCGTCAGTACGCCGGAAATGAGGCTCCGGAATGCATCAATTATACAGGATATTAGTGATATATTTGAGTTCTAAGGCCTGCAAAAATATATTTTTGTAACCGGCCGACAAGTGTGATGTGTGCGTAAAAGTTGCCAAAAAAGCGTGATAATAGTTGAATAAGACACGAATTTGTGTTATTATGATATTTTGACTCACGGGGGAGGTAGTACCTCTGGAGAAGGGTGCTAAAGCAGGTTATTAGCAAGGAGGAAAGTATAGAGTAACAGAGTAACCGGGATGAGGAAGGGAGAATGAAGCTGAAATCAATTCTCAGTCATAGATTGTTTTTTGCTGTAATATCCATGTCTATCGTTGGTTTGACTGCGCGGGTGGCTGAGAGCAAAATAATAAGGGTCAGGGCTGACGGTAAAGGCCGTTATCCTACAATCCAGGCGGCGATTGACACGGCCAGGCCGGGCGATGAGGTTGTGCTTAGGCCCGGCACATACACGGGCAAAGGCAATCGTAACCTAAATTTCCACGGCAAAGCGATAACTGTTCGAAGTGTAAATCCACAAAGTAACAGGTGTATGTGCAGAACAATTATTGATCCCGAAGGCGTAGGTGTGATAGTACGGTTTATCAACGATGAGGGGCCGGGCAGCGTTTTTGAAGGTTTTACTCTTGGTGCGGGCGATACGTCAAAAGGTGTACGCGGCGCGCCTGGCTTTTTCGAATTCTCAAAAAATGCCAGACCTACTACGAGAAGACTGCGAAATAAAATAGCACAAGTAGCGGATAAAAGCATAGTTTTTGAAAAGTATTCAACGGATTTTCCGGGCTTTATTCCACCGCTTGGTGGTCGAGCCTGGGATGGTTACAATCCTTTTCATCAGGCTGCCAACACGACGGATTACTATGGCAGCGGCGATGTGGATAACGACGGAAATTCGACTACTTTGGATGTTTCTTTGGCACAGGATATGGCTGATGGTATAGCACAGCCGGTTAACCGGGCCGATGTTGATGGTGATGGAGACGTAGATAATAGCGATGTTTTACTCATAGATGAAGCTCTTAGCGGAGGAACATTACCGGCCTGGTGGAACAGTCTTACAAGCAGGACACAAAGGAATAGCTGGGTTAACAGGGTAATGGCGATAGACCGGACGGATGAGCGTGGGTATAATTCCGATTTTTTTGTCTGTCACCACTTTGCTTTTCAGACTGCCACACATGGGAGTCTTCTTCGTGCAGATTTTTCTAATGAAAGTACGGAATATGACGGTGGACAGACGGTCTTTAACGTACCTATGTACTTCGTGAGCCTGAATTATCACGCTATCAACGCTATTCTTGTCGGGGATGACCCGCTTAACTTTAATGATTGGCGTTTTATCGAGCCGCAGAATGACTCGGATGTTGTTCCGGGCGCGTGGAATATGCTTTACGACAGGCCTGTAAATATAATGCCCCCGGATCCGTATTGGAACGCAGAAGAGGTAGTAAACTTTTATGTTGATGCCAACGGCTGGAGTCTCACGGGATACAGCCAGAATTTGGTGACGAGTCGGCCCGTGCCGGAAGAGGTGGTGGCGGACAATCGGCCGGACCTTTGGAATCCTCGGATAATTACGGATGAATCGGCATCAATTCTATATGAACGAATGCGGGAAGATATGTCCCGGACGACGGATATTCATATCGCGGATTTGCCTTTTGTTGACCCGCCTTTAGGCAGGCCGTTGATATTGGATGACTATTTCAGTCGTTTGCTTGATTTTACACAGGCCCCGGACGATACGATTCATTTGCTGTGGGAAGGATTGGATGTATTCTACCGGCAGACGCTGTTTCACGGCACAATGGACCCGGTAGAACTGACAGTCAATAACGTAACGCACGTAACCGGCGATCTTGAACTGGCTGCTTCAGGAAAGATTGTTGTAACCCCCTTCAATGATATTCACGTTTTTTGGTTTGAGAATTATGGCTTAGAAGGTTCATACGAAAAGGGAATTCACTGGACCAAATGGAATGGCACAGGTTGGGATACACCACAGATACTGACAGTCGATATACCCCAAAGCTCCGAGGCGGACTGGATTAATCGAAATTTTGCCCTTTATGTGTATGACATCGTTGCTTTAGATGGTAGCGAAGTCCTCCTTGTCTGGAATGAGAAGATAAATTTCTCTCATTATATTAGCCAGTTAATATACGACGGTTCGTGGAATTATTCTCAAATCGAGGATACCGGCTGGGATCCCAGCATGAGGGGATTAGACTTGTGCAGGGACTCCGACGGTACTGTACATTTGGCGTATTGGCATGGAAATAGAGAATCATGGGGTGGTATGGAGGAGGGCAGGGGAAATTTATATCACAGAACATTTGACGGAGTGACATGGAGCAGCCCTACAGTTGTGGATAACAGCGATGGAACATGCTGTCCCCGAATGTCGGCTGGACCGGATGGCGAAATATACCTTGTGTGGGAGAGAAAGGAAGGCGGCCGGGTTTTTCCCGTCTATAACAGGTATACAGACGACAACTGGGGTATTGCACGAGAATTGGGCGTACGTCCCGATGCCGATGCCTGGTACCCAATTGTAGAAAGGTTACCAGACGGCGTTGTTATGGCTGTGTGGTCGTCACGTTCGGACGACCGTGTGACAATCGAAATGCAACAGACTGAACCGGCACCACCGATTACGCAGGACGGCACGGCCTACACCGAATTAGGCCAGACGGTAATAATCGAACTCGAGGCCTATGACGACGGCTATCCTGACCCGCCGGGAGCTTTAACTTACATAATCACGTCGCTCCCAAGCCACGGCAGTCTAAGCGACCCACTGAATGGGCCAATCACCGCTGTTCCTTATGCCATAACCGATAATAATGACAACGTAGCATATACACCCGACGGAGGCTATTCCGGCCTGGATGAATTCACTTTCAAAGTCAGCGACGGCGGTGTGCCGCCGGATGGAGGATACTCAAATACTTCTACTATCACCATCGAAGTATCTAACTGTGCCGATATCATTACCGGAGCAGGCAGCGTCTATTGGACCTTGCCGATGTATACGAGTTCTGAGGACTGCCGAACACAGGTAATTTATCTATCCAGTGAGATTGGTACCAGCGGAATTATCGCCGGCCTGGCCCTTAATGTTTTAGTTGAGCCGGGCCAGACATTGAATAACTGGACGATTCGTATGAAACATACGACTATGAGTACATACGATACCGCTTCGCTGGATGCGGATGGCTGGACGGTTGTTTACCAGGGGAATGAACCGGTCGGCGTTTCGGGATGGAGATATTTCGAGTTCTTCTACGCCTTCGAATATAATGACTCGAATAATCTGATGGTTGACTTCAGCTACAATAATGATTCCTCTACAACCACCGGATACTGTATGTCCTCAACCCCCGGTGGAACACGCAGTGCCTATGCATTTTCGGACAGTCTCTACGGCGACCCTCTGGAATGGTCGGGGACTTCCTCGCCGCATGTTTATAGCTATGACAGGGTGCCAAATCTGCGGCTAAACATTTGTGCAGAATATGGGCCGGCACCACCTTTTGCGCTAAATGGAACGGCCTATAGCGAATTAGGCCAGACGGTAATAATCGACCTCGAGGCCTATGACGACGGCTATCCTGACCCGCCGGGAGCTTTAACTTACATAATCACATCACTCCCTAGTCACGGCAATCTAAGCGACCCGCTGAATGGACCAATCACCACTGTCCCTTATGCCATAACTGATTATAATGACAATGTAGCATATACACCCGATGGAGGCTATTCCGGGCCGGATGAGTTTACTTTCAAAACAAGCGACGGGGGTGTGCCGCCGGATGGAGGATATTCCAATACTGCTTCTATAACCATTGAAGTATCTAACTGTGTTGATATCATTACTGGAACAGGTACTACCTATTGGACTTTTCCAATGCACGCAAGTGATAAGTACAGCCGAACACAATCAATTTATCTGTCCGACGAGATTGGAACAAGTGGAACTATCACATCTCTGGCTCTGAATGTCGGGATTCTACCAGACCAGACGATGTACAACTGGACGATTCGTATGAAACATATAACTCTGAGTGATTACATTACTGCTTCATTTGATGCAACCGGCTGGACGGTGGTGTACCAAAATAATGAAACTATAGATACCTCAGGATGGCATGTTTTTGAGTTCTCAACTCCATTTGAGTATAACGATGCAAATAATCTAATGGTCGATTTCAGTTATAACGACAGTAATTGTACAAACTACGGATATTGTCAGTCTTCATCGACCAGTGGAGTCCGTACTGCTTGTGCATATACTAACAGCGATTATGGTGATCCTCTGGAATGGTCGGGGACTTACCCGCCGTATGTTTCTGGCTATGAGAGGGTGCCTAATCTGCGGCTAAACATTTGCGCCGAGGGCGACTCAGCCCCATCTATTACAGGATGGGAGATTGCGGCAACGCACGGGGGCGGTCTCGGCGAGATTTGGTGCGCGGTAGAAGAAGGATATATCGAGTCTCGCGTGTCCGGCATCCGCAAGCTGCGCGTCTGCTTTAACCGGCCGATGGATACAAGTGTTACAGACCCCAATGAAGTTTCCATTTTTGGTGCAAATAGTGGAACGCAACCGGCTCCCTGCTCCATCGAATGGGATGGAGTTGGCTGCATGATTATTACAATGTGCTCGGCTTTGCCGGATCTGGATTGTTATAATATTTGGATTGGTTCCGGGGTTGTATCCCAAAGCGGTTATGCGATTGAGGGGGACATTGGTATTTGTTTGATAGCTCTAAAGGGTGATGCGAATGCGAGCCGATCGATTAACGCCCAGGACCTGCTGGCCGTAAGGACGCACGCCGGCCAGACGATTGATTGCGGCAATGCCCGGTATGACATAAATTGCAGCGGCGGGATTAATGCCCAGGACCTGCTTGCGGCCCGTCAGTATGCCGGGAATGGGGTCCCGGAATGTCCCTTCCCTGAGTGATATCAACGATGAATGTGGCTTTTTTGGCCGGGCAGGGTACTTTAGGGGGTAAAAAAGTCCGAGAAAAATGGGTGGGATTAGCAAAAAAACTCTTGACATACACTCTTGAGTATGGTAAAATACATACTCTTTAATGGGGTTAAAGAAGACTCTTCAAGTTAGTGTATTTCCGTGTATAGCTTTGTTCTTTAATACAGGAACAATTCTAAGAGTATAGTGCCTTTTTCAGCAGGAGGAAGTAACGGTGAGATCAGGTAAAGTGTTAAGAGTGTTATTGTTAGTTGTTGTATGTTTTATGATGCCGGGGAAAGCCGATGGAGACGTGGAGCTGGTTCTGGAGATGAGCGCAGAAAGAGTCGGCGACGAGCTTTTCGTTGAAGTTAACAGAACTAATACGGGATTTGGCCTTGGTGGCTTATCTTACAATTTGCAGTTCAGCGAGGCCCTTGGAGTGACCCGGGAGTACAGCGATTATGGCTGGTTTGCAAATGACGGAGTTTTCGACATAAGCAGCCCCCTCGATGACACAAGCGCTTATTTAACAAGTGCACGGTTTGATACAGTTGCTTATCCCCTCGACTCGGAATTTGACGCCAATACCACCGGTATAGTTGAGTTATTTACGTTTGATGTCTCTCTGATGGAACGCTGGTTATACTTCGACCTCTCAGATGCCTCTGCTTCCAACGGCCTTGGAGATGATTTAGAATCTACTCTTGGTGGTTCTGTCAGTATTATTGATACCGTTCTAATTCTTCCTCCCGGGCTTGACCCAACAGGCCCGGCAGAGCAGGGCCATACGTTAGCTATCTTTGTTCCGGAGCCTGCCACGCTGATGTTTTTGGCTTTGGGGGGCACAGTTCTGCTTAAAAAGCGAAGGGCATAAAACTCGCCCTGTTTGCTGCTTTCGATTGCAAATGGCAAACGGGGGTAAATCCGCAAGTTTACAATTTTAGTCCGATACAATTCTAATTTTACCTATTGCTGCCTGTCCCGATGGAATCGGGATTTTATCGGGCATGGCCAAATTATCAAGATAATCCAGAAAACGGTTTACGTGCTGTCGTTTGACTGCCTTGGCGTTGTTATCTATATTTTAATTGGCCTCCCGCATATATTCCCGGAGGCAGGCACTCAAGGGGCGGAGTTGCCACGGAGAGATTTTTTACCAAATTGTTGCTTAAATAATTCCGAAAAAAAGGAGTGGATGAGGTTTGTTAAGAGTGCCGTTGGAATTTTGAGGGACTGTGGAGGATTATGAGACTTCGGTATGTCATTGTGGCCGTCCTGTTGATTATTGTCGGGATTGGTGGATTTAGTGTGACAGCGTCCTGGAGGAACAGGGAGCAGCGGGAATTAGCTCCATATAAGCTGAATTACAGCCGACAGGCAGATGAATTACTCACGCGATTTGAAGGCCGATCGAACCTTTCGCCGGAGGAGCAGGTCAAGCTGCTCAGAGACGGCGCGCGATACGGTGCTGAGTGGATGGCAGAGCAAAAATTAAGGCTCAAGGCCGACCTGGAGGAATTAGCGGTTGGAGAAAAGCAGCCTAGTGAGTTTGCCGATTTTGTCTACGGAAAGAATTGGCGGCAGGAGGTGGAAAAGTACAAAAAGAGAAAGGAACTCAGCGAGATGACGGTGACCGCATCGACTCTGAGCTTATCAGCAGGAGTTGTAATTTTAGTGATAGGGATCTGTCGGTGGATAAATCGCCTCATAAACAAATGGCCGGTTCGGCGCAGTCAGATAAATAGACCTCTCGCTGAAACGATATTATCTCAGTCCCAGCTGGCCGAAGAGAATGAAGGGGACTGTGAATTGGAACCGGAGGACTGTGAGCTGGAACAGGAGGACTGTGAGTTGGAACAGGAGGACTGTGAGTTGGGGCCGGAAGTGGCTGGTCAGGCCGATGCTGTTGAGGAGCACAATTCTGAGGATTTTAGTAATAAACGGGCCGAGCAGTCTGTTTGTGTTAAAGGCCTGAAGTATTCGCAGATGAGCTTTGGTGAGATTCAGAATGCTTTTAACACACAGGCGGAGGACCTGAATAAAAAAACCAAGGAATTTGAACTTTCAATCAGGGGTATTGAGGGCGTTACTTTGGAGAGTACTGAAACAGCCGATGACAGGCTGACGGACCTTTCGGAACAGATTTGTGCGATTCGTGAATATGCGGCCCAGCAACAGGAGCGAGTGAAAAAGCTGCAGGAAGGCTACGACTGGAATATCATAAGAAATTTCTGTCTTCGAATTATCCGCTGTATCGATAATATTGATGGTCAAATCCGCAATCTTGTAGACGAAGTTAACGTTACAGAACGGCTTGAACAGTCGAAACAAGAGCTGGTTTTCGCACTGGAATCGAGTGGTGTGGAGCGATTTGAGGTCCCGCTGCATAGCGATTATCGGGGACAGGAAAAACATCTGGAGGTTCTTAAGGAGCGAGTGGAACCAAACGACCCACAGCTGTCTGGAAAGATTGCAGAGGTGGTAAGGATGGGTTATCAATATGTGATTGATGAAGAGAACGTAAAGATTGTCCGGCCCGCACAGGTGCGACTCTATAATTAAATAATGAGGACAAGTGAAATGTCGAGTATTGGGGGCATAGACCTGGGAACGACTTTTTCGGCGATGGCGGTTCTTAACCGTATAGGCAGGCCTGAGATTGTCCCGAATGCGGAAGGTGAAAGGTTAACCCCGTCGGCGATATTCTTTGATGAGGACGAAGCCCGCACGATTCGTGTGGGAGTTGAGGCGATTAATTCACGGCACCTTAATCCGGAAAGGTCGGCCCGATGGGTCAAGCGTCATATCGGTGATACGGAGTACCATAAAAATATCGACGGGAAGGACTGGACACCGGTGGAGCTCTCGAGCCTTATTCTCAAAAAGCTCAAGCAGGACTGCTCGCTCGAGCATGGGGATATTCAGAGTGTGGTAATCTCGGTGCCGGCTCATTTTGATGAGATTCGCAGAAAGGCGACGATGGATGCCGGTACAATGGCGGGGCTGAATGTGATAGGGATTGTGAATGAGCCTGTCGCGGCGGCGCTGTATTATGCCACGAAGCGGGAGATTTCCGGCCGAATACTGGTTTACGACCTCGGGGGCGGGACCTTCGATGTTACGATATTGAATCTCAACGGCTCACAGATGGATATTATCTGCTCGCAGGGTGACCACGCACTTGGCGGAATCGATTTCGATAAAAAGGTATTGGAGATGCTGGAGCAGGCCTACCGGAAAAAGTTTAAAGCCGAGCTGATAAACAGTGAAGAGGACAGGGCGAAATATGAAGATGAGGCTGAAGACCTGAAGAAGACCCTCTCAAGAAGGACGAGCGCCAAGAAGATGGTCTATGGTCAGGCAGGGAATATGCCCGTTGAGATTACGCTTAAAATGTTTGAGGAGGCGATTGGTTCGCTGATAGGGCGGACGGAAATTCTTATTGACGTGGCGCTTGAGGAGGCCCGCAGCAAACCTTCGGAAATTGACCGTGTCCTCCTGGTCGGCGGCAGCAGTCGCATTCCGCTGGTTCAGAAGCGCCTTGAGAAGATATTCGGCTTTGCGCCGGAGGTCGCGATGAACGTCGATGAGTGTGTAGCGCTCGGGGCGGCGATTCACGGCGGATTAACAATGGCCAGAGAAAAACCCGACCAGCTTGAGCCGGGAATGATGGCGGGCTTAAAGGATGTTGTACTTAAGGACGTCTGCAATCACAGCTATGGAACTATCTGTGCGCCGCTTGAGGAAGAAACGGGCCGGCGAGTCGTGGAGAATCGCATCATCCTGAGCAAGAATACTCCACTTCCGTGCGAGGTGACGCAGATGTTTTATACCATGTTTGATAACCAGACGGAGCTTGAGGTGATGATAACACAGGGGGAAGATAAGAGTCCGCAGTTTGTAAATAAGGTGGCCAGTGAGAAATTCGAGCTTCCTCCCGGCCGGGCCGCGGGCTGCCCAATCAAAGTTACTTACAGCTATGATGTGAACCAGAGGATGCACTGTAAGTTCGAGGATGAAGAGTCCGGCAAAGTGCTCGAGATTGATTTTTGTGTTGGGCAAAATGGACAGCTCTCGAGACAGGACACAAAACAGAAAGCAAAGGAGCTGGAAGGCTTTAAAGTGGAATAGCGCAGGATGCAGGGCCGATGGTCTCAATATTCATCGTATTTTTGGTGGTGGTTTGCATAATTCTTTTAATCGGCAACCTGAAGGCCGATGAGCTGAGAAGGGTGATATCTGTTTTGGGTACAACTTTTTTCGGGCAGACGGTCCGGCGGGAAGAGCAGGAGGAACATTCCGGCGAGTCAAATCAGAATGGCCCGAAGAGACTCGGTATAATGCTGGCGCTGTCGGTTGCCGCCGCCGACGGCGAGCTGAACAAGGCTGAATTTGCCGTAATAAGAAAGTGGGCGGGCCAGAATATCAAGTTTGGAGGCGGAAAGTTCAGCAGGTTCATAAGCTACAGAAGGCTCAGAACCGCGCTAAATGAGGCGGCCGATTTCTTTTATGCCGGCAATCAACTTGATACGCACTCAATTTGCAAAGAATTAACCCAGACCGCAACCGCAGCGGACAAATATGATATACTTGAGCTATGCCTGCACGTGGTCGGGGCCGATGGGGTTGCATCTGAAAAGGAGTTGGAAGAATTGCAGCGATGTGCCTGGCTGCTGGGGGCCGAGGCTGATAAGTTTCGCAGTATGATGGAAAAGATTCTGCCGGTGACGGTGCACGAGAAGGCAAATGCGGGACTGCTTCTCGGACTGCGGCCGAATATGGATACGGAAGAGGTACGGCAGGGCCTGACCAAAGAATATCGCAAATGGAATGCGCGAACAGCCAATCGCAATCCGGATGTGCAGGAGCAGGCCGAGCAGATGCTCAGGCTGATTGCAGATACACGCAAGCGTTATATGACATAACTCTCCTCCAAGGGCTTGCAGGCTGCGGCGTGCTTTGCCGTGACGAGCGCAGGCTGTAGTCGAATGTTCTTCATCAAGACAAGCTGAATGAATCCTTCCGGTCAGTTCAGGAAGAAATTAATGATGTCGTTTCGTGTTACGTAAAGGAACAGGGCCAGGAGGAAGGCAAGGCCGGCATAGGTTAACGCAGCCTGTGTACGCTCACCTATGGGTGAGCCTTTGAGTTTCTCTACCAGAAGCAGGACGACAAGACCGCCGTCGAGAATCGGCAGCGGCAGGAAATTCATCACGGCGATGATTGCGCTTATAACTCCGAGGAAATAGAAATAATAAGACAGTGGCTGTTCGGACACGATGGTGTAGGTCAGCTTAAGGATTCCAAGCGGGCCGACAAGTGTTTTGGGGCTTACAAGCCGGGCCAGCAGACCCTTTATAGTAGTGTAGGCCTGGGCGATAAACATTAAGGTTTTGTTACAGCCCAATTGTATTGCGTGCACGGGGCCGGTTGCCTTGTAAAGCTCTTTTAGCTCCTTGAACGGGATGAGCTCGGCAAAAATACTATGCACAGTGATATAGTCGTCCTGGGCCGGTACCTCAAGGACGGCTGTTCCTGAATCCTGCTCGTCTTTCTGCCATTCGAGATTGATTCCTCGGCCGGGACTGCGGCGAATAATCTCGACTAAATCATAGAAACTCGAGACTTCATCGCCGTCGGCGCTAGTGATTCTCGCGCCGCGAGGGATGGGCAAAGGCTCAGGGCCGTTCTCGAGTGCAATAGTCTTAGCAACGATAGGCTCTTCAAAGTCAAGGACGGTTATAATACCAATCTGTACGCGGTCACTTCCATGCAGACGGCGTGGATATACCGTTATCGTCATAGGGGTGTAATGGCGTAAGCCCTGCTGTGCATCGCCCTTATCATCGGGACGAAGAACGCTGACAGGCAATTTCTTGTCTTCGTACTCGGTTGTTATATCGCGCAGTTCCCTGAAACTCGGCAGCTCAGTGTCGCCAACGGCAGTAATGATATCTCCTGGCTTTAGTAGCAGTGGTACATAATTGCTTCGGTAGCCCTTTACTTTTAACAAGGCCAGCATTTTTTCGAGAAACGACGGGGGTTTTGGTTCCAATACTTCGGCAATCCGCAGACGTGGCACTATAGAGCAGATATGGGCCAGGTCATATTCACTCTGGAAATTGTAATTGCTCGGTGGCATGCTGAGAGGGACCTGCGTCTGCAAAGAACGAATTTGGCTGGTGCCGGGCTCAGGCCTGTCAACAGAAAGGCTGATAGTTGGTTTGATATGGTTTAGAACAATTTTTTCGAGCTGCCAGCTGCTGTGAACCTCTTTTCCATCGGCCTTACGGATTTTGTCGCCCGGCTTAAGGCCCGTGGCGGCGAACAACGCCTGCGGCTTTGATACCTTTTCAATGGTGAGTGTTGCGGGTCTTACAATTCCGAAGAGCCTTAGACTGGACTCGGCCGAGGGCTGCGCCATAATCGGCAGATAGGCGAGAGAGCCGTCTTCGTGCCTGACCCTGAGCTTAACGGCTTCGTCTCTGTCTGAAAGGGCGGCGGCTATGGCTATGTTGCTAAAGTCAAGGTCGGTGTTATTGTAGATTTGGATGATTCTGTCGCCGGGTCTGATACCGGCTAGGTCGGCCGGTGAATTTGGCAGAACGCCTCCGACGACGGGTGGTGTCAGCTCGATTCCAATCAGAAAAACGATGACAAAAATGACGAGGGCCGAGAGGGCATTGAATACGACCCCTGCGCTAACTACCGCGATGCGGGTCAGCATAGGCTTGTTGGTGAATGAGCGGGGGTCGTCGGTTTTCTCGGCTGGTCCTGTATCGTCCTGGCCGAGCATTTTTACGAAACCGCCGAACGGTAAAAGACCAATGCGATATTCAGTCTCGCCGGCGGTAGAGGCCTTGCCGATAGTGAAGCTGAACAGCCCGTCGCGTTTATCGTCCGGGTTTTCGACAGGCCCGGGCAGCAGGCAAAAATGCAAACCCGCTTCGGTCTTGCGTATCGCCATCAGTATCGGCGGAAAACCTATCGAAAAGGCTTGGACCTTGATGTCGGACAGCTTCGCAACGATAAAATGGCCGAACTCATGAACGAGGACTACCGCGCCAAAACCGAGAGCGACGAGAAGTAAATTGCCGAAGGTCTCGAGATTGCCGACGACTAGGTAGATAATCACGGCGATAATCAGAACTAATAGCGCGGTCCTGAAATAGTTGTTTAGTGTACCTTTTGCCTCAGGCATATTTTAACCTCGTTTCTGGCCCAGCCGTCCAACTCGAATATCTCCTCGAGTGAGCCGAGCTTTTTCACATTGTGCTTACAAAGGCACTGTTCCGTTAGTTCGGCTATTTTACCAAATTTAATTCGTCCTGCGAGGAATTCCTCGACGGCAGCCTCGTTAGCGGCGTTAAAGACCACGGGCGCCGAGCCACCGGCGCGGGCGACCTCGAAGCCGAGCGCCAGCGCGCGAAAGATTTTCAGGTTTGGCTTTTCGAACGTAAGCGTGCCTAACTCGTCGAGCTGCAACGGCCGACCGATTCCCTTTACGCGCTGTGGGTATGTAAGGGCGTACTGGATGGGAAGGCACATATCGGGATTGCTCATTTGTGCTAAAACGGACCCGTCAACAAACTCGACCAGCGAGTGAACAATCGATTCAGGGTGAATCAGCACCTCGATTTTCTCGACAGGCAGATTGAAGAGCCAATGTGCCTCTATCACCTCGAGGGCCTTGTTCATCATCGTGGCCGAGTCAACTGTTACCTTCGGGCCCATATCCCAGGTGGGATGCGCGAGCGCGTCCTGTATCGTCGCGTTTTGTATCTCTTCGGCGCCTGAGTTTCGAAACGGCCCGCCTGACGCGGTCAGTATGATTCGGCTGACCTCGTTTGGCGAGCCGGCCTGCATCGCCTGAAAAATTGCGGAGTGCTCACTGTCAACGGGCAGAATAGTAGCGCCGCTGCTTTTTGTCGCCTCGGTGAGGAGCTGTCCTGCAATCGCAAGCGGTTCTTTGTTTGCGATTGCCAGTCTCTTGCCTCCACGTGCGCCGGCAAGGACGGCCGGCAGGCCTGCCGCGCCGACGACGGCCGTGATGAGAATATCGACCGCCTGAAGACGGGCAATCTGCTCGAGACTCTCCGGGCCGGATAGAATCTCGATGTCCAAATCGGCGGTAGCCTCCTGCAGTTGGCCGGCATACGTCGGGTTGCTTATCGCGACGACGGCAGGGCGGTACTGCCGTGCCTGCTGGGCTAAAAGGGCGAAGCTGCTCTGGGCCGAGAGCGCGATAACGCGGTAATCGACGCCGAGGGAGCTGATTACCTTCAGGGCGTTTTTGCCGATTGAGCCGGTCGAGCCTAAAATGGCGATGTTCTTTCTCATTGGTTAGAATTTCCGATTAGCTTATTGGCCCATAGTACCAGTTCGAAGGCACTTGTCAAGCCTGCCGGAATTACTGCTTGTGAGTTTGTTTTGAAACAGAGAGAGAAAAATTTTAATAATGCGGGATTTGTTTTATAGTCCCTTTGTTTTTTTGTATGATTCAGAGTCAGGAGTATGTCGTATTGCTGATAATTATGAGAGATAATAGTATTATTACAGTAGTTAGACAGAAACAGGCGATTCTCTTCGACCTTTTTCACACACTTACAAGAGTGGAGTCATCGTGGTCGGCCGGCCCATCGACATCGGAAATACTCGGTGTTAGTGAAGAGGCCTGGAACGAACAGGTAATGGAAAAATACCGGGAGCGCTTGACCGGCCAGATTACAGACCCTGTTTTGATAATTCGAAAAATGGCACATTCAATAGACCCTGCCATTCCGGAAGATGTTATAAAAAAAGCGGTCGGTAAAAGGATTAAAAGATTTTACAGCGCTCTTGTAAATATCCCGCAGGAAACACGTCAAGTACTTACGACTTTGAAGTCGATGAATAAAAAAATAGGACTGATTAGTAATGCGGATGTGACAGAGATAATCGGATGGAAGAGGTCTGGTGTTACGCATCTTTTTGATTGCGTCGTTTTTTCCTGCTGGGCAGGCTGCGTTAAGCCTGAGCCAAAGATTTACAATATTTGTATGGAAGAATTAAGTGTCAAACCGAGCCACTGTCTGTTTGTGGGTGACGGCGGCTCGAGAGAGCTCGAAGGCGCGAAAAGTCTGGGCATCACGACGGTTATGATAACCGGAGTAATAAGCGAGATTTGGCCTGATAAGATTGATGGAAGAAAACAATATGCAGCCTATGTGATCGAACGGTTGAATGAGTTAGTAACATAGAGAATAAAGTATGAGATTCCGAGCAGGTAGTTTATCCTGTCTATGCAAATATTGTCCTGTATAATAAATATTTATAGGTTCACGTTGAAAGGGGAAGGATATGAGTAAGACAGTGATTATAATAGAGGGTTTAATAATAATAGTCGCTATGGTTATATTCCTTATTTGGTCGTCTCACCATTGTTTATTATGTAAACCAGGGTCGTCATCTTATAATCTGGAGCAATCCGATGTTAATAACTTGTGGTTATACGGCCGAGACATCACGAAAGAAATCTCTCTGTCCAGGGCCATTGAAGACTTCAATAAGAAATGCCCCGACAAGAATCCTCTTACCCAGCAGGAGGTAATCGCAGCTATCCGCAACTGGAACAGAAAAGAGGACCCTGTCAGCGACACGGTTTATGCTATTTATAATCGAGTTGTAGAGCAGCAAGTGCTGCCGAAAGGAATGTATTTTTCGAACATTACAAAATATATAGGTTTAGACTATACCTATGAGGTTGGCTGGAAAGACCTGGTGTTTAGATCGCCGCCGGAAGACCAAAGTGACCCTGATATTGGTTTAGGCTATACCTATCGTATTCGTGCGCGATACATCTCCTCTCGGCCGATTACCAACGAGGAAAGGCTGGAAGCGATGCAGTTAAGTCAGTGAAAAATATAAAAGGCCTATTTCCTGCGATGAGGTATATAAGTTGCTTGATAGTAACTATTTCGCCATAAGAGATGAGACCTGGAAATGGACCATAAAGAAGTAGGACGCTATTGGAACGAGAATGCAGCCGTTTGGACGAGGATGGCGCGGGATGGGTATGATGTATATCGTGACCGACTTAATACGCCAGAGTTCTTCGGCATGCTGCCTGATGTAAAAGGGCTCTCCGGCCTCGACATTGGTTGCGGTGAGGGTTACAACACGAGACTTCTTGCCGGGCGTGGAGCACGTATTATTGCCGTCGATATTTCAGAGGTATTCATTAAGTATGCAAAGGAAATGGAAGAAAGTGAGCCGCTGGGTATTGACTATCGAGTCGCGAGCGCCGTTGAACTTCCGTTTCCAGACGAGAGTTTTGACTTTGCCACGGGATTTATGAGTTTTATGGATATCCCTGAGAAAGAGCGTGTCTTGTCCGAGGCATTTCGAGTTTTAAAGCCTGGTGGATTCCTGCAGTTCTCGATTGAACACCCGTGTTTCTCAACACCACATCGTCGCAATCTGCGTAATGATAAAGGGCTGACTTATGCAATCGAGGTAGGCGATTACTTTCGCAATCTTGAAGGAGAAGTGTCGGAATGGCTTTTTGGAGCAGCGCCGGCAGAGTTCAAGCAGACCTTGCCGAAGTTCAAAATCCCAAGATTTACACGAACCATCAGCCAGTGGTTCAATCTCCTGATTGAAACGGGTTTCCTGTTAGAGCAAGTAGAGGAACCACGTCCGAGTGATGAAGCTGTAAGGCAGTGCCCATACATGCAGGATGCCCGGGTAGTAGCATATTTCCTGCACATACGAGCGAAAAAACCATCTGATGAATGTACAAGCGAATAAGTCAATGAAGCCGCATTACAGATATGATGTCGAATTACTGTGTAGAAACCATGTCATTTCGACCGTAGTGAGTCCCGATTTATCGGGACGAACGAAGTGGAGAAATCTGATTTTGGATTCTTCGACTTTGCTCAGAACGCCTTACGGCGGATTTCTCGACTCCGGCCACTAAAAGGCCTTCGCTCGAAATGACCTCTCAGACTGTTTTCTACAGAGCAATGTCGAATTTGAAAAGATAATTTCAATAAAGAGTATTTGTAGGAGTGAATATAATGGCTTTAAGAAAAAATGAGATTGATAGAAGGCAATTTCTCAAAACTACCGCTGCCGCGGGTGTTGGGTATGTAATTACTTCGGCCGGCTGCCGAAAACAAAAAAGTGAAGCTATCGGAAAGAAATTGGCGGCCTGTGGTCTCGATTGCAGCACGTGCCCGTTTCCGAATATTCACAAAGATTTAGCAACGGCTCAAAAATGGGTAGGGCAGTTTCGCCAGTGGAAGGTCATAAAGGAAAACGAGGGTGCCGAGGAGATAATGGAAAAAGGTCCTTATTGCATCAGTTGTCGCGGCGACCGCACCAAACACTGGTCGGCCAACTGCTGGATTCTGAAATGCTGCGTGGATGAGAAAGGGCTGGATAACTGCTCGCAGTGCGATGCTTTCCCCTGCGAGAAACTGGTAGAATGGAGCAAAGAAAGGCCGGACTACGCTAGGGCACTGGCGAGACTAAAAGAACTTAACGAAGGCCTGTGATTCAAAAGTAGCCGCTGATAAAGGAAATATAAGGGGAGTACAATATGGAACCGGTAATTTTGTAGGTTTTATAATCAGCCACATGTGGGATTTCGCTTTTAAGGAGTAGTATGTTGAATCGTTCTCCTTTTCAAGTGTTAGTTTTTCCTTATAGGTTGGTAACAAATCAAGACCCACTGTATTGTATATTTAAGAGAAATCCAGAGACAGGAGGGTTTTGGCAAGGTATTGCTGGTGGAGGCCAGGAAGGCGAAACTCCATTAGACGCAGCTAAGAGAGAAGCCCACGAGGAGGCAAATATATCACCAAATAACGCTTATATGCAATTAGACTCGTTAGCAACGATTCCAGTGGAGAAAGTGTGCGGTTTCCTGTGGGGGAATGGCACTTTGGTTGTTCCGGAATATACTTTTGGAGTTGAGTTATTTGAAGAGAATATAGTTTTGACTAATGAGCACACTGAATACAAATGGGTAGACTATAAAACCGCTTATGAAATGCTTCGTTGGGACAGCAACAAGAATGCTTTATGGGAATTAAATCATAGACTATTGTTTTCTTTAAATTCCTGACTTACGCTGTAAGCCTTAGACGTGATGGCGTATGGAAATATAAATATGGAAGGAAAACTATATGGAACCGGTAATTAAAAATCTGCCTGAATTTTGCATGGTTGGTGTAACAACGTTCGGAAGTGGTGACTCAGGTCTATTTCCCAAGTCCTGGGAGATGTTTATGAAGCTTGAGAAGAACGTAGAATGGAAGGATGGCACAAGGGCGTTCGGCATAGAATTTTATACAGAGGAGTTTCACGAGGAGGGCAAGTGGTTTTATATGGCCTGCAAGGAGGTCGAAGACTTCTCTTCAATACCGGTAAATATGGTTGCAAAGAGAATTCCTGAGCATCAATACGCCGTTTTCACCTGTAAAGGCCTAAGCGAGCTTGGAAAGACGTTTCAATTTGCATATAAAGAGTGGCTGCCCAAGTCTGACTATTTTATGGCGGACCCATTTGATTTTGAGCTGTATGACGAGAGGTTCAAGGGCGCCGAGGATCCGGAATCCGTGATTGACATTTATATACCGGTGAAGAAGAAGTAAAGAGTTCATAGGATATAGTTCATAGTGTTTAGTTCATAGTTCATAGATAAGAGTTCATAGTCTATAGTTTAGAGTTGAGAGTTCATAGTATACAGACTCACAACTATGAACTCATAACTGCGAATTCTTTCACAGTGATTATTTTTTATATACGTCATCCGGGTCGAAGTCTTTCTCGGCGGTTAGTTCAAGCTGGTCTGTGCTGCCCTTTTTGAGTGCTCGATGAAAGCAGGACATATAGCCGAGGTGGCACTGGCCGGCCTGGACGGTTACCTTCAGCAGAATGCAGTCCTGGTCGCAGTC
>Ga0315539_1001277_pt1 | contig 18669 bp, 14 predicted proteins | sample SalMarSW160150MG_FD_203097 | JGI IMG/M metagenome (GOLD analysis project Ga0315539, IMG submission 203097) | Salt marsh sediment microbial communities from the Plum Island Ecosystem LTER, Massachusetts, United States - Salt Marsh Sediment SW1601-150 ... | reverse complement strand
ATATTGCCCTTATCGCTCCATTCCATGCGAGTGCTGCGACTAGCCCGAATGCAGCAGTTAACAACGCAGCTATTTTATCCAGTATTTCCACTTTCATATGACTTTCCTCCTTCTTTTATATTGACGATACAAATATATTCCATAAAATTAATAGGTGTCAATCAACGGAAAATATCGGGATGTCTACATGAACTTAAGAGTGAAAAGATCTTCTTCTCGCTAGAAATATATCTCACAATATGAGTTACCGTGCAGCTTAGCCGCTACGGTATGGTTACCTCTCTCATTTCACGACCTCCTGATTCTCGTTGAGCCCATATTTTGAACTTACTCATGCGCCACTCTGCTATATTACCATGCTAATATACCAACAAAACACTCATCTATCACTATATCGGCTAGGCGATCATTTATGTCTTGCGGGATGTTAAAGATGAACAATTCCGAGGATTGTGCAATCCCCTTTCGAGAATTAGGGCTTCAGAGACAACCTTTGACTTGGCAACACTATTGCCTTTCCTTCACTAAGCAGGAGGAGAAATACATTCTCTTCTACCTGTAACTCCTAGCTGTGGGATACCGAAGGCATTGGTCAGCTTTCCGCCCGATTATAGCACAGGTATATCTTTGAGGAAAACGCTGCCGGATAGACTCCCAGCCAGCGGTCGGATTCGAACCGATGACCGACGGTTTACAAAACCGCTGCTTTACCTCTGAGCTACGCTGGCATTTCATAGCTGGGCTGACCTGCCTTGACGTTAGTTTGATGGCGAAACGGTGGTGGGCAGCCTGCACACGCCAGCCGCCCAGAATACCAGCTTTAACCCCCGCATTTTAGGATTCTCACTCCATTACTTCTGGTTTCCACTGAATGATTGGTTTCATTGCTTCCCACCTTGCTTTGCCTGACAATTCTGGCTTGTAGTTTGAGCCAACCATTGAGTCATAAGCTCCTTTGGGACAGACCATTACCCACAGCTTGGGCATAAAAGGTGAGAGAAACCTGGTTAGTTTGTATTTGTAATGTTTCCTGGTCCAAATAATTACCACCTCTTCGTCTTCTCTCACCTTTCTTTCTTTGAAAGCTGCCCACAAATGCTGAAAATCCATCTTATGGGTTATGTATCCTGTTACATTCTCCCCTAGCTTTTTGCACTCCATAGTAATACTTGCATAGGGTGTGGTTTTATCCATAGCGTGGACTTTGCCATTTTCGTCTATGAGCGAACCTAAGGTGTTAAAAGAAGTCATGCGACAAGGCTCTCCATCAATCATACTCCACTCACTGTCTTTGATTAGTACAGTTTTAGATTCGAGTTGCCGTTTCTCAAGGTTTTGCAGCCCTCTTTTGAGGCGCAAGGATAAGATTATGTTGGATAACAGCAAGTTAAGGAAGAACGTAACAGGAACCCACCAAAGAAGATGGAATTTGGATATGGGTGTGATAGCTGTAACTAGCAGTCCAAGGGCTAAAAGCAGACAATACCGCATGTGATGGCTGCGGATGCCAGGATCATGTTGATAAAGCGCTGCTAGGAAAAATGACAGTAGAAAAACACAGGCAATTGCCCATATAACCCATTCAATGATGGCCATCCTGTTCCTTCTGCGTGGTCTTCTTTCTCATGATAATGCTTCCTTTTCCAATTTATGATTCACTCCATTTGATAGTGCCTCGTCCGATAACAACGTAGCATCTCTTTGCATCCCTCCAATTATATGTCTGTAAACATACATTGTAAATGCTACCGAGCCTCCCTATTACTTCAGAGACAACCTTTTGGCTTAGCCCTACGTAGTGATATAAGGCTGGCATGTGTGAATCTGAAGATGATGGAGTCTAATTTAGTAGGATTGAACATTGTGAGAATTAGTTGCCTATTGAGGAAATGATTAAGCTAGCGTTATAATATTTTTTAGGAAGTGAATATTGAGAGAAAAACATAGATGGAACTAGCTGGAGTTATTACTGGAGCAATAGCCCTAATAATATCAGTAATTTTAGCGTGGGAGAACTACCTTTCTCCTTTTCATGTAGAGATATTTTGCGGAAATCCTAGACTAGAGTCCCTGCCACTCAAATTGGAAGATGGCAGCAAGGTTATTCGATTTGCTGCTATCTTACCTTTATATTTTACAAACACTGGAGCACGGGAGGGGGCCATCAGCGATATTATTCTGGTAGTAAATTCAGATCAAAATGAATGGCTATTTCAACCATTCTTCTACACCAAATATAGTATGAAAACCGAGTCTGCTTTAGGGACAAAGCTCACCGAGGATCCATCGAATGAACCGTTTTACCCAGTTCATTTAGCGGGTAAGTCAAAAGTATATAAGTCTATTATGTTTGCCCTTTTGAAACATGAACAGTTCCCTCTAGGTACTAACCCCTTATCACCTGGAAAATACAACTTCACAGTTAAAACTTTGGAGGTAGACAAAAAGCATTACGAAACTAAGCTAGTCTTTAACGTTACCCTAAACAATGAGCAGATCAATCACTTATCTACTGGAAATTACTTGATACCATTCTTAGATGAAGTTAAGGACAAACGAGAGAAATTGCACAATTAGCAACTACCCTGAGTTTTAGTTGAGACCTTTCTAGTCACAAAAAGACTGAGGCCTCACCTAGCTGTTTACTTATCTTCCCCGAAGCAGCAACTTATTTGTATCTCGAACTAGGCCAATGCTGAACAATCCCGAGGATTGTGCAATCCCATTTTGAGGATTAGGGCTTCAAAGACAACCTTCGGCTCGTTCCCCGGTAGTAACTAGAATTCCGGGGACATCATACTTTAATATTCCCGCCAATTCCAATCCAATCCACCTTTGAACACATTTGCGTTCATTTCATTACTGATAAAGAGGTTGGCCTCAGGGAAGCGTTTAACCATGGCGTAGTAAAAACCGGCAACATCGTTTGTCCTGGCCAGTTCTTCCTCAGTAGCGACAATATAATCCCTGGTGAAATCGCAGGAACTGGAGTCGAAGGGCATTCCAGGCTTCTGGTGGCCGGGAATAATCACCTCTGCGTCCATTTTCTCCAGGCGCCCAATATCCTGTATCCACTGTTGGCGTTCTTCCGCGGTAAGCTCGCAGGTAAAGGGATGTGCCTGGTTAAAAAGAACATCGCTGCCGTACAGGGTCCGTATCGAAGGGATCCAGACCACTGTGTTGTATTTCATGTCCCCCATCACTTCAGGGATAATCTCGATACGTTGCCCTTCCAGTTCGAAGTAGTTCTCGGTAAGAGGTTCGATATTGGCTGTTTTTCTGGGTACGTTTATAGCCCCTATCACTTTTTCCCAGTGCTCGATTTTGCCGAAAAACTGTTTATTGATGATACGGGCTTCTGAAGGGAGCGCTACAACTCGGGCTTCAGGAAAAGCTTCTGCGATGGTACCAAGCCCAAAGTAATGGTCGGGATGCGCATGAGTAATATAAATCGTCTTAAGATATTTGCCTGTTTCCAGTATTTCTGCGATTACCCGATGGGCATTTGATAACGTCCACTGTGCATCAATGAGAACGGCGTCGGTTTTACCTGTCACGATTACAGAGGCAACTTCGAAACCACTTTCGTCGCTGAAAAAGACTTTCGCCGCCAGTGAGTTCCGCCCGTGTGCGTTTAATCTAATCTCCATGAGCTATCTCCCTCCCAACAAGATTTTGTTTAATTTAACAGGCAGTGTTCTAGATTGCAATAAGACCTCAAGACCTTGTAACTACATCATAAATTACACTTTGGTCAGGAATATTAGGTAACTATTCGATGAACTGCCTGCCAGTTCCGCGACCGCTACTTTGCACCTTGAAACTGGAATCAAGAAAGCGCGCCACCCTTTTGCTAATAAGAGGATACAATGCCCAAATGCTTGCGTGGCCAGCCGGAAGCCAGATAATGGCAGGCTTGGCACACTCCTCCCAGAATTCAAGTGTAGATTGCTTAGGGATGTACTTGTCCCAAAGCGCGTTAATCATCAATATAGGGCGGCCTCGAAGACTATGACCAAAGGTCATAGCATCGGTCAGGAAACACTGCTTCAATGGAGTAACATTGGCGAATCCCTTCTCAGCCACCTGAGCAAGATATTGCGGGTATTGTGTGTGGACCTGCCGGCATTCCTCCTGAGTGCAATTGTGGATTTTCCTGAAGGTGTCATTCTTACTCTTCCATGTGATTGTTTCGGAATTCCCTCCCATCGTGATGAACACGCCAGCCCTAAGCCGTTCTTCTACGCCCATCGCTACGGAGGAAATAAAACCGCCCAGGCTTATACCAACCACTGAAATTTGCTCATGGTTTATCTCCGGCCTACTACATGCCCAATCCGCCGCTTGGCGGACTTCGATGACCGAGATGCGATAGTCTTCAAACCATTCCTCAGAAGTGAAGACAGGGACTCGCCTTCTCATATCTTCTGGCATACGCCTGGTATGAAACACGGAGTATAAAATAAGACAAGCTATTCCTCTGTTGACCAGGCTTCGTGCTAAAAGTTTGCAGGGAATCACACTATGGTCTCCTAAGCCGTGCAGGATAATAGCCAGAGGTGCATTGCTCGCCCGTAATGGTTGGAAGTACTCCCCTCGTGCGATCTGACACTCATCATGTAATGCAGGCCCCGCTGTGACAAACTTGACTGAACTTCGAGAACACTTCGAGTTTGCTTTTTCTACCGCTAAGGTGAAGTTTGGCTCACCTCCAGGGTAGTCGTATAGATTCATGGTTCAAGATTTATCTTAATTAATTTGTCTCTTCAAGGCAATAGAATGGCTTTCTATCCAACCGAGTAACATCCAGGCTCTTGTTGCCATAACTGGAGATTATAGACAATTATCACTCCCTGATATTCGACAATCGCTTCATTGATTCAATTCACCTTTCCTACTGCTGCCAGATATATGGCAAATTCATCCTTCCCGTCAACTTTCAACAATTGGTCCATCAATTCCTGGTCGTAGGCAGCAACTGCGCATGTTCCCGCACTTATAGCTTCGCAGGTGAGGTATAGATTCTGACATACGTGCCCAGCATCCAAGAGAATAAGTCTGTGGGCAGCCAAGTCATAGCGCCATTCCATTCTGTAAGGAATCGCCGACCAGACGAAAACCACGGCAGCACTTGACATCCAGGTCTGTTGGAAAGCTGCCCAACTTATGCTTTCTGGCAGTCTTTTATCCCTGTATTCGACCAGGATCTGGTGTTCAAGCGGTAGGTATCTATATAAGCCCATATCCAGACCTTTCACGTTGAGAACGCACAGATGAGTTTCAAGGGCATGTCGGGCTCCGGCTGAGGGTACAGTTCTGCGAGCATGACCGGGACCCAGTTGCTCTTGCACTCCTTGAGTTGCCCACAAGAGGAATGATAATTCCTCCAACGTGAACGGGGTCTCACTGAATTGTCGACTGCTCTGGCGATTCGCTATGGCGAACAACAAATCCACGCTTGGCAACGCCTGGAACTTATCCGGAGCAAGCAGATCAATTCGCTCTGTATTGGCTGAATATGGTTTCTCAATGGGAGGCGGAGATACTCCCAGGCTCTGATCGGTTCTTGAGAAATCGACCATTTTTCGTACACTATCCTTCAGGAAATAACGGTTTCGCTCTATTGAAAGTTGTTGCATGCTGCACCTCTTGCTCTAAATATCCTGGCGTTGGGGAAACGGCTAGCGATTTCTTATGCTAGCACCTTGATATCCGCATTGGCAAATATGCTGTACGATATGACATATATGGCCCAGGTCTCCATAGTCTGGCACAATACCTGAAGACTCAAAATGGCATCGATATCGGGAAACCCAGCGAACACAGAGCCAGCATGATCAAGCCTATTATCATCGGATTGAGACGATCACGCTAGATTTCGTAGATTGCATCAATGAGCGAAGGACAGCAAATAGCTCACAGAGACAGTTAGTGCTTAAGGCCAATCACACATTTCAAGTTGATGTGCAACAATCCGAGCTTTTGTGACCGATACTATGTGACCGATTCTTCGATAGCATTCCAAGCAACTGTGTGATAAAGGTACTCCATGAATCCACACGAAGCCCGGCCATCCCAGTACTAGTCCATTCTAGCCATCTCCAGAACAGCACGGACAGGCCATGGTTTGTCAGCTAGTTCTCCCGGTAAATACACTGGCTGATTGTCGGCATCATAGGTTGTGTTTATTAAATTACCATACTCGGGGAGATTTACGCGTACCCAGGGTACTCCTCCTGTAACAGCAGCATTGACCATATCCGTGGCGTGCTTGCACTGCCACCACATGGGAGGTTGATGAAACATAGGTATCTCCGCTGGCTCACTCGGCGGTTGCACATGATCCCACTCCGCCTGTAATCTCAAATAGCTGCCCCGAAATTCGCCGATGAATTTGTCCGCCTCCCTTTCTGCCCAAAAGGCCTGGTTTTCTGGAGAAGGGTCACGATAGATGCTGTAATGTCCAAATATCTCGTGCACCTGTTCATATCTATTATGGTACGGGTGAGAAAGTGGGCTGTAGAGTGCCCATGGTTCATGAGCGGTAACGAAGCTGTTAGAGGGCCCTTCACCATCTACAATATACTTGATGGGTACTTCGGGATGGCGACCTGCACAGCCCGCTGCCATAGTGATGCCGTAAGACCGAGTACTAATGCCAACATTGTCTGGTATGACGTAGTCCAGACTTATAACATATTGTAGGATCTTAGCGAGGCCATCTTGATGACGGAAGCCATTAAAATCCTCAGTTCCCTCTGATGCAATATCGTCAGGATGATTACTGACTCTACCTTCGGCATTGAAACAGACTACTACCATTCCTGATTCAGCAAGCATCTTCGCTTCGGTACCCTGTGCATCTAACCTGCCAGGGCCAATACCACCGGGAATCATAACCACAGCGGCAAAGGATCGATTAGGATAGACTGCCGGGTCAGGCCGCCGTATCATTCCATAAACTCTGTTGCCAGAGGACATCAGAAGGTCAAAATCCTCTACAATCGTTGCATAGGGATTTGTGCCAGGTTCTTCATTGGGTAGTGTCTCGATGTCGCTATCACTACCCCCACAACTGGTTATTAGAACGATCCCAACCGTCGCTATAGTGATGAGAATCTTCTTCATTCGCTTCTCATACTCTTGTAGACGGGATGCCGAAACTCGTTTCCACTAACCTGTAGAATCTATTATGATGGCTGTTAAGTAAGTAGTCAAACGGTTGGTATACCGGATTACCATGAGCCCTCTCGCTCTTGGAAGTCACACAATCCGCCCTTCAGTGTGATGTCAAAGTCACAGTTCAGGGCAAATTATCAATTAAAACAGGCTCGACATCATCTGCCAATTCGAAACCGAATATTCTAGAATAGAAATAGAGTTCAGCGTCGAGAGCACGCTTAATATTTTGCGCCTTTCTAAAGCCGTGCTGCTCACCCTGGAAGAGTATATAGGCAGCCGGTATCTTCTTCCGGCGGAGAGCATTTACCATTACTTCTGCCTGGTCCGGCGGGACAACTTTGTCCTCGTCTCCCTGAAAGAAGATTACCGGGCATGACAACCGCTCCACATGATTGATTGGTGAACGTTCTAAGTAAAGGTCGCGGGAGCCGGGATATGGCCCGACGATCCGGTCAAGGTAGCGTGACTCGAACTTGTGTGTATCTCTGGCCAGAGCCTCCAAGTCACTCACACCGTAGTAGCTGGCTCCGGCTTTGAAAACATCCCGGAAAGTCAGGGCAGCGAGAGTAGTATAACCGCCGGCGCTGCCGCCCCGAATAGCGGTGCGCTTCCCATCTACTTCGCCGCGTTCAATGAGATAACGAGCGCAGTTGACGCAATCATCCACATCGACAATTCCCCACCTGCCGTCCAGTCTCTGCCGATAGTCTCTACCGTATCCTGTGCTCCCGCCATAGTCTACGTCGGCCACAGCAAACCCGCGACTTGTCCAGAAATGAATACTCAGATTCAGGGTACTGGAAGTAGCTGAGGTTGGTCCGCCGTGGCTCACGACAATCAGAGGTGGACGTTCACTATCTGGACCAGTAAATTCACTGTTTTTTGGCCTGTAATAAAGGGCGTGAGCCGTCAGCCCACCTTTAGTGGGAAATTCGATTGCCTCCGGTAGTGACAGGTACACGGATTCGACAACAACCTCCGTCGAACGACACAATACTTCTGTCTTGCCTGTTGCTAATTCAAGCCAGATAACAGCCGTGGCTTCAGTAGGAGAGCCAGCAATAAGTACCACGTAACCGGACGCTGCCTTGATTGATGAAATCGACGTGTAAGGAATATCGATTATCTCAAATTGAAGTGTCTCTGTATCAATGCTCGCCAAATGCGACTCTCCATCTCTAAGATAAATGCAGATAAGCTGACGAGCAGATGTGAATCCATAGTTTGATTGGCCGAAAACCCAGTGTGGCACTCCGAATTCGGCCTCCATTTCGCAGAGCGGTTCGATAAGTCCATCTCTATAACGATAGAGATTCCACCAACCGGTCTTCTCTGAGACAAAATATAGCACTCCATCAGGAGAATATTTAGGCTGGCAAATAGACCCCTCGCTTCCGCCAGCTATTCTTATAGGGTTGCTGATTATTCCATTTTCTTCAATCTTGCCGACCCACAGCTCCGTATAGTCCCAAGGCATATTTGGGTGATTCCAGGTGAGCCATGCCAGGAGAGAGCCATCTGGGTTGATGCGCGGTGAAGAGTAGAAATCATTCCCGGAAATCAGCTTCTGAAAACGCTCGGTCCCGTCCATACTAATTGCCGCCAGATAGTTCTCCGGTTCTTTATCATTTTTCGTATGGTCTTCACAGACCCAAATCATTCGATTCCGTCGGTGGTCGATGACGCCATCAGCATAGCGCATTCCACCTTCAGGAGTAATCGGCTCGGGGATAGAGTTGGGACTCTGCCGGTAGAGGCGCTGGTCCGCGAAATTGGAAAAATAGACCATACCCCGGTCTATCTTGTAGGCCCCACCACCGTATTCATGCACACGCGTTCTTACATTGTAAGGGTTTGGAGTGACATCACTTTTTCGACTATCGTGTGACCGATGCACAATCACATATCGTCCTGCCTCTGTGGGACGCATCTCTACCCAGTAAATGTCATCATCATCAATCTCTATCTGTACATCTAATATTTTTGAACCTGATGAGATAAGGTTAGATGTTATCGGTGATTTCCAGGAGCCGTAACTGGCTACTTTTAGCGTATTCATTTCCTCCTCCGGAGCTAAAGATATGTTACTTTTACGGAATCTAACAGGCTTAGCTGTTTCTGTAAAAGGTGTAGGCTACAGTGACTATTTTTGTGAATGAATACTAACAAATTCAACAGACTGCTATTTTGTGTAGTGAAGTAATAAAATAGGCTAATATGCAATGCCACCCTCAGGTGTAATCTGGTTTTCTAGTTCGCCGCCTTGTTGCCCAGACAGCCAGTGCTACTGAGACTAGTGCCATCATGCCTACTATGGCTATCTTCTCAACTCCAGTAGTGTTGACAGATATGGTAGCCATGGCTAAAGCCGGCAATAGCCCGGCCCTCGCTATTGGCTTTAGGCTGGGATGCTCGGTTATGAACTCGGCTATTGGTGGGCTGACCCTGTAATATAGGTCTACCAGAGCTTGTCCCACAGGGCTGGTCAGCAAGTATTCGTCTCTAAACTGACGGAGAATCTCTATTTCCTCGGCCATGGGCATGCCGTAAGTTGCAGTAGCTATGAAGCATGGTTCACCCTCCCAGAAGTTGGCTGTTATAGAATAGTCGCCTTGCATGGTTATGGTGGTCGATGCCTCCCCTATGTTGGCAATGGTATCCACATTGCCAGTCCAGTTGACGAAGTGGTAGCCTTCCTCAGCCTCGGCGACCAGATTAACCACCGTTCCTTCGTCATAGGCAAAAGTATCCTCACCCGGGGTGGTCACCGAACCCCCGGCGGTGCTGACGATGGTCAGATCGTAATGAAGCAAGGGTGTCTCTTCAAAGTTAGCCGTTATGGAATAGTCGCCCTGCATAGTAATAATTGTGGTAGCATCGTTAACATCGGCGATGGTGCATACATCGCCAATCCATCTGACAAACTGGTAGCCCCCCTCAGCCTCCGCCGCCAGGTCAACCACAGTATCAGCATCATAGGTAAAAGTCCCTTCGCTAGGGGTAGTTACCGAGCCCCCAACAGTGCTGGAGATGGTCAGGTCGTACTTAACACCAACACAGCCTATCATCCCGGCAATTAAGGTTACCGTAATTAAAAAGATGCCTACTCTTGCCACGTATCTTAGCCTCAAATTGCTATTATATCACTGGCGAAGTAGTTAGTAATAGGTTACTATGTCCAAAACATAATTTGGAGTTAAGGAGTCATAAAACTCTATTATGTTACTACTTCTAATGCCTGCTAGAATGACTTATAATGTTCGACTCCGCATCGTTCTAGAAAAGGCCACGGAAATAACAAAAGGAGGTAATAAATGGTGAAAAAGGAAGCGTCAGTGATTGACTGGGCAGGACTTAGCCAGGAGATGGAGTGTTTGCTTCGTCTGAAAGCAAGCCCTGTTGCCTACAAGAGACTGGAGAAATTGGAGGAATTGGATAAAATACCGGAGGTTATACGGCTTGACCGCCGAGCTACTTTTTGCCAGTTACCGGCACTGGCTCGAACCATGGGCTTGACAGTAGCTGCCACCAGAGACAACTTCGGTGAGCGCTGTGCCCGAATCAATGGTCTGGCACCGACTACCGAAAAGGAGGTCGCCTGGGAGGCAGAAGGCTTCGCCAACGGCTGGTTTGCCAACGTGGAAGAAGCCAGAAAACAGATGGCGGAATATCCACTGGTTCCACCTGGAGAGGCTGTCGTGCTCGCCCCGCTGGCTTCGGGTAAATTTTACCCCGATGTTATCTTAATCTACGGTAACCCGGCGCAGATGATGTTGCTGATGAATGGGCTCCAGTTTAAAGACTACGAGCGCTTTCAGTTTTTCTTCATCGGTGAAGGCTCTTGTGCCGATGGCTTGGCTCAGTGTTATACCAGCGGCAAGCCTGCCTTGGCTATTCCCTGCATGGGGGAGAGGGCTTTCGGTGCTGTTACCGAGGATGAGATGGTTATGGCGCTGCCACCGGGAATGATGACTAAGGCCGTTGAGGGACTTAAGGCGCTTAAAAGCCGGGGAATTGGCTATCCTATTGCGTATCTTGGGCCTCTTTGCGACCCCTCTCCGGTGCTGATGCAGATTTACCCTGATTGGTGGGATCGTCGTTGACCTCAAATACAAGGGGTATTCTGGGGACATAATACCTAATTTGTAGTAGGCCTAATTGGTATGGTGTCCCTGGAATTCGCACCAACATAGTTATTTATAAACCGGGATAGATTAAGGAGTCGCAAGGTGAAAGTCATAGGTATAGTCGGCAGTCCAAGAAAAAATGGCAACACAGAACTGTTAACCAAGCATACGCTTCAAGCAATTTCCGAAGAAGAGGTGGATACTGAGCTTATTCGGTTAGCGGGCTTGGAAATAAAACCGTGCAATGCCTGTATGGCATGCAAAGAACAAGAGATTTGCTCTATCAAGGATGACCTATTTCCACTATACCTCAGAATGAAAGAGGTCGAGGGTATAATTCTAGCCTCACCGGTATATTATGGCTCGGCTACGGCGCTGATTAAGGCACTTATGGAGCGTGTTGGCTACATCGCACGCTGGAATGGTGAACCCTTCCACGGTAAGGTTGGTGGGCCATTGGTAGTGGCACGACGTTCCGGTAGGAACTTCACAATTGCTCAACTTACCTGCTGGTTTCAAATTCTAGGGTTCTTTATCCCTGGTTCTACGTACTGGAATGTTGCTATCGGCCGAGAAAAAGGCGAAGTGGAACAGGATGAAGAAGGACTTGAAACAGCCTGGAACTTCGGTAAAAATATGGCCTTTCTAATTAAGAAATTGAGTAAGTGACAAAGTTACACATTTAGCCAAAACGTTACCTCTCTAAGCAGGCTTGTTAGCCTACTCATCAGCCACAGCATACATCGTAATCGTAATTGTACCACTTGCACTGCTAGTTGCTTCGTTGTTGGGAGTGTCCGTATCAACAGTAACATCACTTAAAGCCAACAGTTAGTAGTTATGATGTGAATCGTGTCCTTGACAGGGTATGAGAGATTGGGGCAAAATCGCTAAATCAGCTCGATAGAAAGGTGGTGACTGTTATGAAAAGTGAAGAAAAATTTGAAACATTTTTTTGGGAAGGTATAAGTCCAACGCTTGGCTTTGCGCCTCTTTACCCGGGAAACAAACCACATTCAAAAGTTGATAAAGAAAGGGGAATAATCTGTGAATATAATGTCGCCGTGAGCATGCGTGACGGCATAAAGATATATAGTGATGTCTTTCGCCCGGAGAAAGAGGGGAAGTACCCAGCCCTTATCGCCTGGGGCCCCTATGGGAAACATACTCCGTTTAAGGATTCATCTTATCCAGCAAGTGGCGTAGCTCCCTTTGATATGTCTGAGTACTGTGCCTTTGAAGCACCTGATCCTGTCTACTGGTGCCCCCATGGCTATATTATTATCAATGTAGACCCACGTGGGGCTTGGGGCTCTGAGGGAGTTCTAACATTCATGAGTAAGCAAGAAGCAGAGGATTGCTACGACTTGATTGAATGGGTCGCCAAACAACCATGGAGTAACGGTAAAGTTGGTATGGCTGGAGTCTCATATTTGGCTTGGACTCAATGGAGAGTTGCAGCACTCAATCCACCGCACCTAGCAGCAATTAGCCCATGGGAGGGGGTGAGCGATTTTTACCGCGAGTTTGCCTTTCACGGAGGCATTCCAAGTAACCTTTTCGTTTGGCTTCTAGGGAAAGAGGCTTTTAGTTGTTCAATCTCGGGACAAGTAGAAGACTTGGTAAGAATGGCTAAGGAACACCCATTTTTTGATGACTATTGGGCTAGCAAGAATGCTGATCTCACAAAGATAACTGTGCCGGCTTTTATTGTCGCGAGCTGGTCGGATCACGGTCTGCATACGCGTGGGACACTTGAAGCATTTAGGAAGATAGCATCTACAGATAAATATCTTTTAATTCATGGCAGGAAAAAATGGCAATTCTTTCGCCAGATGGTAGATTTACAGAAACAATTTTTCGATAGATACTTGAAAGGTATTGATAATAGCGAAGTAAAGTATTGGCCCAGGATCAGGCTGGAGGTGAGGGAACGGTTTTACTTTGGCAATTACAGAACTGAAAATGAATGGCCATTAGCTCGAACTCAATATACAAAATTGTTTTTGAATGCAGATGGGACACTCACAAATAACCCGCCTCAAAAGGAGAGCTCAGTTCGTTATGATGCAAAAACTGGAAGCGCTCAGTTCGAATACAAATTTAATGACAAGACAGAGTTAACAGGATATATGAAGCTGAAACTTTGGGTACAGGCAGAGGGTAGTGATGACATAGATTTATTTATAGGAATAGAGAAATATGACCGTGCTGGTGATTTTGTCAGGTTTCCGCACACTGTTCTGATGTACGACTATGCACCAGCGGCCCTTGGTTGGTTACGAGTTTCTCATCGTGAACTCGACGAGGAGAAATCGATGCCTTATCAGCCTGTCCTCAGGCACCAGAGAGAATTAAAGCTTAAGCCTGGCGAAATTGTTCCGGTAGAGATCGAAATCTGGCCTTCAAGTACGCTATTTGAGCGAGGAGAAAAATTGAGACTTGTGGTGCAGGGCAGAGATATCCTTACCTATGCAGCTTTTGGACATACGGAAACTGTGAACAAGGGTGAGCATATAATTTTCACGGGTGGTAAATATGATTCTCATCTTCTTGTGCCAGTCATTCCTGTTGCTTAGGAGTCTAGCTTGATATGTCAAGGGCTAGATAATGGACCTGCTGAAAAAGTCAGCACTGTGCAATAGCTAAATCCTTTTAGTTTATCCCCAACCTCTTCGGGGATTTGGTTTGACTCAACTGGGATGGTTTAAGTTAGTGTGGTTTATGCAGCCTTTCTAAAATAGGATTCAGTAAAGTGTAAGGGCTAAATTGCATAGAATCTAAGCATTCAGGCCAAATCAAGCTTAAAAGTAGAAGACTAAAGCGAATCAGGCTAATCTATCTTCTTCCTGGCCAGTATAACTAAACTATAGATTTCTTGGCCCTGTAAATACGGTTTTATTTAACAATCAGCCAACTTGTGTGAATAACATTTTACTTGCCCTTATCACAGGCCCCTGAGAAACTCGGGCCTGAGGAGAGAAGGGTTTCTGGCTGCCAGAACCTTGTCTATTTCGCCGAGCATCTTCTCTTTGTCTCGCGGCAATATTCCTCGGACGGAAAGGTAGTTTGAGGCATGCATTGAGCTAAAGAAACAATCAGTAAAGTTAGAATTCTCTATGATTAACTTCAGCTCTTCCAGGGATTGAAAAGGAGAAAGAGGATGGAATTCATCCCTTTCCCGCTGCTCATAGAGTGGGGTACCGGGGACGAAGGACAAAGTTAAAGCCCCGACATACTCGGGGTCAATCTTAGAAAGAACTTTTGCTGTGGCAAGAGCGTGTTTCTGGCTTCCTTCGACACCTCCAAGTCCTAAAATAACCGTCACAGAAAAGGTTATCCCGGCTTCCTTCACTTTCCTTCCCGCCTTGATCATCTCATCTGAACTCACCCATTTACCTATTTTCTGGAGTAGTTCGTCATCACCGGTCTCAAGCCCGGTATAGATGATGCCCAACTTGAGTCGTTTCAACTCCTTAAGTTCGTCGGGACTACGCCGCAGGATATCCTGTGGCGTAGCATATATGCCAATCCTTTCGATGGAGGGTAGTTTTTCATTCAAATACTGGAGAACCTCTCTCAATTTGGGAAAGGGGTAAACAAGGGCATCGGCATCCTGAAGAAATACCATTTTACCATCCCAACCTTGTGCTATGTCATATACCACATTAGAAATATCAGGAAGCCGTATGCCTTTTCGGGTGAACAAGGCCAGAGCATCAATTTCCTTCTTGATGTCCTCAACATCCCGCATCTTAAGCTTTGAGCCATAATACATACAGAAAGCACAGGTGTTGTTGGAGCACCCACTGGTTACAGGGAGAAAATAGCTCCTCCACTCGCTGGGAGGTCGGATAATATTAGGTCTAATGAAGCTCATGCGCCGATCGAGTTCCATAGGGCCCCAGACCGATTTTGAGGTATCTCTATTTTATCACTGCTGCAATCTGGCTTCAAACAAAGTACAACGGGCACAAATCTACTCTGGCGCCTCAATAGAATTATATTTATAACATCTGGCACTTCTCGCAATAATAGATACTACCACCCATATAGGCCTCTTTCTTGATTATGGTTCCACAGATCTGGCAGGGCTTATTTACTGTGTTCTTGCATAGTATGGTCTTATAGCCGCCGGGATAGCCGAATAAATCCAGTTCAGTATCTCTGCCTCCCTCGGCTGCCATTGCTGAGACAGTAGCTTTTACAGAATTAAACAGGACTTCTTTATCTGTCTCGGCAAGCGTGTTTACCTTTTTCTTGGGGTGCATCTTCGTATTGAATAAAATATCCTGCAAAATACCATTGCCGAGTCCCGGGATTCTCTGCTCGGTGGCCAATAAAGCTTTCAGACTTAATTTCTGAACCTCTTGCGCGGAGACTATGCGGTCAAAATATACTTTGTCAAACGCCGGAGAGAACGGAGAAGGCTTTTCCTTTGCTACCCTGTAATAGATATTATCCAGTTCACCCTCAAGGAAGACCCCTATTCCCCCATACATCTGGATTGAGACGCTTATGGCAGAGTAGTCGTCAAATTCAATTAGAAGCTGGTGCTTAGCAGGACGTGGTTCATTTTTACGGTGAAACCTGATTCCTGCACCGTCCCCTAACAAAATATTGGCATTTTCAGCCTTGATTTCCACCAAGCCTCCATAAGCATTGGCTTTCCCAATAGTCTTTCCTACAAGAAGGTCAGAATATTTTTGCGGTTCTCCGTAGTACCATGCTAACTTGTGAGGGGTTTGAACCGCTATCACACCGGCAGCCCGCTTCCCATGTACAGTATCGTTAATCTGACTTGCGAGATTTAGAGCTTCCGGTAATTCAATCATAGAAACACCCCCGGTTCTAATATCAATTCTACGACTTTTCGGCCCATATTAAACCATCGATCTGCTTTTACCTCAACCAGCTATAGATGACCAGGTCAGGCTCTAAGTACCTTCAGCGCGGTATTTCTTTCTTCTTAGTATTTCGTTTCGATTCTTCCAGGTATCCCGGCATAGGCAGACGTTTAATTCAGTGCTTCCGGATGGTTCGCACTGGTCTCATAAACCTTAGCGAGGACATCTTGAACTTGCGGTAGTAGAACAGTCCAGGAGCTTTGGTTACCCCTCAGCTTCATTTCGCCTAGGCAGCTCTCTTTCTACGAATGAAGAAAATCGCCAGTCCCACTATTACCACCACCGCCCCTATAATCCCGCCGATTAGAGGCCAGTTGACTGGTGGAGGCTCAGACGGTGGCAACGCCAGCACCAGATTCCATTTGGCAAGCTCAGCATCCAGGCCCGACGCGACAATGGTGCGGTCGGACTTAAGCCCCACCGTGTGTGCGGCGCCCGCAGCGACCTGAATGATGTCCGTCCACTTGCCTACATCGCGCTGCCCGAACCCCTTCTGTCCCACGGCGACCACGGTGCCATCGGACTTAAGCCCAACCGTGTAATCGCCGCCTGCAGCGACCTGAGTGATTCCCGTCCATCTGCCGACATTGCACCACTCGAAAGAGCTGTCTCCTGTGGCGACCACGGTGCCATCGGACTTAAGTCCCACTGTGTGACGGTCGCCTGCGGCGACTTGAGTGATGTCCGTCCATCCGCCGACATTGCACTGCCCCAACTCATTGTCTCCCACGGCGACCACGGTGCCATCGGACTTAAGCCCTACCGTATGATAGGCGCCTGCAGCGACCTGGGTGATGTCCGTCCATGTCCCGACATCGCATTCCCCGTTGTAGTTGATTCCCACGGCGACCACTGTGCGGTCGGACTTAAGCCCCACCGTGTGCAAGGTGCCTGCAGCGATCTGAGTGATGTCTGTCCAATTGCCGATCCCACACTGACCAAAGTGGTCCAATCCCACGGCGACCACGGTGCCATCGGACTTAAGCCCCACCGTGTGCAAGGCACCTGCGTCGACTTGTATGATGTCCGTCCAATTCCTGACCGCACACTGCCCCTCGAGGTTCCATCCCACGGCAACGACTGTGTGGTCGGTCTCAAGTCCCACGGTGTGAGCGGTGCCTGCGGCGACCTGTGTGATGTCCGTCCAGTTGCTGATATTGCATTGCCCTCGGTACTGCAGGGCGGTGGCGACTACGGTACCGTCCGACTTAAGACCCACTGTTTGGTCGTAGCCGGCAGCCACCTGGATGATGTCTGTCCAGCCGTCTACGTCATATCGGGTGGCGACCACGGTATGGTCGGTCTTAAGCCCGACCGTGTGATAGCTGCCCGCGGCGAGCCGGATAATGTCCGTCCATCCGCCGACATCACACTGTCCGGCATCGTTCCGGCCTGTAGCGACCATGGTGCCGTCAGACTTAAGCCCTACTGTGTGGACGCATCCTGCAACTACATTAGCTATGTCCGTCCAGCCGGCGACATTGCACTGCCCGTCCTCGTTGAATCCCACGGCGACCACGGTACCGTCTGACTTAAGCCCAACCGTGTGACCAAAACCTGCAGCAATCTGAACGATGTCCGTCCAGCCGGCGACATTGCACTGCCCGAACTCGTTGTCTCCCACAGCGATCACGGTGCCGTTGGACTTGAGTCCCACCGTGTGGGAACTGCCAGCGGAGACCCGGGCGATGTCCCTCCATCTGCCGACATTGCACTTCCCACCTTTCTTTGATCCTACGGCTACCACACTGCCACTGTTCTTAAGTCCCACTGTGTGCAAGATGCCTGCGGCGATCTCCGTAATGTCCGTCCAACCGCCCACATTGCACTCCCCCAACTCATTACCTCCCACAGCAACCACAGTGCCGTCGGACTTGAGCCCTACTATGCGATCCCAGCCTGCAGCGACCATGGGCGTTACATTTCCTTGAGGCGTATTCAGAGCCATTGCCAAGACAACGCTCGAGCTATCTACCGCCCAATGACCAATAGAATGATCATCTGACAGAAACGCAACTCCTGAAGCTCCCACTGCCGACACCGGAAGAATCAGGCTGAAGACGAGAGTGATAGAGAGCAGAGCTGGTAAGAGCATTTTTCTGTTTTTCATGGCTACCTTCTGTTTTCCGTCCGAGGCTGTTTAATAATCCCTCTGTCATTCTTCGGTCGCCCTGGGCGACCGAAGAATCTAGAAACCCTTCCCTTAGTTTCACTCAGGGTCAGGGTGACAATTAAACGGTCTCAATAGTTTAGTTTCCCCGGAATCCTGAGTTTATGGTATTATATCGCATATCATTATATCACACTCCACACACTGTCAAGCGTTTGTACTCGTTCAGGTGATTAGTGACACTTTCTCCTTTCTCTGATTTTGTTGATGGTGCTCCAGGAATTCCTGTGGAGTAAGATATCCCAATGCCTGATGAGGCCGGATAGTATTATACACATTCTCC
>Ga0315539_1001276_pt1 | contig 18675 bp, 20 predicted proteins | sample SalMarSW160150MG_FD_203097 | JGI IMG/M metagenome (GOLD analysis project Ga0315539, IMG submission 203097) | Salt marsh sediment microbial communities from the Plum Island Ecosystem LTER, Massachusetts, United States - Salt Marsh Sediment SW1601-150 ... | reverse complement strand
ACTTTATCCTGCGGGGTTAGCATTGCTGCAAGTCCGATTTTTCCATCATTATTAAATAGCACGTCCCCTGCTTTAATATCTTGTTTCAATCCCTGATAAATTTCTTCTGGAATATAGAAATCGGGGAATGGATCCACTTCATAATTTACAAGGTCAGAAGTTCTAATAAAAGGCACATCACTATTTTTTTTATCTAAATATTTATTGTAATTGTTGCTTCCAACTTCATCTCCTTTTTTTACTGTTGTAATTTCACCAAGAGGAACAGTCTGCCGTTTTTTCTGAATTGCTTTTAATGTATTTATATAAAGCGGATAAGAATAAGCGGGCGTCCAAAGGTCTATGGCGATAAAGCTAGAGAGATTTACGGAAAAAATATTTTCTTTTTCAACTTTAGAAAAATCAAGGCCGAGCTTTTGACAGAAAACGTTTTGAGCGTTAGATAAGATAGAATTTGCTTTAACCTGTAATTCTATTGTTTCTTTAACCTTGTCAGAAATATTTTTTACAAGATTCTTATCATATAAAATTTTCAATTTCTTTAATGAAGGATGATTTATTCCAGAAGCTACTGCTCCTGATAAATTATTTAATACCTGCTCGTAAAATACTTTGGAGTTCAAAAAAGCAACTAAATAATAAGGATCATAGTCTTCTTTAATTCTTAATAGAATTGCTTCTGTTCCAATTACATTGTCGATATCAGCTTTTGTTGTTATAACCGAGATTCCGGGAGTTCCTTTTCTAGAGACAAGAATGTCTTTTTCCTGTAATTGAATTTTTTTAGGTATTTTATTAATTTCAACTCTTTTTATATCCGAATAAGAAATAAAAAATCTTCTCATGTCTGAAATTCTAATATAGTTTTTGCCGGTTTCAGTAAAGTTTCTTAAATCAATACCATTAGTTGGTCCCTCAGAGACGAATTCATCTAATTGTAAAGCGTTTGGAGAAGTTTCTAGTTTTTTAAAAATATAAGCGTACTTAGGAGTCCATTTCTCCTTTTCTATAATTGATTTATCTATTGTAACCGTTTTCATCATATTTAAACCTTAATAAAATTAAATTTATTTTTCTCAGCCCATTCTCTAAACTTATCAGCTACTTCACTAATATCATCTTCATCTTTTTGATTTCCTCTTCTGTCGTGCCCACAAGTTTCAACGATAGCCATAAAAATAGGATAATCGTCCGGTATTTTATTTTTGGGTAATTTTTGCAAAACCATGATAGTGGTTTTTGTGGGTGTGTTTGGCATGAAAGTTTCTACAGGAACATCAATAATGGCCACTATTCTTGCTCTTTCAAGTAACCATTTTCTAATATACCCCAGTTGATTATTCCCATATATTCCATCGGGTAAAACAATTGCCATCCTTCCGCCGTATTCTAATAACTGCAGACACCTTTCAATAAAAAGAATTTGCGGAGCTTCTTTGTCTTTGAGTTTCCCCTTTTCCCATTCGCCAGTTATTTTGTACCGCTTCCACTTATGCCCAAGCTCAAATTGTTTTAATTTATCTTCACCGCTAACGGGGATTTTTGCACCGAAAGGCGGATTTGTTAAAAGAACATTAAAATTTTTTAAATGAACTTTTTGCCTTGTTGCATCACTCCAATTTTGCGGATTTTCTAAACTATCTTCACAAAAAATTCCGCTTTTACCATCACCAATAATTGTCATATATGCTTTGGATACTTTTGCCAAAAAGTAATCTTTATCAATTCCCTTAATTTTGTTTAAAGCAAATTCCATTTTTTCTTCTTGAAGGTTGCCTTTATTCCAATGATATTTTTCTCCCTCTGCGTCCAATTTTCTCCAAACATGTCTCAATGCTTCAATTAAAAATCCACCACTACCGCAAGCGGGGTCAATAATTGAATCCTCGTCGTCGGGGTCTAAAATATCAACCATCATTTTTATAACATTCCGCGGAGTAAAGAACTGTCCTTGTCCGCCCTTTAAGGCGTGTCCGATAAATGTTTCAAAAGCGTCGGCGATAATATCTCTTTCGGCTTCAATAAGGCAATAATTTTGCAACTCACCTACCACATAGGCAATAGAGTTTGAATCTAATGTAATAGTGTCGCTTTCATCTAAAACTTCTTTATATTTTCTTTTTACCTTTTTAAAAAGCTCTAAAATTCTTTCTTTAACTTCCTCCGCTTTTTCATCAACGCCAGCCCTAAAGGTTACAATATCGTCTGGCTCAGTAAATCTTTCATCGTAGATTTTACAGAAAATTAAGTTTATCAATTGCTGAGCTAAAACTTCATCTCTTGTTGCTCCAACTGTGTTGGCGGCTAAATGATTTCTTATTGCTTTGAAAGTTGCTTTTAAGTTATGAGTAGGTTTAAGATCCTTTCTTCTAAATTTTCCAATATCTTCTACTCTCTGACCATACCGAGGGATATTTGGGATTTCTTCAAAAAATATCTTTCCGCCTTTTTCATTTTTTCTTAAAAACAATCTTTCTTCTCCATTAAACCAAACGCCCAAATATGCTTTTGAAAAATGCAAATAATCTTCTAATTGTTTTTTACCATCTTTTCTATTTTTTTTCTTGCACTCAATAATAATATACTCATTATTAAAACTATAATTTTCAGATGTAAAAACAGCTATGTCCACAGGAAACTCTTTCCCACCGGAAGGTCTTTGTTTAACCCGATATTGCGGTCTTGTTCGGATATGATTTTTAGGATATTCATAATCTTCCACCAATTGTTTAGTAAAAATTTGAACAGCGTCAACCTCTTCGGGTGTCGCTTTAACTTCTTGTCCAGAGATAAAATCAATGATATATCCGTCTTTTATCTGTTGCATCATTTAGTCACCACCTAATTATAGAAATATTATATTTGGTATATTTTAAATTTCCTGTATAAAAAATAGATATTTTTTATACAGGTATTTACTTAAAACCTTTAAACTAAAGTCAATTCCCTATTCTTAACCTTATTTTCCTTATAATGAGCTATCCCCTTATAAAGAGGATTTTCCAGTATATATTTAATGGTCCCCGCATGCCACTTGCCACCCCTGGCAGTAGGTACGCCTTTTTCGTTTAATTCCCTGGCTATTTCTCTTAACCCCATTCTCTTATATCTTTTCATTTTAAAGATCATTCTAATTACTTCTGCTTGTTCTTCATCTACCACTAATTTTTTATTCTTTGTTTTATATCCTAAAGCAGCAGCCCCTCCGGCATAACCGCCCTTTTGGGCCTTGTTAATCCTTCCTCCGCTAAGCCGCATAGTGATAAAAGTTTTCTCTAATTCAGATACTATTCCCATAAATTGCCGGAAAGCCTTTCTCATGGGGTCCTTGCTATCTAAATTAGGTTCCTTTATGCTGATAAGCTTTTTATTTAATCCCTCTAATTTTTTAATGAGGTGCTCTTGTATATAAAGATCCCTGGCCAATCTATCTAACTTGAAGATTAAAACTCCCTCAATCTCTTTGTTATCTTCTGCATAGCTAAACAATTCTGCTAACCCCGGTCTATTTTCTAATTCGTTTGATCCACTTATACCCTCATCTTTGAATATTTTTATTAACTCATAGTTATTCTTATTAGCGTATTGCTTTAGACTTTTCTCCTGTATTTCGATAGTTCCTTCTTCTTTTTGATTGTTTGTAGAAACACGGCAGTATCCAACTAATTTAATTAATTCTTTGTTTTTAACTGATTTCCCCATTTTATCGGTTCTTTTCTTAAATTTGATGTTTGATAAGCATCAAAATTTAATAAATTTTAAGGATTCGCTTATGGATAATAATCTCAATCTTTAAACCCTTTTAATTGAATATTAAATTTCTTGTCTTTAATAAATTTATCTAATTCTTGTTCTTCAATCCGATAAACCCTTTTAAATTTTATTGCCTTTAGCTCTCCTGATTGAACGTAACCATAAATTGTGTTGTAGTGTAGATCTAATCTTTTAGCCACTTCTTTTAAACTTAACATTTTATTGACCCCTCTCTTGATTACATTAGCTATGTAAAAGATATTACAATAATTTATATTTGTCAATACCTATTTACAAATAGATACTTTTATTAACGAAAAAGTTTAACCTACGACCAACTAAAATTAAATTTCTTTTTGTCTTTTTTTATTAACATTCTTAACATTTAAACCGAGGATACTATAACGACATTTTTACTAACCTATACTAACTGCTAACCTCTTTTTTGGCTACTTCCTGGCTACTTTTACCAGGTATATTTTTTGTAGTTAAATAAAAAAAAGAGTGATAATCACTCCTAAAATGTTGGCTTTTTGTAACATTATATTTCTCAACTTCCTGGCTATTTTTAAAATTCTTTAAATTACCGATACCATAGGGAAATTCTGAGGACATAAAAGGATAACTAACGGATAACTTTAAAGAGGATAAGACCCCCATATTTTCCACTAAATTCCACTCTAACTTTTCTTTCCTATTTCCTTAAAACCCTTATAAATAAATGTTACTAGAAAAGCTAATTGAAAGTTCAGAACTTTAATATAATTTCTTATAACCTTGTCTATGTGCAACACAAAGGTAAACACACAAGAGAATAAGAAGATTCAGGAGATAAAGGGAGTATAATAGAGAAAAGAAGTCTAAAAGCGGGGAATTTAAGGAACCATGAAAAATAATCTTCAATTTAAGCGTGTTTTTAGCGGTTATTTTAAAGTGGCTGGTATGAATCATCGTATTTTTTAAATACGCCTCATATACGCCAAATACGAAGCTTTTTTCAAAAACGCTAAAACCCTTATGTTTCAACGGTCTTATTGATTTTTTGCAAAATCAACCCGTAATTCATTGATTGCCTGCTTGATTTCTTTGATTTCAGCAGTAATACTATGGGAAAAATCCTTTTGATTCTTGATTATTTCGTTAATAAAAAACTCTAATTTCCATACTAAATATACAGAAAGCACCAGGGGAAACCCGTTATTTGCTATTAATTTTAGCATGTATTCAATATCCAATTAATTCTTTTCCTTTCCAAAGATGTTTTTGCCCAGGCCTAATATCGAGATGTAGGAAATCCTTCTCTTCATAATATCCAATACCATTAAACCCTATTTCCTGAGCATAAATGAGTAGATCAGAAAGTAAATAATCCTTTACATGAATATCTACTGCCATACCCAGGAGATGGTAAGAACCGGGAACTCCCCCTACTCTTTTATTTTCCTCCGGACAGCGGTAACCGGAATTGATATATATTGGCTTATTTATAACCATCCTTAAATGATTTAACCTGGTCAAAAGGTCCGGAGACAACATAACCCTCTTGCAACAGGGACACTCAAATTCATACAAAGAAAAATATTCAGCTATTTTTATATCATTAATAATCACCATAATTTATTAATATTTTAAAGTCCTGCCATTCCTTACTACATCCGGCATAGCCTTATATATTATTTCATTCACCTCCGGGACAGTAGCTTTCATCAGATCCTTTACATAGGAAATTTCACCCTCTTTTAATTCAACTTTTTGCTTCCTTAATATTTCAATCAATTTAACCCAGGCTATCTTCCATTTTTCCTCACCATTCCCTATCCCCAGTTCCTCTTCTGCCCAGAGCATAGCGGCAAGTATTGCCTCTTTAATCTTGTCTGCCCTATCCTGGCCAAACTTGTTGATCATAAATTTAGAGGCCAGGCCAACCAGAAAAACAAGAGCGAAATCTAATAGATATTTAGTGATAAATACTTCTAACATTTATTACTCCTTTCTCTCTCCCCAAGGAAGGTCCGCGGAGCCCTCCCAAGGAAGATTTTTATATTAATTTATTTATTCCCCGATCAGGTCGAGGACAGGATTACACATCCACAACATCAGTAGAACTATAATCAAGTATGCGGGCATTTACCTTGGCTACTAAGTCATTACCATTATTATGAAAGATGTTTTTAGCGAGTATAGTATCCATAACTCCTTCAATAGCTGCTTCCTGGGCGGCTAAATCAACGTAATCTCCATCCTCTAAATTTTTAGGATTATTTAAGGTTAGATTGATGGTTTTAGCTGCACTATCTCTAAACTGCATATACAGTCTCTTATAACTAGTTACTTCTCCTAATTCGGTTGCCATTTATTTTTCACCTCCTTTTTTGTTTATGGTTTATAATTATTAACGATTATTCAGTAAGTAGGGATTCTCTTTCAAGTCTGATTTCATCTACTGTGTACTTCTGCAAACCCACTAAAGCGGTAGCTGTATCATAAGCGTCTTGGTCTAAAGCAGCTGATTTAACTTTAGTAAAGGTCTTGCTGTTGATGATAGGAGCTCCGGTACTCGGATTGGTACCTATTACAAGTCTAAATTGCAAGCTTGAATCACGAGGGACGGTTATTACTGTTGCCATTATTTTTCACCTCCTTTTTTATGGATTTTGAATCAAGTAAAACTAAGCTGTTATATGAACATATTATCATATTACCATGTATAAGTCAATATTAAAGCGTCCGCTTTGATTTATCTATATAAAAGTGTATTTTCCTTTGAATATCTCTGAATTGCTCGTTATTATATAAAACTAAAGGGATCCTTCCCGATACAAGCCTGTCCTCGACCTGATAGGGGAAAGGACACCCGGATTTACCTATATATAAACCTATTATTTGCAAAATTAATAAAAAAGTTTATGATAAGTATAAGAATCTATAAAGAATTCTACAAGGGAAATTAGTGGTTACTTTTCGAAACTTCCCCTATAGGCGTGCATAAACGAAGTAGTTAAGTTATTTTGGGTTATATGAAATTTCGCCAAGCGAGGTGATAAAAATAAAGTTACCGCATGAAAAGTTTCCTAAGTTAAAAGGCAAAAAAGAAAAGTTAGATACTTATGATGATAAATTAAAAAAAGCTGGTAAAGATGCTGTTGGAAATATTAATATGGGTATGATAGATTTTTTCATAATTGGAGTTGTAAAGCGTAGTTTAGATTTAGTAGATGGTTTTATTTTAACCACTAGTAATTGGAACCTTATTTGTGCCGCTCCTATTATTAGGATGCATTTAGATACTTTATTGAGACTAAACTATATCTCTAAGGTTCCACCAAAAGAGGCAGATAAATTAATTCTTCACATTATGAATGGGGAACCTTTAAATAAATTTAAAGATTCAGAAGGAAAAGGACTTAATGATACCCGTTTACGTAAATATTTAAAAGACGTTTTCCCTTGGATTGATAATGTATATAAACAAACATCCAAGTTTATTCATTTTTCAGAGCGTCATATGTTTGTGCCAGTTTATAGTACTAATAATGAAAAAAGAATAGTGAATTTTGTAATACATAAAGGTTCACACAATGTTAAAGAGGAGCAAATCACTGAGTACTATAATGTTTTTATTATAATAACTGATTCTATAATTAAATTTATTAATTCTTGGGGTGAACAAAAGAGAAATTTAAGTGATAGTAAAGCCCTATAGAGAAAATAGGTTCAGATACTGTCTAAACATTTGAAATAATTTCTGGTCATCTCTTCTACCACGACCGCCCGCCAGGAGCTTTTTTTTGCTAAGGAGTTTAATTGAAAGCCTCTACATACATAACAAGACTCTATCGGACATTCTACCAGAAATAACCTCACGCTTATCTTATCCGATAAAACTTTGTTATGTATAGCAAAAAAAGCATTATATTTTTAACCAACTAAAAGCTTTTTTAGCCTGGTTAAAAATATAAAGGCGGGCTAAAGCAGATACTTTTTATCGTAGGGCTAAATCTCTATTCCCGCTAATCGCATGGCTCCCCTCCCTCCCCCTCCCTGTTCCTGATCATTGTTCTTCTACGTTTTAATATTTTTTATCTGTTTGCGTGCGTACATTCCAAGCAGAACAGATAAAAAAAACTAAAACTATTCTAAGAGCTTACATACGCGGCATCGATGGCGTTTATAGAAGACTCAGCACCGCAAAAAATGCAGGCAAGCAATTAAGCAGGAGATTTTTTTGCGGCACTGGCTTCTGCAAACGCCAGGAGAAGAAAATACAAAGAAAAGAAAAAAGATATCTTTCCCTGGCGATAGGTGAAAACTATATAAATAAAAATGTTTCTTTTCTTTTAACTTTTTATTTATATATGTTTTTACTTATCGCTAACCGCAAGGAATCCGAAAAAAATAAGCACCGAAAAGGGAGATAAAAAATTCCCGCTATTATCCTTTCATTTATTTTTTTATCTCTCTTTTACGGGGAGAAGACTAAGCCACTTTTCATCAACTGATACACATTTTATATCAGAATAAAGATATATAAGAGGGGGTGATTTTCCCTTCTTATATATCTTTTAAGCATTCGTCTTCTCTTCAGCATTACACGATAAAAATAACTTCAAAATTTGTCCTAAATTATTAATTATTTTTTGAGTGTTATGCTTCTTTTTTCGCTTTTCCTTTTCCCTTGGCAATACTCTCACCAGGTAAATTACTATTTATCCTGTGAGTGTATTGCTCTTTCTTTTTACTTCTTACTGCCCGAAGATATTTTTTTTGAGTCAACGGGAAGATGTTTTTAATCTTCCTGTAAAGACTCAGAATAAATTTTGTTCGGGCAGATCATTCGGCAATATAAAGATATTTCAACCAGGTAACTGAAAAGGTTTTTTTGCTATGCAAGTTACTGCTTGCAGGGGTACAAAAAACCTTTTGTGTTACCTGGGTAGTTATATTAAAAGGGGAGAGCAACATTTGTCAGTAGTGGATACTTTCATTGCTGCCAAATGTTGCGGTATTTTCTTTGCACTTATTAAGCAATATGAGTCAAAAAGCGGGCTTCTTTTAGTCTCATATTGCTTAATAGGTGTGTCCTGTCTTTGATTTTCTTTTCTCTGGATAAAATTATATTTCGTAAATAGGGGATGTTTTTGCCTTATTTACGAAATATAATTTTATCCTTTCTTCCGGTGATCACAATCTAAAAGGGCTTTTTCTTTTAGGTTGTGTTAACCGGTCTTTCTTTTTTAAAGTTCTCTTATTCTTACCACCTGTTGATATTTTTCTTTGGTCCAACGGGGATATGTTTTTAATATCCCATGTGAGGATCAGAGAAAAATTTGAACAGGTGGTTATCCCTGACGGCAATATTAAGACAATCAATCAGGCAATAGAAAAGTATTTTTTCCTATTCCTAAAATGCTTTTGAATTGCCTGGAGTGTTACGATAAAAGGGTCTGCCTACCTGTAGCAGACAGACGGAAGCAAGTAGACTTACAGAGACAGAATAGGGGCGGGGCAAGGGAGAGAGGAAAGAACGATAAGCTTACATTTATGCTGGTAGAGTGAAGGTGAATCGACCGCAGTTTTTCCTTCCCCCTTATACTTCCCCCCTAATGAATCATAGCCTAACCTTGTTTTTTTGCGGTGGCGAATAAAGAGAAGCAACAGCGGGGCACAAGAGCGTTACCCCTGCGTTTATGCTTAGAAGCGTCCCCGCGAGCGTAGCTTTTGAGCCAAGGAGCAAAAATAAAAAGAAGGGGGATAAGAGGGGGGTTTTAGGGGGGATTTAAGGGGGAAGAAAAGTTACCCGCCCCGCGCGTGGTGTAAATTAAAACAAAAAGTCAGAAAGGGATTAGTTAAAGTTAAGAGGGAGTCCAGGGGTTACATTCTGTTCCGTTATGGTGTGGATCAGAATGTAACGTCGTTAACCTGTGGGAGCTGGGGCAGGTTAACTGGAGTGGATTAATCGGATTGGTTAAAATAGAGTGGACAGAATTGATTAAATAGAAACATGGATTAAATTATGTCTAACCTAAATATGATATATTATAAGAAGAGAGAGAAAGATAGTGAATAGGATCTTAAAAAATATTTAAATACATCTTTACATAAAAATATATATTATTTGATATATAGCCTGCAATTCACCAGGATTGCAAGGTTTACTTTCCTTATTAATTGTTTCTTGGAATACTTAAAATTCTTTAATTACTTAAAATACTTAAAGTTCTTAGGCTAAAGAATGTATTTGATTTACCCTACTTTAATTTCATAGTTTTCATAATGAAGAAAAATATTATCCGGAATAAGAGTTATTATTTTGTCAGATAACTTTTCATATTCTAACCTATCTACTTTATACTGCCGTTCTTTGATTGACAGATCTTTTAGCTCTTTATCAAGTTGCTTTTTTAAATCGCTCGTTTTATGTCTTTCTCCTCTTTCCTTATTCCTTCTTTTTATGGCTTCTTTTTCTTTTTCAATAAGGTCTTTCTTTTTTATAATTTCTGCATTTACCTCCTCTATCCCAATATCATAATTATTATAAATAAGATTTTCGAGCTGTCTCTCCCCTATCACTTCGACTATATTATTATAAGTATCTTCATAATTTTCACTTAAAAAATTTTGAAATTCTTCATCTTTAATATAATTTATCTTTTTGCTTCTTTCCGTCCTAATATCAACATCACAATAGATTTCTTCTTGTGTTACCCTTTGACTATTTATTCTATTTAGATAATAACTAAAATCTTCATTAATTACGGGATTTATAGGTCTCATTATCCAAACTATTTTTTGATTTTGTTTGGGTTTAACCAATAAATACTTATTTTGACTATCTTTATGATTTTCAAATCCCACCAAACCTTTAAATATTTCGTTCTTTACGGTTATAATACCGTCGTCTTCTTCATCATATTCAATTAATATCGGTACAAGGGCAAACAATCCTCTCTCTATCAGAGAGTTAAAAGCCTCTGCATTATTATTACCCTGAAATCTGTTTAAATCCTTTGAAAAAATATATTCTTTTGGCTCTATTGCTTCCACACACATTTTATTATATATTGACTTGTGAAATCCATCACCAAAAGGAAAATTATTGTAATTTTTATATCCTTTCTTATAATCTGGGTTATATGCGTGTAATAATTCGTGGCTCACTCCCAAATTCTCCGACATATCTAAATTATTATATAACCATAATATAGCCCATATATCCTGTAATTTAAGTTCTTTCAGATATCCTTTATCAATAATTTTTGAAGGGATATTGATATGCTTGGTTCCTTTATAACGCCTTCTATGAGTATCTTCTTTGTTCTGATCTATATTAAAAGTATTACCTTCTAAATTATATATAGGAAAATTCAAAACTTCTATAGCTTCACGATATATGCCGGTTTTTATATCTGGTCTAATTTCTAATAAATTCTTAGTAATTAGCATATCTAAGGCTTTTTGATAAGCTGTTTTAGATAAATTGAACACTTCTCTTGCTCTCGTAAATCCAGCTACGCTACAACCCATAAACTTATTAATAGGATTAACGGCTCTGCAATGAAGAATATAAACTAATAGCTCTTTTTTACTTAATGCCTCTTTGGGTAAATTTAAAATCTTACTATCAACTTTAAAATAATGTTCTTCGGGATTTAATTTTATTTTCTTTTTTTCCAATAATTATTTACCTCCTTATATTTAATAGATATCTCGCTTCTAAGATGTTCGCAGGCGAACCAATAAAATATAAGTATCTAATCGCTTGTGTCTCCTCTTATGTCCTACCTTATTTTATCCGTTCCAGGTATCTCTTTAAGCTCTCTAAATCAACCTGGCTAAACCTATACTCTACGCTTCCCTTTGGCTTTTAATTCGTTCCGGTGTTATCAGGCCTTTTTTGATATACCTGGAAACTGTCCTTTTGCTTTTCTTCAGGATCTTACAGGCCTCAATAAATGTAAGACCGCTTTTATTTTTCATTAATACCCCTTTTTTCTTCACTGTATATTACACAATATATGCTATATCTATTTATTCTATTAAGCCCTTCTTCAATCCCCAAGAATAGACGCGATGATTGCATAAGCAGCAATTACAAAGATAATCAAGAGTGGAATTAAGCAGCCAAGTTGTGTTAACGCACAACCAACCTTCTGCATTGCATATGCGCCTGAGAGCTTTGGCTTCCCGTCTTTCCAGACGATTTCTGCCTTACAATTTCCGCATAACTTCAAGCCTTCTTCGATGGTAGCATTACATTTTGGGCATTTATATACATTGTTGAGCCTTTTATATTTTTCCCCTTCTATTTCAGTCTTTACTTCTGCTCGTATTTTCTCTTCTTTATCAATGTTTTTTTTGGCGTAAGGATTATCCTCAGAATAATCTTGTTTAGAAAGAAGTTCATTGCAATTTTTACAAAACTTACTTCCTTCTTCATTTTCAAAATCACATAGAGGACATTTAATTTTCATAATTTATCCTCCTAAACTATTTTTTATTAATTATATATTTTTCCGCTAAATCTGCCCCATCATCAGACATTTTAATATTTGCTTGCGTTTTACTACCATCAGGATAATCTGAAAATTGTTTAGCAATCCCATTAACAGAAATAGTCATTCCAGGACTTTCTTTATCTCCTGAAATAGCCCAAACTCCTACACAATTATCACTTATACCTGGACCCGATAATCTTGTCGCACAAAAATAAACATTATCGTAATCATTACTTTTAACAACATAGACTTCTCCTATTTCTGCATTTGTTTCTTTTTTTATTCCCCCGCTGATATACTTAATCTGTTTTTCACTGGCAGGCTCTACTCGACTATAATCAACTTCTTTTTTACCACCACACCCTGATAAAAAAATAGCTAACATCAAAAATAAGACTACAAAATAATATTTCCTTTTCATTTTCTTAAATACCCCCTTATTAATTAAATAACCCACTTTAAAATAAGCCAAATCAAATATATTAACCCTGCAAATACCAGGATAACTAAACCGGATATCAAAGTCTGGGATATTTTTTTAGAATAAGCTTTCATATAGGCCTAAATACCCCTAATTTTTAATCCTACAGCGTTTCTCTTGTTATGGTTATTTACCTTATCACCCTCTAAAAAGGCCTCTAAATCCTGTTTTTTAACGAACCAGGATCCCTTTATCTTTGACCCTTCACCGAGTATAATTTCGAATCACTTTTTTATCTTACCTGCTATATACTTGTGCGAAAATAAGCTTTTTGCGTTCTTCAAGAAATTTTTTTTAAAGACCTTTTAAAATTTCTTTTTCTTTTAGTTTTTTTGCCCATTCTTTTAATTTTTTGCTATCATATCCAGCAGATAACCAAATTTCATAATTATTCCCCCCTAATGCTAAACCTATTTCTGTAGTAGGAGTTTCCCATGTAGCCGCATATACCAAATGACCTATGCTAATAGCAGTTCCCCAATCTTGTTTATCGCTTTTAAATAAATCATTTTTCCACACTACTGCATCTTTTTTAGGTTTTCCATACTTCTTGGTAAGAAGTTCTTTAAAATTTTCATAGTCATCTATATAATCATTTTTATTAGTATGCACTTCACCCAATGTGGTACCTATAGAATAATTACTGGAATAAAGTTTATCCTGCATAAACTCATAATTACAGAAGAAATTTCTTCCGATAATTTCCACATTCTTATAATATAAAGAAGTATCATTTTCACTAAATGGTTTTTTATCTTCTGTTGCTTTAACTTCTTCCTTGCTCATCCCCCAGTTTGTTTTTCTAAATTCATACTTCTCGCTTCCGCTTGATACTTGCTGCTTAATTTCTTGTTCATTTGTTATTTGCTCTTGTATAGGTTTTATACTTTCTCCGGGTGGTGGAGAGATAGTATACCCTGCCTCTTTTTCTTTAATTGATAGTACTGGATTATTAGTTAGGCAAATAACATTCCCCTCACTATCTAATATTTTATACATTTTTGCATTAACACTAGAAGCATTTATTAAAAAAAATATAGCCAATATTAAGAATAAAATTACAAAATAATATTTCCTTTTCATTTTCTAAATACCCCCTTTAATCTTTATTATAATGCCCTTTTCCCTCAATATATTCATAAATCTCTTTTGCTTTTTTGCCTCCTCTATAATACGTTTCAGTTTTTCCGGTCAAAGTATTTATTTTGGTTATCATAACAGTGTCATTGTCTAACCTGACCATCTCAACCTGATACTTTGGGATAACCAAAAAAATTGCCCCTGCAAGTACTATTATAATTAACCCTATTAATAATATATTTAAAATTTTATTCATCTCAAAAACCCCCTAGTTATTCCTTTCCTTCCGGATAAAAAATAACTTCTTTATCAACGCTTACATTGTTATTTATATCTTCAATCCTTCCGGAATCAATCCACTCTTTTATTATCTCTCTCCTCTTTTCTTCCAGGACAACCTCAATCAGCTTTGAAGTTGTTCCTTTGGCTCTTGCCTTATTGAGTTTTTCTTTCCAAAAATCTGGCAGTCTGTTTTCTGTTTCTATTCTTATCTCTTCCTGCTGTAGAGGATTAAGTGAATTATAAATTTGTTCTATCTTTTTAATCTCTTCCTGCCTCTTTTTATTTTCCTCTTCCTGGCGCTTGGTTTTAATAACTACTGTTTTTTTCTCTTCTTCTTCTCGTTGTTCCTCTCTTTTTTCTCTTAAATATTCCTCCGGGAATTGCCAATTCTCTCTTATTGCCTTCACTATATAAGCCGCTTTATCGCTAGCATTAGTATAATTAATTGCCTCAATCCATTTTTCTATCAATCCTTGATCATTACTTCTTATTATGTTCTCAGCAGTTACTTTAGAAACATTTAGTTTTATTAACTTATCAACTAAATCTGCCCGTTCTTTAGAAAATATTTTTACTTCCTCTTTTGGTCCTGGTAGATATTCTTCTGTCTGGTCATCAATACTTTTTATCTTTGCCCTTTTCATTTCCTCTTTGGCTCTCTCTCCTGGCCAATAACGTATAAGCCAATCCTTATTTCCGTTCTTACTCCACTCATATTCCGATATAAACCCGCTATCTTTGAGCTCGTCATTACCCGAATTTAATTGTCGTTTAGCATCTGAAAAATATCTATAGGGGGTTAGCGGAAGAAGCTGGCACAATGTAGAATATTTATAACGTATAAAAGATTCTTTTTTATTCCGGACACCATAAAACTTTACCCCTAAAATTTCATAGAGCCTTGAGGCTATTTTGCTTTTAAGACTTCGCCAATAAGTATAATCAATCGATTTTGTATTGAAGGAGTTTAAGCTCTGAAGATAAATATCACTTAAGTATAATAAATTTATTTCTGTAATAGAACCATCTTCTAATTGCTCACCTCTAAAAATAACACCATCATATAAACCAAAAATGCTCGATATCCATTCCTTTTTGCCTTTATGATAAAAAGCCTTTTCTGATTTAATTACAGTAGCTTGAATCTGTTCTAAAGCCTTCTTTATTTGTTGATAATTTCCTCCACCTTTAATTCCCATCCTCTTGCATAAATTATAAATCGAAAACTGAATAGGATTTTTTATAATGCCGTCTCTTTTTATAATTTCCGTTGCAATTTGTTCAATAACTTTGTGAACTTCTCTATCAAAAGGACCAGGGTATCCATATTCAGAATTAGCTGAAACATTCCAGACTATTTCTTTTTTTGGGTCCCCTCTTTTATCTATATCTCTGTATTCAGTTTTTAATCTTTTATCTTTTCTCTCTAAGGCAAAAAATGGTAATACTAATAAATTTACTTCGGATTTAATTATCTTTGGTAGAATAATTTCGTTATTATTTTTTATAGAAATTTCATTGGTGTACTCAGGCTTGATTTTTTTCACTTCTTCTCTCCTTTAATTTTTAATAATAACAACAACATCTTTTCCTGTTGTTGTTATTATTGTATATATTATAAGAGTTAAGGTTTTGGCAAACCCTTATAACATAAAAGAAAATAAGCAATTTTCTCGTTTCAAACTTAACTATTACTCGTTTCAAACTTAACTATTACTCGTTTCAAACTTAACTATTACTCGTTTCAAACTTAACTATTACTCGTTTCAAACTTAACTATTACTCGTTTCAAACTTAACTATTTCTTAATCTGATAAAATATTATTTAACTTTAATTAACCAGCCATCAAGTTTCCACTTATCCCATTTTTTATTATCTATTCCGTCCACAAGCTTAATTTCTTCCGGCGTTTTGAAACCTCCACAGGCTTCTCTGTAATCAACTATATTTTGTGCAGTTATTTTACCTATTCCCCAAAGACAATCTAATTCTTCTAAAGAAGCAGTATTAATATTTATAGTCTTATTTGATGGAGTAGAAGTTTCTTTGGAGGTCCCCGGAGTTGGCAAGGAAATTATACCTGCCTTACTGATTAATTCCTGGTATCTTTCTGTGCTATATTTATTATTCCACAAATTATTAAATTGATTTTGATATTTTTCAATTATATTATTATCGTTTATTACTAATAAATTTTCGTCATTTCTTTCTCCTGCAGAAGCAGTCCAATTATATGATCCTGTAATAACTATTTTATTATCTATTACTGCGAATTTATTATGCATTATAGAATTATTTGAGCTTATTCTTATACCTTCTATGCCATTATTTATAAAGTAACGAGATTTGCTATATTTGGCGTTAACTTGTGAGCGATCTAAATATATTTTAATATTCACTCCTCTATCTTTGGCTCTAATTATTGCCTGGGCTATTTCTCTATCAGTAAAAGTATACATAGCAATATTTATAAATTCTTTTGAATCGTCTATACTTTTAATAATTGTTGACTCTGGATCATCATAAAGAGAGAAATAGACTTCCGTTTTAGCAAGAGCATTAAAAGAAAAAATGAATAATAAATTAATAATTAATAGAACGATAAAAGTAAATTTAATTTGTTTTTTATAATTAAACATTTTTATAATAAAACCCCATTTTTAAAATACTTATAATTTTAAGCAATTCCTTTTAAGGTTCCTTCTGAGATTTAGGCCTTTCCTTTACGTCCTTTTTCTTTAACCCATCTCTTACTACAAGATTGAAGGCCTCTGTTAGACTATGCCTATCCCAGTAGGCAAAATTATATAATTTCTGTAACAGTTCTCCTTTAATATAGAAGGTCATCTTTCTGGTCTTGTAAGTATCGGTTTTAGCATTGGGAGAAGATTTGCTTGTTTTACGTGTAATGTTTGTTTTACGTGTAATATTTGCAATGTTTTTATTACTTACTTTGCTCGTAGTTTTTTTAATAAGTTTATCTTTAAGGTTGATATTTTCCCCTACCGGCATTTTGGCTCCTTTCATTTAAAAATTCCTTCGCTAAATTCTTATAATCGATAGCCCCTTCACTTGAAGGAGCATAACTTAATACACTCTTGGCAAACGAAGGGGACTCAGCTATCTTTACACATATCCGAATCACCGAATTAAAAACTTTTTCTTTTAGATTGTTCTTAATCTCGTTTAATATCTCGCTGGATAATCTTCTCCGGCCATCATACATAGAGACGACAATTCCGGTAATACTTAATTTTTTATTTAAGACATTCTTGACCTCATCTATAGTCTTTAATAACTGGGTCAAACCCTGTAGGCTTAAAATTTCCATTTGTAGGGGAATTAATACCTCACCAGCCGTGGTTAGGGCATTTATAGTTAAGATAGATAAGGATGGGGGACTATCAATAAATACATAATCATATTCTTTTAGCCCTTTAAGTCGATCCTTCAATAACTGTTCCCGGCCAATTTTGTTAATTATAGAGACCTCTAAATCGGCTAGCAAAGAAGAGGAAGGAGCAATATCCAGGCCTTCTTTTTTTACAAGTATTGTTTGTATTGTTTGTTTTCCTTGTAATACTTCCACTATGGTGTTCTTTGGATTACGTATCCCAAAAGAGTAGGTAAGGTTGGCCTGGGGATCAAAATCAATTAGTAATATCTTTTTCCCCATCAATGCAAGGGCTACCCCTAAATTCATGGTGATGGTGGTCTTTCCAGTTCCACCTTTTTGATTGATTACAGTAATTATTCTCATTTAATTTACCTGCTATATACTTGTAATACGTGTAATACGTGTAATACGTGTAATATGTGCAATGTTTGTAATGCTTGTAATGTCCAACGTGAAAGTCCAATGATTATACACTAAATTTTCATTTCTTTTTTGCTTTTATTTAAGATTTTGTAAAATGCATTTTAAGCTCGTGAGCGGGTATTCCCAGGCTGTAGGTTAAAAATGTGCCTGCGGATCTAAATCTATCAACATGACGCGCTTCCCAAGCCTATTTAAGCCCGCTCCTATGTTAATTGCGCAAGTAGTCTTGCCAACTCCGCCTTTTTGATTTATTAAAGCTATTATTTGCATGAGATTTCCTTTTTCTTATTATCATTTCTTTTCATGTAAAAAATTAATTTTTAAATACCAAAATAATTATCAATCTCTTCCCTCACTTCTTTTATCAATTTTTGCTTCTTGTCTTTAAGTTCAAATGCCTCTTTTACAAGGTTTGTAATTTCATCAATAGAATTTTTATCCAAAATAGGAATTTCAAAATCTAATATATGATTTGAGATTGTAGGTATTGTTGATTGAATTAATGTATATCTTTTTGCTTGATATCCCGCTACTTCTTTGATTGTTAAAACCAAAAACAAATATTCTTGCGTAAAGTGATATTTTTCAATTGCTTCTTTTTTCAATCTTAATCTTTTAATATGGCTCTGCAGAATAACTTTATCCTGCGGGGTTAGCATTGCTGCAAGTCCGATTTTTCCATCATTATTAAATAGCACGTCCCCTGCTTTAATATCTTGTTTCAATCCCTGATAAATTTCTTCTGGAATATAGAAATCGGGGA
>Ga0315539_1001272_pt1 | contig 18699 bp, 10 predicted proteins | sample SalMarSW160150MG_FD_203097 | JGI IMG/M metagenome (GOLD analysis project Ga0315539, IMG submission 203097) | Salt marsh sediment microbial communities from the Plum Island Ecosystem LTER, Massachusetts, United States - Salt Marsh Sediment SW1601-150 ... | reverse complement strand
GCTGGCGCATATTGCAACTGGGGTGTGACGCTTGCGAAACAGAACATGACAAACAAAGCTATAGGAAAGTATAGAAAAGCGATTCAGGCGGATTCGACGCTGGCCACAGCTTACCTTAACTTGGGCATAGAGTTCGCCGGTGAGCAGAGATATCAGGAGGCAGTTGCCATATACCGAAAGGCTGCACGCACGGATAGCACGCTTGCCGCCATTCCGATGCATTGGGGCGTGGCGCTCGCAGGCCTAAATCAAGACGAAGAAGCTATTCAGAAGTTCCGCGACGCTATTGCCCTTGACTCGACGGACGCCGATGCTTACTCCAATTTGGCTGTGGCTCTTGCACGCTTGGGGCGCGACCAGGAGGCGATTGCTAAACACGAGGTGGCAATCAGCATAGAACCCGACGACTATCACATACGGTACAACTATGGAATGTTGCTCACAAAATTGGGAAGGTACGAGGACGCCGCGGCTCAGTTCCGTGAGGGCGTCCATGGGAGCCGCGGTAGTCGCGACAGTTCGGGTGTATTCTCAATGCTCGGTGTAATTCATTACAAAACCGGAAATCCTGATGCTGCTATTAGCAGTTTTCGCACCGCGACTGCTCTTGATCCGGATAATGTTGAGGCTTATCACAATTGGGGCGTGATATTGGGGGATCTTGGTGAACACGAGGAAGCGATCCAGAAGTTCAAACACACGATCCGCTTAAGGCCTCAGTATCCAGGCGTCTACACCAATTTGGGAGCCGCCCTTGAGAAGACGGGAAGGCCCCGGCGGGCACAAAAGGCGTTTCGAAAGGCCACGAAAATCGATCCGGATGATGCCGACGCGTACCACAATTGGGGGGCCACATTGGTGAGAATGGGGGAGTTTGACAAAGCTGCTGAAAAGCTGGAAAAGGCAATCGTCCTTGATTCCACAAATGCTGTGGCGTATTGTCTTCTGGGGACGACGCTTAAGAAACTAGGTAGAGGCACTGAAGCCATTAGAATGTTCGAATATGCGATCAGGGCTGATTCCAACTACGCAGAAGCTTTCTATAACTTGGGGGTGGGGCTTGGGGAAATAGGTGAACACGAGAAAGAGATACAGAACTACAACAAAGCACTCGAGATTAACCCACTTTTGCCTGAAGCTTATTACGCGTGGGGTGGGGCTCTCGCGCGGTCGGGTAGGTCCCTTGATGCAATTGACAAGTACAGAATCGGTATCCAGCTAAGGCCCGACTATGCCGAGGCATACCTGAATTGGGGTATCGTACTTAGGAATCTCAAGAGATACGAAGAGGCTATCCAGAAATGTGAAAAAGCAACTGAGATCCAGCCCACCTTTGCGGAAGCATATACTGAGTGGGGTATGGAATTGGGCTGCTTGGGGAAGTCAGACCAAGAAATAGAGAAGTACAAGAAGGCAATTGCGCTGAAACCCGATCTTGTTGAGCCACATGCTAACTTGGCTCTTGCATACCAGAGGATCGGCGACAAACGGGGGGCAGCGAGGGAGTATCGGATAGCTTTTAAGTTGTTTACTAAGCAAGGTAGGTACGCTGATGCGAAAAGATGCGAACGCATTTTGAAAGAATTGGTAAACTGATGTGTCCTGTCAGCTGTTGATGCACCGGTATTAGGAAATGCCGGTGCTGTTCCCGGGTTTGCTTCGGGAATTCTTCCGCCTCCGGCATGAACCATGCGGTTCATACCTTTGACGCGGTCTTGAGACCATTCCCGAAGCATCATAAATTCCGACGGTTTCGACGTATAACCGTTTAAGCAACTGGATATGCGTTGATCACCAACATACAAGAAAAGGGATAATGAATAGAGGGCTTCAATTATGCTGAAAGATATTGAAAAGCATTACACTTTTGTCGACCTGAATGGAGAAAAGCTAGACGTGGCCGGGAGGAAAGGTACAGATCAACATAAAAAGGTCTACGAAGATTTCTCCTTCGATTTCACTTCCATAATCCTGATCTCCGCGGAGAGGGGAGAGGATACCAGAAAATGCGTCGAAAGCATATTCGATCATACCCCTGAGCCTTTTGAGATTATAATATCCGATGTAGGATCGTCGGAGGACACAAAGACAATCTTGACAGAGTTAAAAGGATCGAATTCAAATATTCATGTGATATGCAACACCTCAAGTACCGGGACCACGGGACAGAGAAATCAAGGAATTCATGTTTCTAAGGGAGGGCTCCTGGTATTTATGGATAACGACGTCTTAGCTCTGCCCCGTTGGTTAGAATCCCTTAAGAAGGTGATTCTAAACGATGAAAAGATTGGAGCAGTAGGAGCCAAGCTTTTGAAACCGGACGGGCTTTCTGTTTACTACTGCGGAGCCCATGCTGTTACTTTGGAAAAAGACGGGAAGATATATGGCATTGGATTGGATAAAGGAAAAGAACTCTCTGAGCTGAGAAAAGATGACCCCATCGCCCAAGTGGAGGGTGAAGTACCGTGGTATTCGACTACCACCCTTCTTCTTAGAAGGGACGCGGTCTATAAATGTGGTGGATTCGATGATATCAGAGGGGGAAAAGGGATATTCATTGCCAATGAGGACAAGGACCTTTCTCTGGCCTTGAGAAAAGAAGGTTTCAAAATCTGGTATTGTCCTCAGGCCGAAACGATTCACAACCATGACTATTCCAAGATTGACAGGGGCGACAAATATCACAAGGCTTACAGATTGAGGATGGATCAGATTGAGAAGGATACCTTGTATTTTATGAGAAAGTGGGATATAACTTATCTTTTGGAAGAACTTCCACATGAGGATAATACAAAGAAATTGGTGGATGACAAGTTGACTCCTGCCACGCTCGATCTCTCATCCCTTCCTTATTCGGATGACCTTGTTACACTGAAATAGTCTCTAGAGTAAAGGGGGCGAATCTGTAGATTCGCCCCTACGGTCTCAATCCTTGCTATGACTCTAACTTGCGCGTGCTTATGTAGTCATCAACTACGTCTTCCAACAAATCCAAAGGCAAACTGCCATTCTCCAGCAATGTCATGTGGAAGTCTTTTAAATCGAAATTTGGCCCAAGCTCATTTTTGGCTTTATCCCGGAGTTCTTGAATTTTGAGTCTGCCTATGGTGTACGAGCAAGCCTGGCCCGGCCATACTATGTACCGGTCGATTTCGTTGACAGAGCTCCACCCCAGATTATCCTGCATGTATTTTGCCGCCTGCTGTTTGGTCCATCTTTTGTGGTGAATGCCCGCATCTACCACAATCCGCACTGCCCGGAAAAGCTGCGAATTGAGTTCTGCTATCCGGGAATAGACGTCCGGCAGCCAGCCCAGTTCCATCGCCAGGTTCTGGACATACATGGCCCATCCTTCGCCGAACCCTGATATGAAGTACAGGTTCTTGAACATCCGATTCTGGGTTAACTCCTGCTGAAGTGCGATTTGATAATGATGCCCGGGAACGGTTTCATGATAGGTTAGAGAACGCATACCGGGCTTGGCCATGGTATACGTCATGTTGACATAAAACGTCGCCTTTCTCTTTCCATCCACAGATGCCGGCTCGTAATAGGTCAATCCTGTCTGCTCCTTGTATTCAGGAACAGGCTGGACCGTAACCTCGGTTTTCGGTATGTATTTGAATGCTTGGGGCAGCCGCAAAAGAGCGCTGTCGAGCAGAGACTGATAATCGCTTAAGACCATCTCCCTTTTCTCTTCGCCGTCGGGATAATAGAACCTGTCCTGATTCTCGGGAGCGTCCCAGGTCGCCCGGTACTGATTCATCAACGCTCCAAAGGTGGTATCTCCGCTGACTCCCAGTGAGTCCAGAAGGACTCTGGCTTTATCCTGAAGTGATTTTGCCTCCTTCAGTCCGAGTTGAAAAACCTCCTCTGGTGTCATCCTTGCCGATGTATGAAGTTTCAGAGTGTAAGCGTAATATTCGTCTCCATCCGGCAACTTCCATACCCCGGCCAGACTGTCGGCCTCTTGCGCGGAGATCTTCACTTGATCTAGGAACTCCTGGTACGCCGGATAAATCTTGGCTTCGGTGGTCGATGCAGCCTTGCGGCATAAATCTTCTGCAGTCGCGGAGTCGACGTCGCTCAGCGATGCAAGTTTGTCTTTAAAGCCGGAATACAATATATTTGCCTCCGGCTCCGGCATTGTAAAATCATCCATGTCTGTGATGACCCTGTCGATTATGAAGGCCGGTGGTAATACGCCCTTCTTTTCCTGAACCTTGATCCGCTCTTTGACCTGATGAACTCGAATCGGAATCTTCTCCAGACGCCGTATGTAATCCTGGGCGTCCTGCAGATCTTCGATGATGTGGTATTCTGTCATCAGGTTGGCCATCTGGTTGTGCACCCCAAAGAGGTGGTCGATCTGATATCTGTGGTCGGCGAACTTCTCACCTTCAAGCTGTACCTCCAGAAACCAGGTCAGTATCTTGGCATCGATGTTCTGGGATCGGGTAATTTTCGTAGTATCAATCGCCTTCAACTGCCCCAGATATTTCCTTGCCAGATCGTTATTGGCCCTCATGCCGTCACCTGAGGCATCGTCGAGCCCGGCTCGATCGAAGGAATATCCGCTTTTCTTAGACAGGCCCAGCTCGGAGCCCTTCTCGGGATTAAGCATCAAATATTCCCGAAAATAATCATCGAACAGCTTCTCGATTTTGGCCGACTCCCGATTTGCAGATTGCTGGCATGCCGGAATGATGATGGCGGCCAGAAGCAGCAATGCTAAAGCTACCCGTTTCATGATCTCTCCCTTGTTTGAATGATACATAGATCGTTTCCGAAATTCTCCTGTTTCCCTCAACTGCGAAAGATGAGAAGGGCGAATCTGAAGATTCACCCCTACAACGATTCTGGCTGGTTCAATTCATCGTCGTGTCTATTTGAGTAACGTCATCTTCTTGGTCTGTTTGTAATTTCCGGCAGTCAACTGATAAAAATAGATTCCGCTGACAAGATTCTTTCCCTTGTCATCGTTCCCATCCCAGGTGACTTTATAGTTGCCTGCCTGTTTCGGCTCATCCACCAGAGTCCTGACGTGTTGTCCCAGGATGTTGTATATTTTGAGAGTGACATGGGTAAAGGGACCGTCCGCAGTGGGCAGCCCTTCGACTTCGCTCAGGACAAGTCCGCGGTCCGCTGCTTTTGTCTGCCCACTGCCTATTGTATACTGGATAATGGTGGCCGCGTTAAAGGGATTTGGATAATTCTGGAAAAGAACAAAGGTTATCGGCCTTTGGTCTTCCTCAGAATCGACCCAGGTGGTGGTATCAATGCAAAGAGTCAGCGGGATTTCGACCGGATCAAGCAGGTGACTTTTGTCCGAACTGCTTATGGTTAGGTCGGCATGATAGACTCCCTGAGGATAAGAGAGCCGATCAAAGGTGAGGTTCAGGATTTTGCCTTCTCCTGGTTGAATTGTTCCCTTCATCGAGTCGACCGAAGCCCAGCTTGGTCTGATTTTCACCCACAAGGAATCCTCCAGATAATCTTCATTCCAGATCACTTCAAGCCCGACAGTGCCATCCTGATTTTGAGTCCCTACGGTGGCGGAAAGGGTATCGCCGAGTGCATGATATTGAAAAGCTATTTCACCATTGTCGGTAAGGATGGTTTGAAAAGTGTAGCGACCACCAGTGGCACAACGACGCATATTCAGGAAGGATATTACCGCTGAGTCGGACTCGTTTGAATAGAAGTATATTCTGGAGCCATCGGAGAGGATCAAATCGTCCCAAAACGGAGCGACGAGATTGTAAGGTCCCCAAAGCCAGGGCAACGGTTTGTTGACATAGCAGCCGGGAACTGAATCCATTGCATCGGTAAAGCTAATCCAGCCATTTGAGGAGATACACAGGCTGTCAAAGAGGCTTCCATAAAACGGGAAAGGAAAGCCCAGTGGGAAAAATCCGTAGTTTTCATCGTTATCGCCGGAGTCTCCAATCTCTTCCCCAAAACCTGTGATGTCTACCCAGGAATAGCCAGACCCATCCTGTAGGTTTTTGTCCGTCCAGGTATATCCGAATTTATCCGAGCCTCCCATCCAGGTTTGCTCCTGTATATCCATCTCAATATCAAAATCCAATGGCAATCCCCCGGAATTTGTCAGAGTCAATTCCCCAAAGGCCTTGCCTTCCGAAATCAAGGTTACATCAAAGAAATTCGGGTTTATGATAAGCTCGGCCGCCTTTTTGGGAGTCGCCCAAGCCTGGTTGGATCCGTCGCTTTCGTCCTCAAGATGCCAGGAAGTAATCGTGTAAAAGTAAGTTTGGTTGTTGAGCACATTAGTATCGGCGTAATGAAACTCAGAAGAGGAAACAGAAGCGATCAAAGAGGCGTCTGATATGTAAACGCCTGAGTCGGAACGATAGATCCTGAAGCTATCCACTTCGCAGAGTTCATCTCCGTTTGTCACAATCACGGCTCGGATCATTATGTTGTAATCGTTAGGGTGCCATTCAAAATGCGGGGATTCTCTCATTCCCCAAAAAGAGTTTCCCACGTTTGAGAAACCATCAGTCCCGACCAAAGGAGACAAAGGGGTTTCCTCCAGCCAGTGAAAAACAACCCAGAAGCCCACAGAGTCGTCCATCAACAGACTGTGCTCGACTTCCACCCACTGTCCTCCAACTCCAACGCTGTCCTCGCCGGTGGCTTGAGCCGGCACCGAATCGAGGAAGGTATTTCGCGGAATTCCTCCGCTGTCCAAATTGACCGTGATGCAAAAAGGTGCTTGGTAGTCATAGCTTGAATCGAGATCAGCACCCTGGTAGCTTATGAAGATCTTGGATTTCAGAAGGTAGCATGGAACATCAGGCGGGATCATCTTGACCGCCAGACAATTATGATGCCACTGGGAAGATACATACATAGGATGATCCATTGAACCAGAATCATAAGAAATCTCGGAGGTGTCGGGATCCGGCTTAAACCAGAAAAGTGGAACCTGTGCATCCTGGTCGCTGACTGCGGTTAAAAAAGAAGGAGGGAGAAGCTCGTCGGCATGTGCGTGCCAGGCAAATGATAGAATGCAAAGAAGGGCCAAGAGAAGAGGGGGTGCGAACGATTTTACTTTCACCATCCACCCAAATGAAAGTCAGACTACCCGATCCATGGTTCCCTGCCAATGGGATTGATTTCATGATATCATGCAAGCGCTAAAGAGTCAAGACATTTTCAAAAAAACATGCGCCCCGAATGCAAACCATGTTCCTTTGAGAAGGAGTATCAGAAAATATTGGAGAGAAGATGACGGGATGATTCAAAGAAGAAAGGAGGATCGGTTTAAACAATCTCTAACATTCTGTCTATGGATTTTTTTGCCCGTTTGGCAATATTGGCGGGAACCTCCACCTGGTACACCATATCCTCCAGAGACCATAAGATTTTTTCTAAATTATTCAATTTCATGTTAGAACAGTCAGACAGGATACTGGCGGGGTAAAACTTCCTATTTGGGTTCTCTTTCCGCAGCCGATGGAGTATGCCGATCTCCGTCCCGATGATGAATTCCTCTGAATCGCTTTCCTTGGCGTGTCTGCAGATTCCAGAAGTGGAAAGCACCTTATCTGCCATGGCGATGACGTCCGGCGTACATTCGGGATGGACCAAGACCTCAGCCTTAGGATAGAGAGCTTTCTTCTTCAATATGTCCTCGGCTAGGATGCGCCTGTGCGTGGGACAATAACCTTCCCACAGAATCATCTTGCGATTGGCCTCTTTGGAAGTGTAGTCTCCCAGGTATTTATCCGGGATAAAAAGAATCTCCTTCTCTTTGGGGATGGCTTGAACCACCTTGACTGCGTTGGCGGAGGTACAGCAATAGTCCGTCTCTGCTTTTATTTCTGCAGTGGTATTGATGTAGGAAACCACCACGGCACCGGGATGTTTCTTCTTCATTTCGTTTAATTGTCTCAAGGTGATCATGTTTGCCATGGCACATCCGGCATTCTTGTCCGGCATCAAGACGATTTTATTGGGAGACAGAATCTTGGCGGTTTCGGCCATGAAGTGTACTCCACAGAAGAGTATAACCTCTGCCTCGGTCGTAGCGGCCTTTTGGCTTAGATCCAAAGAGTCCCCCACGAAATCGGCAATATCCTGAACCTCTCCGATCTGGTAGTTGTGTGCCAAGAAGATGGCGTTTCGTTCTTCTTTGAGCTTCAGGATGTCATTTACCAGTTTTTCGTCTTTTGCTTCCGGACTACTCATTGTAAATCACCCCAAAAATGAGTCTTTGACCCAGACAGGCTCATGCGAGAGCTCGTCGGCTGAGACTTCCATCTGAATGCCCCGAGGAGATTGAGACGAAGCTGAAGCCTAGAATGCTGCTTCTCACTTCGTATCTGCGGGTTTGTCGGGATCGGCTACAACTGCAGATGAGACTGTTTTGTTCAAGGATTCGATCAGCTCATCCACGGAAACGCCGTGCGCTAAAGCTCCCTGTTCGATTGTCTCCGACACGGCAAGGTGACAGCCAAAACAATGCATTCCGTATTCAAAAAACGTCTTGACCGTCTCCGGATACTTCTTCAAGACCTCGCCAAAAGTCATATCCTTGTTTATCTTGTTGTCCTCAGTCACGAAACTCACCTCCTAAATTATTCTGTTTATGCTTGCCGCTGCTTACGCAATCTCACAATCACAAGATCAACGTGTAAATGAAGCCAGAAATTAACTTCGTGCTTCTGCTTGTGAAGCTGCAACTCTCCCAAGCCAATTCGCTTCTCTAAAAACTACTCTGGTCACACGCAAAATATTGGACTCTTGACTCTGTTTTTGCATTGAAAACTCTGCACATCCAAAAAGCCCAGACTTTCGGCCTCAAGATAGCCAAATTGGGCACGAAGTCAAGTACATAGATCAAAAGAGTTGACGTAAAATCACGCTTAGAGGATCCGCTGATTGAGCCTTTCCTTCTAATGCTTGATCCAGCTCTTGAATCAGAATGAGGAAGTTTTTCAGGCAGGCAAAATCCTCTTTTTGGTCATTTCAGGGAAACCGAAAGTGCCCCCTTTTTGCTGGGCTTGCTGTGAAATAGGTATTGATTTATTTCTTTGCTGTTCTCTTCGAGGCATGTTGAAAGCTATCTATAATGCTTTCTCCACCAATTCAGCCACATCGAAGGCGGAAATCAATTGCTCCATTTCTTTTTCCTTGATCCCGTCTCCCAGCATGGTAAGACAATATGGACACGCAGTTGCCAGGACCGAGGCATTGGTCTCGACGGCTTGCTCCACTCGCATCTGGTTTATTCTTTTGCCCAAAGTTTCCTCCATCCACATCCTTCCTCCGCCTGCTCCGCAACAAAAGCTTCTATCTCTATTTCGCTTCATCTCAGACACTCTGGTATCCTCTATGGATTCCAGAAGCTTCCTAGGAGCATCATATATATCGTTATATCGACCCAGGTAGCAGGAATCATGATAGACCACGCTCATTTCCACGCCGGTGCTCAATTTCAATTTCTTCTTTTGAATCAGGTCCCAGAGGAATTCGGTATGATGGAACACCTCATATTTCCCCCCGAACTGGGGATACTCGTTCTTGAAGGTGTTGAAGCAGTGGGGGCAATAGGTGATGATCTTTTTTATCCCATATTTGTTGAACACCTCGATCTGCTGCTGCATCAAAATCTGAGCCAGATATTCATTTCCCATGCGCCGCGCGGTTTCACCGCAGCACATCTCCTCGGCTCCCAGGATTCCAAAATTCACGCCAGCTTTTTCCAGAAGATTGACCAGAGTTCTGCTCACCTTTTTGTTTCGCTCATCAAAAGAGCCGGCACACCCCACCCAGAAGAGGTAATCGACATCTCTGTCTTCCGCAACAATCTTGACCTTCAGGTCTTTGGCCCAGTCCCCGCGTGTGGCAAAGCCGATGGCCCAGGGATTATAGTTGGTCTCCATGTTTTTGAAAAAGAGCTTAACTTCCGGGGCGAACTTGCTTTCCATTAACACCAAATGTCGTCTCAGGTCCACCACCTTATCCACCACCTCCACAAAAACCGGGCAGACTTCCTGGCAGGCACCGCAGGTGGTGCAGGCCCACAATTCGTCCTCGGTGATTACACTGCCAGATATTGATGGGCTTTGATCTTCAGAAGTCTCCTTTTGTGAAGAAGTCTTTCCTTGTAACACCAAATGATCTTTCAAGTCCTGAATCACTTTCTTGGGTGATAGGGGCTTCTCACTCAAGTAAGCAGGGCAGTTATCCTGACATCTGCCGCATCGGGTGCAGGCATCGGTGTCAAAGAGCTGCTTCCACGTGAATTCTGAGAGCTTTGCCACCCCAAAAGTCTCTGCGTTTTCAATATCCAGAATGGGCGCAACCTCGCCCTTGGGAGAAAAGGACCTGAAAAACTGATTCAAAGGTGAGGAGATCAGATGCAGGAGTCTTGAATAAGAGATATACCCGATAAATCCGAAAGCTAAGATTATATGAATCCACCAGGAGACCAGATGAAGGCTCTCAGCAGAACCTCCGCTTGATCCCAATGCCACGAAGAGTTTACTGAACTGCCAGCCCACAAAAGACCAACGTTCGAATTCGGGGGAATTGGATGCGATTCGCAGCCCCTCATTGGTGAATCCGGTGAGCAGGATGACCAGCAATACAATTAAGACCAGGGCATCCTCAAACTTGTTGTCCAGTCTCTCCGGCTTGAGAACATATCTTCTGAATAACGCCAAAAGCACGCCGATTATGGCCAGGAGGCCGAAGAGGTCCAAAAGAAAGGAGAAGATAAGGTAGAAGTTGCCAGAGATGAAGATTTTGTCAAAGAGAAGTTTGGTGAAGTCTTCCTGGACAAAGATGAGAACGGTTCCGATGAAAAGAACCAGAAATCCCGAGAACAGAAAAAGATGCATTATTCCCGGATAAGGCTCCTTCAGAATGCGTTTATGGCCCAAGCCAAAAAGGAGAAATGAAACGATTCTTTTGAAGGGTTTGTCAATCCGGTTCTCAGGTTTTCCAATTCGCCAGAGCCGGATGTGCCTGACCAATCCGTAGATCAAGATTACCAGGACGATCAAGCCCAAGAGATAAACCGGGATGCGAACTCCCGATCCCACGTTCCAAAATATCTCACGAGTGATTTCCATAGCTTCTAACCTTTGAACCTCGCATTTTTACTCTGAAATTTAAACTCTTCAGTCTTTTCCCTCGCCGGGTAGGCAAGCCTTTATGGCTTGCCAGCCAAGGCGTAAAGCCTTGGCTACGCGCTTCAAACTTTGAACTCTAAACTTTAGCTTTGTTCCTTTACCTTCCTAATCTCCTCTGCCAGCAGAGGAACCGCGGCAAACAGATCGGCCACGATGCCAAAATCTGCAACTTCAAAAATGGGAGCTTCGGGGTCTTTGTTAATGGCCACAATGCACTTTGCCGTACGCATGCCGGCAAGATGCTGAATGGCCCCGGAGATGCCGCAGGCAACATAAAGAGAAGGATTCACAACCTTTCCGGTTTGCCCCACCTGTATATCGTGCGGGGCAAAGCCGGAGTCCACCGCCGACCTGGAGGCCCCTACCGCCGCTCCTTCGCCCAACACGGAGGCGAGCTCCTCCAGAATTTTGAAGCTCTCGGTATTCTTCATCCCCCTTCCTCCGGAAACGATCACGCTGGCCTCCGTCAAATCGACCTTCTCTCCCGCGGTCTTCACCAGCTCTTTTATTACCGCCCTCAGATCATCGGGTTTGACCTCGACTTTAACCTTCTCGATCTCAGCCTTCTTGGACTCTTGGGGTTTCTCAACCTCCACAACGTTAGGTCTTAAAGCAGCCATCTGCGGTCTGGCTTCTGGTGTCATTGTGTCGACCAGAACTTTTCCCGCATACATTGGTCTTTTTGCTATCAAGTGACCGTCGTGGTTGATCTCAAGCCCGACACAGTCTGATGCTAAACCGGTTTGCAGCCGCGCCGCCACCCTGGGCAAAAGGTCCTTTCCCTGGGCAGTGGCCCCACCTAAGAGAATGGATGGCTGGTGAGCTTTAGCTAGATTGGCTATCACCTTTGTATAGCCTTCGCTTGAATAGTTTTTCAATATCTCATCATCGAAGACGAATATCTTCTCTGCCCCGAAAGCCTCAAGCTCTGCTGCCAGTTTTTCTACCTCATGCCCTAAGAGAATTGCGGCTAATGGCTGACCGATTTTTGAAGCCAATTGTCTGCCGATGGTCAGGAGTTCAAGTGAGACCTTTTTTAGCTTCGCTTCCCTCTGTTCTGCAATGATCCATACTCCGTTAGACATCTTTTTATTCCTTTCTGGATTTCATAGCTTTTGTCTGTCGTTGCGGTAGCCGCAGGCTCTAGCCTGTGATCAATTCCGCGGAGCTACCAAACAGACCATCAGATCGATTTCGCCTCGGTGTGAAGCCAGGCCACCAGTTGGGCCACGATCTCCTTAGGTTCTCCTTCAATCTTCTTTCCCGCTTTTCTTTCCGGGGGAAGCGAATAATTCATGGTTTTCAGCTTGGATCCTTTCTCCCCGACCTCATCTGCACTAATCCCCAAAGTAGCCAAATTGACTTCTTTGATCGGTTTCTTCTTTGCCTTCATGATTCCCGGCAAGGATGCGTATCTTGGCTCATTCAGACCTTTCTGAGCCGCAATAACTGCTGGCAGCTTGATCTCAATGATCTCCTGGATGCCTCCTTCGGTTTCCCTTTTTACGGTGGCACTCTTCTGGTCCTCTGCCACTTCTAATCCTGTCACCACCGATGCATAGGGCAAATCCGAGGTCTCAGCCAGACAGGCAAATACCTGGCTGCAATCAAAATCGACCGCTTGTTTTCCGGCCAGAATCAGATCATATTTCAATTCCTTTATGCCTCCGGCTAAAATCTTGGCGGTGGTCAAACTGTCCGAACCCTCAAAGGCGGGATCGTTCAAGTGAATGGCATCGTCGGCGCCCATAGCCAATGCGGTGCGTATGGCTTCGGTGGCTTTTTGCGGACCCATACAGACGATAGTCACCGTCCCCCCGAATTTCTCCTTGAGTTTTAAGGCTTCCTCCACCGCATATTCGTCAAATGGATTCATCACGTACTTTATCCCCTGGGCCTCGATTCCGGTTCCTTCCGGGTTTATCTTTATCTTGCTCTCGGTATCCGGAACCTGCTTCATGCAAACCACAATATTCATGGTATAACCTCCTTCAAGCTTGAGAAAACTTTCACAAAAATAACCAAAGATCGCGCTGTTGTCAAACAAAAAACTGCCAGAAGCGCTACTGCTCTGGCAGCTTTGGCAAAATCTCCACAGCTGTTTGTTGTCTCCGGGGTACTCTTACTCCGATCCAGCATCGTAGGTCTGTCATTGCGAGGAGTGGAGCGACGAAGCAATCCCACTTAACTTCAACTATTCGGAGATTGCTTCGTTCCGATTTCATCGGAACTCGCAATGACGATTATGGCAGGGTTATTTTTGAAACAGCGGTGCTATTTGCTCTTACAAAAACCCCTTCTCCTTCATCCACTCATCATTGAAAATCTTGCTCAAGTACCTTGCTCCCGCGTCGGCAAGGACTGCCACGACAATTTGATCTTCGCTCAAATTCTGGGCCACCTTCAGAGCTGCCCAAGCTACGCCTCCGCTTGAACCCCCGGCGAAGATTCCCTCTTCACGGGCCAGTCGCCTGGCCATCAGGAAGCAATCCTTGTCGGTTACCTGGATCACATCGTCCATTACGTCAAAATGCATGGTGGGAACGACCATGTCTTCCCCGATTCCTTCCACCATATAAACATGAGGCTCAATCAACTTCTTGGTCTTGAAATAGTCATGAAAAACCGAACCCACAGGGTCGACACCGATGGCTTTGATCTTAGGATTTCTCTCCTTCAGGAAGCGAGCCGTCCCGGACATGGTTCCTCCTGTCCCTATTCCTATCACCACATAATCCAGTTTCCCTTCTGTCTGTTCCCAGATCTCGGGACCGGTGGTTTTGTAGTGTGCCTCGGGATTTTTCTGGTTGAAATACTGCTCCAGGATAACGCTGCCGGGAGTCTCGGAATGGATTCTTCTGGCCACCTCATAGTAACTCTCCGGAGAATCGGGAGGAACGTCGGTAGGAGTAACTATCACCTCAGCCCCGAAAGCTTTGAGCAGGTCGATCTTCTCCTGGCTCATCTTATCCGGTATGGTGAAGATCGCCTTGTATCCTTTGGCTGCCGCATACATGGCAATCCCTACTCCGGTATTTCCCGAGGTGGCCTCCACTATGGTTCCACCCTGTTTTAACTCTCCCTTTTTCTCCTTCTCCTCAAGCATATAAAAGGCCATACGGTCTTTCACGCTTCCACCGGGGTTCAAAAACTCCAGTTTGGCCAAAACCAAGGCTTTGATTCCTTTGGTGACTCGATTCAATTTAACTAAAGGAGTGTCTCCTACTAAGTCTGGAACGTTCTCATAATACATGTCTTCCTCCCACAGAAGAATTGCGCAAAATGCGTGTAATTGTTACTGTCAGAAAAAACTCCACCTGCAATCAGCTAAATCGTGGATGATAGACATAATAGCTAACTCTAAATATAGAAGTAAGAAGAGAGGCGTCAAGGAGTTTTTGGTGGATTTCTGAAAAGGTCATTGTGAGACCAGTAATAAGGCGGTTTGAGCCACCCAAACTGAGAAAACAATTGACAATAGGAGAAGTTTTCGTATCTTAGTGTAAGAAAGGTATTCTGATCGGGCTGAGAAATTAGAAGATTTTCACATAAACCTGTCGATACAGAGCATAGTATTTTTGTTCAATCGTCATTGCTGAAGGAGAGTCAGATGAAGCTGAGAATCGCTTTACTTTTCGCTTTTGTTCTGTCTTTTGTGTTTCTGTCGCAAGCGTCTTTTGCCGCCAGGAATTTTGAAGAGATCTATGCCCGGGTATGGGTCAGCTCGATTGAGGAGAAGGGAAGTCTTTTGGGAGAGAGAGGCTTAGACGTGGATGGGGCCGGACCGAACTGGGTGGATGTGGTGATCGATTCCGAAAGATTGGAGGATCTGGAAGCCAAAGGATATAACGTGGAGGTCATCTACTGGACTCCGGAAGAGAGAAACATTGATCTGTTCGGGAAGGATTGGAGTCTCCAATTCACCACCTATACAGCAATGGTAACCCAAATGCAGCAAGCTGCGGCGGATCATCCCGACATCCTGATTCTGGATACCCTGGGTTACTCAGTTCAGAATCGGATGATTTTGGGAGTCAAGATCAGCGGGAATCCGGACCAGGAGGAGAACGAGCCGGAATTCCGGATCATCGGATGCCACCATGGAAACGAATACATGTCCGTGGAGATGGCACTTCTTATGATGGATTATCTCACCGACAACTACGGATCGGACCCTCAGGCAACGCATCTGGTAGACGATCTGGAGATCTGGATCATCCCCATGATGAATCCGGATGGGCGCACTGCCGGCAGCAGGGTTAATGCCAATGGTGTGGACCTTAACAGAGACTATGGCTACATGTGGAAAGGTTTAACGCCAGATATTTTCTCTCAGATAGAGACGAGAGTCATAAGGGAACATGGCATGAAAAACAACTTTTCTATTTCTCTGTCTTTTCATACTTCCGGCGACATAGTGAACTATGTGTGGAACTACAAAGATTTCCCGGTAGCCGACAGCGCCTTCATAGTGGATATCTCTATGGAATATGGCTCCTACAATGGTTATTGGGTGGTGGAAGGATATAACTGGTACGTGACTAACGGAGATTGTAATGACTGGAGCTACGGCTCCAGGGGCGACATAGATGCCACCATCGAGACCGACAACTACGATATCCCCAATGTCTGGAACCAAAACGGAGACGCCATGCTGGCGATGATGGAAAGGACCGACGATGGAGTCAGAGGGATAATCACCGACGCAGGCACCGGCGAGCCTCTGGAGGGTATGGTCAGATGCATGGAATTGGGGCTTCCCGTCTATGCTGATCCATTTGTTGGGGATTATCAGAAGAATCTTTTGCCCGGCACATACAGCTTTAAGTTCTCCGCCAACGGGTATCGAGATACCACCGTCTCCGGGGTGGTGGTAGGCGAAGGATCGCCCACCATTCTGGACGTATCGTTGAGCCGGAGCACAGAGCTTTTTGCGGTGCACGTGGTCTCCTGCTATTTCTACGATCCTTACTCCTGGCCCAATCAATACCCCAATAATCCGACCAATGCCTCAGCCGCATTGGGGCTGCCGGACGATGTCTTTGCCTCGTTGGGCAGGGGTGGGGAGATTGTCATGGACATGGGGGAGATGACGTGGATCCATGACAGGGATGGAGACGATTTCACGGTCCACGAGACAGGTCCCACTTCCGACGGGTACTTAGTCTATTGGAGTGACGAGCCGTATGGGGGTATCTGGCACTACATTGCGACTGGAGAGGGTACCGCCTCCTTCGACATCTCCTCTCAGCCCAGGGACAGTGTCAGATACTTGAAGATAGTAGATGATAATGACGGAAGCGCCACGGAATTTTATCCGGGTTGCGATATCGATGCCATCACTCATCCCCGCCTGGCCAGCGGTCCGGAGTTGACGCTTTACAATTATTATACAGATGACGACAGCCTGGGCCAAAGCCTGGGCAACAATGATGGGGACGTCGATTTTGGAGAGACCATCGAGCTTCCCATCGTTTTGGAAAACGTGGGAGACTCCACCGCCTTTGACGTGGAAGCGACCTTGAGCACTGCCCATCCATTGGTAAGCCTGATCGATAGCCAGGAGGTCTTCGGCGACATAGCCGGTGGGGATACCATGGCAAGCACCGATGATTTCGTTTTCTCAGTATCCCCCGAGATGGAGGATGGTGAACTTGTCACTTTCCAGCTGGACATGACCGCGGCCAACGGCAGCTGGACCCATCCGGGGTTGAATATCCTGGTTCATGCGCCGGTTTTGGTCTACGAGTCCAACGTTATCGACGACGCTGCAGGGAATGGAAACGGTGAGCCCGACCCCGGGGAGAGCTGCGACATGACCGTGGTATTGAAGAATGAGGGGAGCCAGAAAGCGGTTCAGGTAGCTGCGGAACTTTTCTGCGGTGACCCTTATGTGACGGTAACGGCCTCCAACTCGACCTATCCCGATATCTCTCCCGACAGCTCGGCCAGTTGCCTGGCTCCTTACCAGTTCAGCGTGGACAGCACCTGCCCGCCGGGTTACATGGCAGAGTTCACCCTGGAGATCACCGGGCTGGGTCCTTACTCCGCTTCCGATACTTTCCCGATGATGCTCGGCAGGAGAGCTGTCCTTCTGGTGGACGACGATGATGGAGAAAGCTATGATACCTTCTTTGTGTCGGCTTTGAACTCCCTGGGGATATTATACGATTTATGGAAATATGATTCCCTGGGTTCGCCCTCGGACTCGGCCCTTAGCTCCCATAAGGCAGTGGTGTGGACCACGGGAGACGATTTCGGCTCCGCGGGCAATCCTTCCACTTTGACCGCCGAAGATCAAGCCAAGCTGCAGGCATATCTGGATGGCGGTGGCAAGCTCTTCTTATCCAGCCAGGACTTCTTATACGACAACGATCCCAACGATTTCATCATCGATTATCTGCATGTGGCGGGGCACAGCGATGATCAGGGGATAAATTCAGTAGCCGGGGTCTCAGGCGATACCATATCTGATGGCATGAGCATCTCTTTGAGCTATCCTTTCACCAATCTCTCCGATTACATAGTCCCGGGTGCGGGGGCGACTGGCATATTCTATCGTGCTGGAAAGGCTTCGCCTGTATCTCGAGAAGGAGAACTCGCTTCGCCTAACTTGTTGGAAGGAGAAAGCTCGGATAAGACCGATTGTTGTGCCTTGCGTTATCCTGCTGTCGGAACAGAGGATTATCAAGTGGTGTTTTTTGCCTTCTCCTTTGAGGCTGTTCCTCAGGTCGGAGGCAGTCCCAATAACAGTTGGACCGTGATGGAAAGGATCATGAATTGGTTCGGGATAAGCAAAGCTTTTGCTCGCGGGGACGTCAATGCGGATGGGGAAATAGATGCGGCGGACGTGGTCTACCTGATAAACTATCTGTTCTTGGGAGGTTCCGAGCCTCAGCCCTGGGAATCCGGTGACGCAAACTGCGATGGCGAGGTGGATGTTTCTGACGTGCTCTATTTGATCAACTATCTTTTCTTGGGTGGATCACCGCCGTCTTAGCACCGGGACCGATGAAGAATGACCAGCGAAGAAAAGCGAAAAGAATTCCTCTTTTCGCTTTTCTTTATGCACAAATGACCATAACTTAACGAAAGTCTGCCAAGAGGAATCTTCCCCTGAAAGGAGAAGGAATGTTGACCCGTAGCGCAACGAAGGGAAGGGGTCTTTGCATCTGAGTTTTCAGATGTTCGGTAAATTTAGGCTGAATCGTGTACCGATCCGAGGGTGCGCTCGCGGAGGTTCGAAATCTCCTCTGAATTGGAGCGGGGGTCTTGAAAAACGGGAAAATCGTCTTCATAATAATCGGGTTGGTGATCGTGGCAGCCGTTGTTCTGTCCAGATCGTCACGGGACAGGTATCCTTCAGTTCAAGGGAGAGAATTTCTTCTTCTTTCTTTTGAGGATTTTGACAATCTGGCTGGCGGCAAAGATCGGATGGATACGAAGCAGAGAAAACACATTTTTGAGAAATACAAAGGCAGATACGTTAGATGGTCAGGCGAGGTGGAGGGGGTTGTCAAAGAGATTTCTG
>Ga0315539_1001267_pt1 | contig 18747 bp, 16 predicted proteins | sample SalMarSW160150MG_FD_203097 | JGI IMG/M metagenome (GOLD analysis project Ga0315539, IMG submission 203097) | Salt marsh sediment microbial communities from the Plum Island Ecosystem LTER, Massachusetts, United States - Salt Marsh Sediment SW1601-150 ... | reverse complement strand
AGGATGTGGTACCCCCAGGATATAAGAACAAGCTATGAACTCACCGCAATCCCAGAAGGAAGCGGTGGGGGCCATGGTTCTCAAAAAGACCACAAGACTCGCAAAAAAAACAAAAAGAGACAAAAACAAAGAGATTTTGTCCTGTCTTTCATACCATCTTCTTATTCGATCATCCACCTATTGCCTCCTTAAGAAGCCTTTGGTTGGGCAAAACCAGGACTCCTGTGCCAAAGCGGGAACGCAAAATTCCGACCGTGAATATACCTAATTATCTCGATTTGTCAACATCCATTTTCCCCCGGAGCTTTTCCTTCTCCAATGCCTTAGCCATGTAATCCAGGACGCCGTTGATGAAGTTTTTTGAATCCTTCTCCCCGTATTTTTTCCCGAGTTCGATAGCTTCGTTTATGATGATAGCCACGGGGGTTTCCGAAAAGAACAAAAGCTCACAGATTCCTATTCGCAAGATATTTTTCTCCACCAAAGCTATCCGTGAGAAGTCCCACGATTTTACACTTCCTTTTATCAGGTTGTCGATCTTTTCAATGTTTTGTACAACCTGCTCAAACAGAACCTGGGAGAACTCCTTTGCGACTTCTTTGATCTGACTGCTTGAGATTATGTCATCTGAAATCTGTTGGGTGTCCGAGCCGGAGATTTCATAGGCATACAAAGCCTTCAAAGTCAACTCACGCGCTTTTCGTCTTGCTGACATCTTGAAATCAGTTCAGAGGTTAGAGTATAGAGTTCAAAAAATTCGTCTCAAGATTGATTGTTTATGGCGGACCAGTGGCGTTCCCCGGTTTCAGAACTCGAGACTCAGGACTCAATACTAAATCTGTTCAAACAGCTTTGCCATCTCGATGGCGGAAAGCGCAGCGTCCCAGCCTTTGTTTCCGGCTTTGGTGCCAGCTCTTTCTATTGCCTGTTCTAAGTTATCCGCCGTTATCACGCCAAAAATGGTGGGAACGCCGGTCTCCTGAGATATTCGGGCAATTCCCTTGGCTACTTCGGCAGCGATGTAATCGAAATGTGGGGTGGCGCCTTTGATCACCGTTCCTAAACAGATGATGGCGTCGTACTTCTTGCTTTTTGCCATTCTCTGTGCCGCGTAAGGTATCTCAAATGAACCCGGAACCCATACTATGGTGATCTTCTTGTCGTCCGAACCGTGCCTTTTGAGGCAATCTAAAGCTCCGTCCAGAAGCTTCTGTGTAATAAACTCATTAAATCTGCTTGTCACTATGCCGAAGTTTTTTCCCTCGGCATCCAACATACCTTTTATGACCTTTGACATAACGTCTCCTTTTACCAGCCGTTTGCCCTTTAAGTTCGATATTTTTCTGTGATATGCCCTTACGATACAACGCCGTTTGAGGTTGTGTCTCCAGCACCAAGTGTTAGATGCCTATTCTTAGCTGCTCTTTTTGCGCTTCTGACGCTGGGGACTGACCTAACGCCTATCACCTTTCTTCACCTCCAGAAGATGTCCCAGTTTATCGCGCTTTGTCTCTAAATACCTAACATTCTCGGGCGTCGGACAAACCCGCGTGGGAACTCTTTCCACCACGTCCAGACCATATCCTTCGATTCCTATGATCTTTTTCGGATTGTTGGTGAGCAGCCTTATGGTCGAAAGACCCAAATCGACCAAAATCTGAGCACCGATGCCGTAATCCCTTAGGTCGGGTTCAAAGCCCAATTCGAGGTTGGCTTCCACGGTATCCTTCCCTCTGTCCTGAAGTTCATAGGCAACGATCTTGTTGGCCAGGCCGATTCCTCTCCCCTCCTGACGCATATATAGGAAGACTCCCAGTCCCTCTTTTTCTATCATATGCAGGGCCTCGGATAATTGATCACCACAGTCGCAGCGGCTTGAACCGAATACGTCACCGGTCAAACATTGAGAATGGACTCTGACCAATACGTTTTCCTTTCCCTTAACGTCTCCTTTTTCCAAAGCCAGGTGATGGTGCTCGTCGATTGTGCTTTTATATAGGTGGAGCTTGAACTGTCCGAACTTTGTGGGCAGGTCGGTCGTCACCATCTTTTGTACCAGTTTCTCCTTCCGTCTTCTATGTTCAATCAGATCCTTCACCGTGATCACTCTCATATCGAATTCCTTCGCCATCTCCAAAAGTCTGGGCAGTCGAGCCATATGCCCGTCGTCATCCATTATTTCGCACAGAACGCCCGCCGGATAGAGTCCCGCCATTCGTGGCAAATCCACCGTCGCCTCGGTATGCCCGGCTCGGCTCAATACCCCACCATCCATGGCCTGGATGGGGAAGATGTGTCCCGGTTTGGCCAAATCTTCCGATTTGGTCTTGGCATCGATTAAGGCCCTTACGGTCTGAGCTCTATCATGAGCGGAGATACCGGTGGTGGTATTGTCCACGGCATCTACCGAAATGGTAAAGCGGGTTCCCATCTTGGCGGTGTTAACCTTCACCATAGGGACAAGATCTAGCTCCTCTATCCTCTCCCCGGGCAAAGGAACGCAGATCAATCCTCGGGCGTGTTTGGAGAGGAAGTTTATCGCCTCCGGCGTGACCTTCTCTGCCGCCATCACCATGTCCCCCTCATTCTCCCTCTCCGCATCGTCGACCACGATGACTATTTTCCCCTCTCTTATGTCCTCGATTGCCTCATCAATGGTGTTAAGTTTTTCCATGCGTTGCTCCTTCTTCGTATCTTCGGAGTTAAGAAAAAATGGATTCGTCCAACGACTTAATAATATCGCCGTGGGTCTCACTATTAATCAACTTAATAAATTCCCGAATCGAGTGCCTCAGATGTTGCTCGACTTTGGAGATGTCTTCGACAGACACCGAATTCTTTTGCATAATGTCTTTTGAGCCATGCACGATCTTGCCCCGTAAACGATAAGCCGTCGTTATCTGCGAAAAAATCTGTTTCTTCTCTTCGGGAGTGCTTCCCAACATGGAGGCGACTCTAATAGCCATTCTGTACCCATATTCCCCTGGCTCACGTCTGAGATACAGCGCCTCAAAAGCTATCATGTAATCAATCAGTTTATCTTCAGGTCTTCTTCTCTCGTACGTATTGTTGAACCTGCTAAGGGCCAATGCTATTGGTGAGCGTCTATCTGAGATCGATTTCGTTTTGGAAAACTCTGCAAAAAAACTCTCAAATTCGTTGGCTTCTGATTCTGTTAACACATATTTGCCACGCTCAAGAGGGTGCCCATACAAAGTCGCAGAACCCACACCAATCGGAAGCCATGTGATCGGAATCGTCTTTATGAGATTGTACCCGACAACCCCAGGTTTAAATAGCCTCAAGGCTGAAAGTAATTTGTCGAATTCACCTCTTGCCACTTGGTCAGGGGTCTCCTCGAACGCATTCTTACTATTATCTTGCGATGAATCTTCCAAAATCTTGGGCTTCTCGAAGTCGAGCCGCACACAGTGGGTCAAGAAAGGCAATAGTGTATCAGGAAGCCATCCACCATACCTGCTGCATCTCCATAGGTCTTCCCGTTCTTGCTTGGACATCTTGACGATTCTTAAGTCGTTCGCAAGCTCTATCTTTTCTAACTCGCATTGGAAGTTTTGGAGTGGTGCAGAAAGAAGGAACTTTATGTTCTCGCAATAAAAGAAATCTTCTATTTTTGAATATGTCCTATCAAAACCCTCATCATCAAATTCAAACGGCCTGGTTTCATCAAATGAGTCATTAAGAAAGGTGTCCAGAAGCCTATCCACATCAACTAAAGATTTCTCATGGCTATGACCGACAAGGTGATCCAAATGCTTCTTGATATTCTCGTCTTTGAACATGTATTGTTTCCAATCTAGGAACTGAGGCGATTGCTCAATTTCTTTCCTATGCCGAAAGACAAAGGACCACAAAATCGGTACGAATCGACGCCGATATGCCCACTCAGAGTCGCTCTCTATGGAAATATCTTGTATGATGTCTTGAGGTATCGATTCACCTTTTTCGATATCGCTTTTGAGTAATCCATAAGCTTCGATCACAAGACTCTTGGATTTTTCGTAAAAACCTCCATTCTTGATTTGAGACATCCCTGCCCCTTCGCCCTTTGTCTTTTCTCTTAGTTCCTCCAACTTACCATCCTTTTTCTTTTAACCACTCTTCGGTTATCTCAGTTCTGTCTTTCTTAGAAGTTGTGATTCTCTCGACATATTTCCCGATCAGATCTGTTTCTATATTGACCTGATCTCCAACCCTTTTTGTGCCCAAAGTAGTATTTTGCAGAGTGAAGGGAATTACGGAAACGGTAAAGGAGTTTTCCTTTGCCCCGACTACGGTCAGGCTTATCCCATCAACTGCCACTGATCCCTTTTCTACCAGATAAGCTGAATACTCGTCAGGTAGCTCGAACTCGTACAAGAAGCTCCCATTCTTTTTGAAAATGGATTTGACCTTTCCCACACAGTCGACATGTCCGGTGACCAGATGCCCGCCTAACCTATCAGAGAACCTTAACGACCTTTCCAGGTTGACTGAATCATTTCTTTTCAATTGGCCAAGATTAGTTTTCTTCAGCGTCTCCTCCACTGCTTCCACTGTAAAAGACACTGGATCAGTTTCAATCACGGTTTGACACGCTCCGTTAATGTTTATACTATCGCCGACTTTCACATCACTCAGAACTTCAGATGCTTTTATCCCCACTCTGAGATTGCCACGCTCCGTGGAGATTCTTTCTATTCTTCCCACCTCTTCGATTATTCCGGTAAACATAGTAACGTCACAGAGAGAAGGTTACGCGACACAAGTGTCGCTACTCCAATTGGGATAGCCAATCACCAACAAATCGTTTTTAAACCTTTTTATCTCGTAATCTCTGAACGTAATTGATTCGTGGATTTTTCTAACACCCAGATCGCCAAAAGAACCGAGCCCGTCGCCCAAGATCTTCGGCGACAGGAAATAATAGATTTTATCCACCAATTTCTCTTTCAAAAACGAGGTGAAGACTCTGCTTCCACCTTCAACCAAAAGGCTGGTGATTTGATTTTCCCCCGCTTTCTTCAGGAGTTGAGCTAGATCAACCCTGTCGTCCTTACCCTTCTTTAGATTCCAGACCCCAACTTCTTCCTGAAATTTCTCCTTTGTTCTCCGGTTCGTCGTGGCGATGATGGTTTTCCCGTTTTTATTCTCTCTTATGATTTTTGAGCTGTGCGGAATGCTTCCGGACGAATCCAGAATTATCCTCATGGGGTCCTCACCTCCGGCATTATGGATGGTCAATTCCGGATCGTCTCTTTTCACCGTATTTGCTCCCACCAAGACTGCATCCACCGAGGATCGGAGTGAGTGAACGAACCGACGGGAATCTTCCTCGGTAATCCATTTGGAATCGCCAAGCTTTGTGGCGATTTTGCCATCTAAGGTTTGGGCAACTTTCAGCATCACGAAGGGAAGTCCGGTGGTGATAAACTTCATATAGACCTCATTCAGTTTTTTCGCCTCCTCTTCCAGAACGCCCAAATGGACTTCCACGCCGCCGTCCCTCAGGGCCTTTATCCCCCTTCCGTTCACCTGTGAATTGGGATCAAGCGTGGCACAGATAACTTCCCTAATCCCGCTCTTAATGATCATATCTGTGCAGGGAGGAGTTTTTCCGTGATGGCAACAAGGTTCTAAGTTAACGTACAGGCTGGCACCTCTTGCTTTGTCTTGGCAAACTCTCAAAGCGTTAGCCTCTGCATGGAGCTCACCGAATCTTTGGTGATACCCCGTGCCAACGACTTCACCATTCTTGACCACCACCGCCCCAACCATGGGATTGGGGGAAGTCTTCCCCCTTCCCTTCTTGGCCAGGTTCATGGTCCGCTTCATGTATCGTTCTCGTGTCATAACAAAAAACCCCGAACTCTCTTCGGGGTGACTTTGGATATCCGAGGAACCCATCCTTGGGATCGACCTCAGATCTCTACCCTTCTTCCATCCGGACTTTGACCCCGCCTGCGGCAGGGCAAACCGTCGGCACTGGAATTCCACCAGTTCGTCCCCGCCAGAGGCGGGATCGTGGGCTTTTACCACCGATCGAGGAATTTCACCTCACCCCGAAGGGTTTTACTAATATACGATTCTTTTCATCTTAGTCAAGAAAAAAAACGAACGTTAACATCAAACAGTTGAGAGTCCTTAAACACTCTGCTTCTGCCAATCCCTCCTTTGGCGAACCTATTTGATTCTATAAATAATTCCCCAGGCTTTTGAGTCGTACTCAGCTGTCGTATCGGTCAGTGCTTTTCGGCTTATCGCATCTACGAAAGCGTGTTTATAACCTTTGGCGATTTCTGAATCACTGCTGGTGGTCCAACTGGCCGATGAGGTTCCGTCTCCGTTGTCTGAAAAAGGGGTTTTTGTGAAATTGCCGTCCTCGCCTATATGAAGAAAAAGAAAGAGGTTAGATATATCTTTGGACTCGACCGTAAACGTAACCTTTTTCCCTGGAGCAAAACTCAACACACTGTCCTTGTTCATCATAGTGGAGACCGTGCCTCCGGTAACCCAGGCGTTGACTCCCTCGGATGTGATATGCACAGAAGGCGGTGTGATGTGTGTGGGCACTGATGCGATCACATTGTTACTGATGTTCTTCAAGAGCCATCCCCTATGCGTATCCAAAGCGTCGCCCCATTGCTCGAAGTACGCCCCCATACCCGAATGGGCATAGATTGATTTGGCATACTCCTTTCCATCGACGAAATAATGCAGAACTCCTCTCATGCTATCCCCCCAGGCCGCATAGATGTGGGCGAAATCGTGTAACGTGTCAGCGTCGTACCGGCGGGCACTATCCAGATCAAAGTCGGTGGAGGTTATCTGGCGGAAGAAGACCGGATTCACTGATGTATCTTTGTCGGTGTCAAAGACGTCAACTAGAAAAATATCCGGATTGTCGTAGATGATTCCCTTTATGGCATCGAAATCCGTGTGCTCGCCCCCCTTGGTCGTCTTTTCCTCGCAACTCAAGTTAAACACGAAAGTGACAACCAAGAGCAGAGCTGATACGAAAAAGTCCTTCTTCATTCTTTATCCCTAGAAATTACTTCTCTTCGATTTTCTATTGCCTCTCTTGCCGACCAATTTGGCTAATTCGTCGCGAAATAAGGTCGCCTTCTCGAACTCCAAATTCGAGGCGGCTTGCTTCATCGCTTTCTGCAACTGCCTGATTTTATCCTCCAAGGAGAGCTTCTCCAAGAAATCCAAATTCTTCTCTTTCTCCGGAACGCTGGTGCGGGAATCGGCAAAGGTGGTGGTCTTCAAGATCTCCTCCCTGGTCTTATAAATTGTCTGGGGAATGATGCCGTGTTTCTTATTATATTTCTCTTGAAGTCTCCTTCTTCGGTTGGTCTCATCGATCGCCTTCTTCATGGAATCGGTGATGGTATCTGCATACATGAGCACTTCGCCGGCTTTGTTTCTAGCCGCCCTTCCGGCGATTTGAATCAACGAGGTTTCGGATCTCAAAAAACCTTCCCTGTCTGCATCCAGAATTGCGACCATGGAGACTTCGGGCAAATCCAAACCCTCCCTGAGCAAATTAATCCCTACTAAGACGTCGAACTCTGCCAGTCTTAAGTCTCTCAGAATCTCCACCCTATCTATGGCACCGATCTCCGAATGGAGATAACGCACCTTGATCTCCATTTGAGCCAGATAATCAGCCAAATCTTCTGCCATTCTCTTAGTCAAGGTGGTGACCAGGACCCTTTCCTTCCTCTGCGCCCTCACTCTGATCTCTTCTAACAGATCATCCACCTGTTTTGCCAGCGGCTTAACCGTGATTTTAGGATCAACCAAACCTGTGGGTCGGATAAGCTGTTCCACCACCACCCCCTTGCACTTTTCCAACTCATATTGGGCCGGAGTGGCCGACACGAAGATAACCTGATCTATAAGTGACTCGAACTCCTTGAAAAACAAGGGCCTGTTATCCAGGGCCGAGGGCAGACGGAAGCCGTATTCTACCAAGACCTCTTTTCTTGATCTATCTCCGGCATACATCCCCCGAACTTGAGGGACGGTTTGATGGGATTCGTCTATGATCATCAAATAATCCTTGGGCAAGAAATCCAAAAGTACGTAAGGTCGTGCGCCCGGCTTTCTTCCGGAGAGATGGCGGGAGTAATTCTCGATTCCGGTGCAGTAGCCGATCTCTCGCATCATTTCAATGTCAAAGCGAGTACGTGATTCCAGCCTCTGGGCTTCCAAGAGCTTTCCTTGGGACCTGAACCAAGTAAGCCTTTCGTCCAACTCCTTTTCAATGTTTTTGATCGCCTCCTCCAACTGGGGATGAGTGGTGACGAAATGCTTGGCCGGGTAGACGGCAACTTTCTTTTTCTCCTCTATGATTTCGCCTCTGAGAGTATCCACCACCGATATCTTTTCTACTCTATCGCCGAGAAGCTCCAATCTTATGGCGGTCTCCTCGTAGGCGGGATGTATCTCAATGGTATCCCCTCTGACCCGAAACGTTCCCCGGGCAAATTCGATGTCATTGCGAGAGTAATGAATGTCGATGAGATTTTTTAGTATCTGATCCCGCTCCCTCTCCTCTCCCACCTCCAGGAATAACAAAAGCTCTTTCCAGTCTTTGGGCGAACCTATTCCGTAAATGCAGGAAACCGAGGCCACGATGACCACGTCGTCCCTTTCCAAAAGCGAGCTAGTCGCCCTCAATCTCAATCTATCGATGTCGTCATTGACCGAGGTGTCTTTTTCAATGTAAGTATCGCTTGCCGGGACGTATGCCTCCGGTTGATAATAGTCATAGTAGCTTATGAAAAACTCCACCGCATTTTGAGGGAAGAAGCCCTTAAGTTCGCCGTAAAGCTGCGCTGCCAGGGTTTTGTTGTGTGAGATCACAATGGTTGGCTTTCCCGCGTTGGTGATGACGTTGGCCATGGTGAAGGTCTTTCCCGAACCGGTCACACCCAAAAGGGTCTGATACTTCTCCCCCTTCTTGAGGCCTTGGCTCAATTGAGAAATCGCCTCGGGCTGATCCCCCTGGGGTTTGTAATCTGAAACTAAATTGAACTTCGCCATGTTCCTAACGTCCGCAGTCGGCTGCCCTTCGACTTCGCTCAGGACAAGTCCGCCGTCGGCGGCAACTTTCTGAACGATTTTCACTACTTATATTACGTGCCAAAACTTTGAAGTCAAGGCGTAAAATATGCACCTCTGTTTTCTTGGGGATGAAACTCTGAATTCTCAAACCAATAACAGCCATAGTAATGGCAGCGTTTCGGCATATCGGTTCCTCACGTGGGAGAATTGGCACATTAGAGAAAACAACATTTTCTTGATTTAGCGCGAAAAATGCGTATTTTGACATTGGAAACAAGAATGGTCGAGGTTGGAGCGAGTGCGCTAGATGGAATAGCGTCGACTCCTCGTTTAGTGTGAAACAAGCTCAAACTTGCCCGTGATCGCTTCAAAAACAAGGTTCGCTTTGAAATTGAGGCGACGGGATTTGATGACCGGAGAAAACTAAATGGAAGTGGAAGAACATAGAAATATCGCTATCCGAGCGGCCTTGAAAGCCGGAGAGATTCTGAAAGAGCACCGCGGAAAGGTCAAGAGCATCGGCTATAAAGATGAGGTAAACCTGGTGACCGAGGTGGATAGAATCTCTGAGGAGGCCATATTGCAGATCATCAAAGAGAATTTTACGGATCATGCCATCCTGACTGAGGAAAGCGAGGAGTTCATTCCCGAGAGTAAGAAATCCAAATCGATCTATAGGTGGGTAATCGATCCCCTAGACGGAACCACGAACTATGCTCACGATTTTCCCATGTACTGTGTATCCATTGCCTTAGAAAAGAACGGAGAGATCATCTTAGGGGTGGTCTACAATCCGAATTTGGACGAGCTTTTTGTGGCAGAAAAAGGCAAGGGAGCTTTCTTGTCCAAGGGGTCTTATAATACTGAAGATAAACACAGAATTTCCGTGTCCCAGACTACCGAATTGTCTCAAAGCCTGCTGGCAACTGGGTTCCCGTACGACATCAGGAGAAGCAAAATCGACAATCTGGATCATTTTGCCAATTTCTATAAGAAGGCTCAGGCCGTCAGGAGAGGAGGATCAGCAGCTCTGGATTTATGTTACCTAGCCATAGGCAGATTCGATGGATTCTGGGAACTGAAGCTTTCTCCCTGGGATACTGCAGCAGGAATCTTGATCGTTAAAGAAGCCGGAGGTAAGGTTACGGATTTTTCGGGAGGACCATTTAATATTCATCTGAGGGAAATCTTGGCCTCCAACGGAAGAATACATCAGCAGATGATGGAAGTTCTGAAGTTGAGTTTGTGAATCGACTGGGCGTTGCCGTTACGCTCATGTCCCTGCGATCTTTCTAACCACAAGAACGGGGAGCAGGATATGGCAAAATCTGGAATAGCCTTATTATTGATCTCGACGTTCTTGGGATTCTTTCCGCTCGCAGAAGCTGAGACCTGGCATGTGGACGATCTCGGAGACGGCAAACCAGGCTCGGGATCCGAGGATGATCCTTGTCGTGATCTTCAGTATGCCATAGACCTGGCCAATGATGGCGACAAGATTTTGATAATGCCCGGAACCTATGAAGCTCATCCAGATTCTTATACTGAAGATCTGTGTGGCAATTGCGAGATACATAAAACCTTGGTGAAAGCCTCAAGAGGCTTTTGGATCAAAGATAAAGCTGTTGAGCTCATAGGCAGCGGAGCGGATTCAACTTTTCTGATCACCAATGCCGGATATGGGGTGTTGTTCGATCACAGTCGTGGATCAATCATTGCTAATTTGAAAATCACGGGTGGAGTTCGCGACCCGGATGGAAACGCCACCGACGCTGGGGTAGTAGCGAAATTCAGCACGGTAACCGTCAAAAGCGTCAGAATTTCTGATAATAGACATCAGGTGGAGGGCGTAGTGGTGGGAATAGGAGGAGTATTCGGAAGGGAGAACTCCGAGATTTTCATCTTGGATAATGTTATTGAGAACAACGGGTGGGACGGGATAGCACTTTATCGAGGGGCAAATGCCTACATTTCCGACAATCTCATCTGTGAAGGAAGAGGAGCCGGCATCGGTATCACCTGGGATGCCGCAGCCATAGTCTATCGCAACCAGATCTCCGGCTACTGGAAGGGGATCGGCACTTTCGGCGATTCAAGAGCCGTGGTGCGAAACAATACCGTTTATGACAATTTGGGCTGGGGAATAACCGTTACCGGAAACTCCTTTATGGAGGCTTCCAACAACGTGGTAACCAGAAACGGAAATTGTGGATTTGCACCCTGGAGTGAGACCGCACGCGGAGCTTTCGTGAACAACATTGTCACCGAAAACGGCTGGAGAAAAGAGTGGGTCTGCCCGTGTGTGGGAATCTGGATGTATGGGGTCCATCAAAACTTCGTGATCTCCCATAATGACGTTTGGGGGAACAAAGAGGGTAACTATAGGGACATGGACAGCCTGACCGGAACGTCTGGTAACATTTCCGCCGATCCCCTGTTTAGAGGCAAAATCGATTTTCACCTACTGCAGAATTCGCCAGCTATCGACTCCGGCCATCCGGATTTCACCGACCCGGATGGGGGTCCCTGTGACATGGAAATCTTTGGAGGCCCAGGCGCTCGCCTTGACAAATGAGATAAGCTTACAGGCAGTGGCTGTAAGCTTCTTCCGGAATGACTCCAACGAAAAGAATGTCAGTCTTCGTTGTTGTGCGCGGTCTCCAGCTGTCTCCTCAAGTTTTAGTCAAATAAGAACCGGACAAACTGAATATAGGATAACAAGGAGCGAAAAACATCTTGCATTTGAAAAAAGTTCTGCTATAATTGTGTTTGGGCTCGACGACGTGTAGTGCTTGAGATATAAAGAGCTGAAAGGGGTTGTTAAGATGGTGACGAAAAGGATCGAAGAGAAAAAGATTAAGGAATTCGTCAAGGACAGATACGGACAAATGGCCAAGAAGGAAAGAACTACTTGCAGCTGTTGTGGAACTTCTGCGTTGGAACAGGCGAAGGCAATTGGGTATTCCCTGAAAGAATTGAAAAAGGTTCCGGAGTCTGCCATCATGGGCCTGGGATGTGGAAATCCTGTGGCTTTAGCCGCGCTCAAAAAGGGGCAGACCGTCCTGGATTTAGGCTCCGGTGGAGGGATAGACGTTTTCTTGGCCGCCAATAAGGTTGGTGAGAAAGGTAAGGTAATCGGCGTGGACATGACCCGGGAGATGATAAGAAAGGCTGGGGAAAACGCAAGAAGAGGCGGATACGAAAACGTTGAATTCCGGCTGGGCGAAATCGAGAATCTCCCCTTGGAAGATGAACGTGTAAACGTTATAATCAGCAACTGTGTAATTAACCTCTCTACGGACAAAGGAAGAGTTTTTGAGGAAGCTTATCGGGTGCTGAAGCCAAACGGAAGGATGATGATTTCCGACATAGTCACCGAGAAGGAACTCCCTCCTGAGATAAGAAAATCATTCTCCGCCTGGGCCAATTGCATCGGAGGAGCTTTGGTAAAAAGGGACTATCTTAACGCAATTAAGCGGGCGGGATTCAAGGACATTAAGATTCTGGACGAAAGAGTATTTTTGGAAGATGACATGTCTGAAAAGATCAAGGGAAAAATACTGAGTATTAAGGTGGAGGCAAAAAAGGCGGGTAACAGGCAAAAGAGATAGCGAGAATCATATTTCAGCGGTGTCCAGGTTCTACTGGTGTTGTTCACCAACGGGATATGAAGATAGAGGTACTGAATTCATCTTATCATATTTTCTACTATTGACTGTTGACTGAATTCTGAGGAGAGGTGGCCGAGCGGCTGAAGTCCCGCCTTTGGCGGGATAAGCAGTCGTGTTTCTGGATCGATATTTTTTGAAATCAAGGAGAGGTGGCCGAGCGGCTGAAGTCCCGCCGCTGGCGGGATAAGCAGTCGTGTTTCTGGATCGATATTCTTTGAAATCAAGGAGAGGTGGCCGAGCGGCTGAAGGCAGCTGCCTGCTAAGCAGTTGTAGGGATAAAACTCTACCCCGGGTTCGAATCCCGGCCTCTCCGTTAATTACAAACACGATGTATTATGTTTACGTTCTTCGGATAAAGAAAAGCGAGCGCTATTACATAGGACAAACACAAGATCTGGCTAAGCGTTTAGAGAAACATTCGCGCGGCCAAACTAAATCAATGAAGAATCGCGGTCCGTTCGAGGTGGTTTATGTTGAGACATGTCGTTCCCGACCGGAAGCAATGAAACGGGAGAAGGAAATGAAGAGTTACAAAGGAGGCGAAGCCTTCAAGAGACTTTTGTCAGATTTTGCGAAGCAAGAAATGCATGTTACCGAGCTGCCTGAAGTCCCGCCGTTGGCGGGATAAGCAGTTGTAGGGATAAAACTCTACCCCGGGTTCCCTTCGACTCGTCCTTCGGACTCGCTCCCTTCGGTCTGAGCTCAGGGTCGAAGACAGGGCTTAACAGCGAATCCCGGCCTCTCCACCATAAACTGTGCGGTTTATGACTTTGCCACAGGTATGATTCTAAATAAGGTATTCTAACATGTGTGTGTTTCAGGAAGCTTTCTGCATGTATCGGAAAAAAGAATTCCCGATACTCTGACGTCTTACTTGAGCGCATCCTCATGCCGAATAATCTAAAACAGACAAAACGTTGAGCGAAATGTGGGCTGATTTCACTAACAAAACATTCATTAGGATTAATTCACTAACAATAAAGACATGACCATCAGAATCTTTGTAACTGGCGGGACTTTTGATAAGGAGTACGATGAACTCAATGGAGAACTCTTTTTCAAAGACACGCACCTGCCTGAAATGCTAAAGCTGGGACGGTGCAAATTAAACGCTGACATCAGAACTTTAATGATGATTGATAGTTCAAGCATGACTGATTCGGACAGAGAAATAATCTCAGAAAATGTTGAAAGAGCAAAAGAAGACAAAATTCTGATTACACACGGAACCGATACTATGGCAGAAACTGCCAAAGTTCTTGGCAAAAAAATTAAAGACAAGACCGTTGTTCTAACAGGTGCCATAATTCCTTATACGTTTGGTAGCTCAGATGGCTTGTTCAATTTAGGTGCCGCTTTGGCGTTTGTCCAAACCTTACCAAGTGGAATCTATATCTCAATGAATGGCAAATGCTTCTCTTGGGATAATGTTAGAAAAAACAAACAGACAGGTAAGTTTGAGGAGATAGAATAAATGACTGGTTTTTTATTCTAAGATCGGTCATCAATCTAACTCGCTTCGGCATCGTTTACCCGGTTCTAACGCGCTCTCATGGCGCATCGCGAATACTTTCCAGATCCCCCGCCTTTGGCGGGGGGAAATTCCCGTTGCTCTGATGTCTTGCTGGGGTATTTCCTAAGGCCAAAGTATATAAAGAATTTTTGGAAATAGAACGAGGACAACTGAAAGGAAGCAATTACAAAAGGATTTTTCTTTCGGAGGGCTCAGCTTGGTTTTCAAACAGTAGGGAGATTGAAATGGGACATGTAAGTCAAAAGAAGGTTTTCAAATTGAAATATACTTTCGACCAGCTAGCAAGCGTACGCCGCATGTGGGGCTATGATTTTTCTCCCGATGGGAAAAGAATGGCCTTGCTGGCTGATCTGGATGGGCAACTGAATCTCTGGCATCTTCCCACCACAGGGGGTTTTCCGGTTCAGCTTACCTTCTTTAAGGATCAAACAGTCAGAAACGTAAAATGTTCACCGACCTCAAATCAGATAGCGTTCTCGGCAGATGAGAAAGGGAATGAACTCGAGCAGATTTACCTTTTGGACCTTGATGAAGGAGGGCGACCTCACCTTCTTACCGATAATCTAAAAAAACGATACTATCTTTCTGCGTGGTCGCCAGACGGGAGATTCATTTACTATAACACAGACGATCGCAATCCAGCGGCCATGGATGTGGGACGGATTGAGGTATCTTCAGGCAGACGGGAACGAATTACCCAAGAAGATACCATCTTTTTTGCTCAAAGGCCATCACCCGACGGACGTTACCTACCCATAGTTGAGTTTTTTGCTAACGATCACTATACCCTTCATCTCTTGGGGCTCTCCACTGGCAAGCGAAGGGAGCTTACACCGCATACGGGGAAAGCCAGATTTGATTTTCGTGCCTGGAGTCCGGATAGTCGATTTCTTTATATGCTCACCGATGAAGACAGCGAATTTTTGCGTTTGGTCAAAATAGACACTAGGAGTGGCGAAAAGGAGGTTGTCGCCGCGCCGGAGTGGGACGTGGTAGATGCGGCAGCCTCGAATGATGGCCGCTGGCTAGCATATGTAGTCAACTGCGGCGGCGTCCAGACCATCTCTGTGCATGATTTAAGCACGGGCAAAGAGAGGTCGATCGGCGAAGACTTGGACGCTTTGCATTTAGAATGTAAGTTCACACCGGACTGCCGTTTCTTGGTTTTTAAGCGCAACCGAGCCATCCGCGCGGGCGACTATTATCTCTTTAATTTAGACAATGGCGATATTCAGCGAGTAACCGATTCAATGTCCGGCGGCGTAAGAAGCGAAGATTTGATCTCACCTGAGTTGATTGAATACCAGAGCTTTGATCGAAAGATTCCGGCTTGGTTTTATCGTCCAAAAGGAAAGGGGCCTTTTCCCTGCGTGCTTTCCATTCATGGCGGCCCTGAGTATCAAGAGTTCCCTACATACTATTATTTCTACCAATACCTGCTTCAAGCAGGGATAGCGGTCTTTGCTCCTAATATTCGCGGTTCCACCGGATACGGGAAAGCCCACATGCGTCTAATTCACCGCGATTGGGGAGGTGGAGAGCTAAAGGATATCGAAGCGGCGGCTCAATTCTTGAAGAGTCGCCCTGAGATAGATAACGACCGACTTGCGATCTATGGCGGAAGTTTCGGAGGATTTGCGGTCCTTTCTGCCGTCACCCGACTTCCATATCTGTGGCGTGCGGCGGCCGACATCTGCGGTCCCTCAAATTTGGTGACTTTCCTGAAGGGTGTGCCCGAGTACTGGAAGCCGATTATGAAAGAATGGTTGGGGGATATCAACGATCCGCAGGATCGAAAATTCCTCTTGGAACGATCCCCCATCACTTATATCGACCAAGCCAAAACCCCGATCCTCATACTTCAGGGTGCGAATGATCCGCGCGTGGTCAAGGGGGAAAGCGATCAGATGGTGGATGCGCTTCGAAAGAGGGGAGTGACGGTCGAATACATGGTCTTCGAGGACGAAGGGCACGGATTCACCAAGACAGAAAATGCCATTCGCGGCGGGAAAAAAACGGCGGATTTCTTCTTTGAGCATCTGCTGGGACATATTCCAGAGGTCATATAGGGCTTTGGCTTTACTCATGGCGACAGGTGTCCCTTAGACCAGGCGGACATCTCTAGCTTAATCTCTCTTTTTCAAACCCCGACTGAAAATTCGCAACTAACTCAAGGAATCACACCCTTGTCTCAAACAGGCCTATTAACGTAACCCTCAAAGGTCCGATACAAGAAAATACGGTGATCTTTCGCTTGACAAAAGGTGGGGTTTTTGTTATAGATGATTGAGTCGAGAAATGGCGGCGTAGCTCAGCTGGTTAGAGCAGCGGAATCATAATCCGCGTGTCAGGGGTTCGAATCCCTTCGCCGCTATCTTTTGCCGCAACCGTTTCACTAAGCGTTGGAGCGAATCCTGCGGCTTTCGAGATTCTTTGTGTAAAGGCCATTCACCTCTTTCACTTCTAAATAGTCTCGAATCCAACCTCAAGACGGCTAGTAGCAGCGAGACGATTCAGGTCCATCCAGAAAAAGGCAATTGATAAAACAGATTACGTACTCGCGAAAACATTGGTTTTTTTAATTTGATCTGCACTTTTGGCGTGACGTGAGGTCTTCGGAATGCCAAGCAGAATTTTCTTGACAAAGCGTTCGGTTTTTGTATTTTAAGCGACGACATGTTTGGGGGATCGTCCAATGGCAGGACGGCAGACTCTGGATCTGTCTATCGGGGTTCGAATCCCTGTCCCCCAGCCAGATGATTAGCGGTGGACGACCTGCGGTTAAGAGTTAAGAAGGGTTCTGTCCCGACTTAACTGACAGGACCTTGGAGAATCAGTTTGAAGCATGAGAAGGATTTTGGCCAAAAGCCAAAAAAGGAGTGGGTGATGCTGAAATCTTGGAGGATTTTTCAGTCGATTCTTGTTTTGGGCTTCTTTATATTTGCCCATACGGGATGCGAGAAGAAGGTCGAGGAAAAGAAGGTTGAGGAGAAAAAGGGTTATCAGATCCTCACCAAAAGCATCGACAAGATGACCATTGTTTATGTGGAGCACGTGGGACCTTACGAGCAGTTGGGACCACTGTTCGGTCAGCTGGCCGTTTATGCGGGACAAAAGGGTCTTGAATTCAATATGGTGGGTCTGTACTATGATGACCCGGCCACCGTACCTGCAGAGAGCTTGAGATGCGAGTTGGGGATTCAGGTAGACGAGGGATTCGAACCGGACTCCGGTTACCTGGTCAAGGAAATTCCTCCTCACAAGGTGGTCTACGCCGTCATGAGGGGAGCGTACGACAGAATCGCCATGGAGTATCCCACCATTATGAAATGGATGGGAGAAAAAGGGCTCAAGATCGCAGGCCCGATCACCGAAATCTATCTCGAAGGAGGTCCGGACGTTCCTCCAGAGCAACTGGTGACCGAAGTTCGATTTCCTGTGGAAGAATAGTCTGTGGCCCTGATGAAGCGTTAACAGTCTTTGCTTATGAACCGATAAATCATTTACGTGGCGCTATCGTCTAGTGGCCTAGGACAGGTGGTTCTCAGCCATCAGACCGGGGTTCGACTCCCCGTAGCGCTACCATAGCTTTTAAGAACCTGCCAGCAAAAGTTGGCAGGTTCTTTTTTGTATCAAAGCAACCGTCGCCTATTGTCGAATTGTCTCCTCTGCAGCCTTAATGTCGGCTGACAGCTTTGCCAGCGATGGATGGGCGAACAAAAATCGCGGGCCCAAAGAGATCTTCGCGGTTCGTCTCAGTTTTCAGAATCTGAAAACCATTTTGAATTCACGATTTCAAGAGGGATAAGACTCTGTTTGTAGTCCGCGACGCCGCCATGTTGACTCTTTGCTCTGGCGAACATTCCCATCTGACCACAAAAGCACTACATTATTGCGACTCCCTGACAGATTCTGTCATGCCTATTAATGTCTGCATAAAGTAATGCCTTTGGAAAGGAAAATGCCATCATCTGCCCATTGACACATCGTATCAAAAACGATATCACTGGGGTAAGTTGCTTTTTTATCTCAGTTTGGACATGTTTATCCGTCCCTGAGATTCTTGTTGGGAATCCGGAGGAATGCAGAAATCATGAAGCACAAGGACAGAGTATTGATAATCGAAGACGATAAGAGACTACGGGAAGTGCTCAAGAAGATCCTGGACAAGCAAGGATTCGATGTTGAGACTATGGCCGACGCCTCAGGCGGAATAACAAAAATAAAGACCGATTTCTGCGACATTGCCTTGACTGATTTGAAAATGCCTGGCCTTGGCGGGATAGAGGTTTTGAAGGCGATAAAGAAAGTCTCCCCTCAGACCTATGTGGTGATAATGACCGCTTACGGCACCATCGATTCCGCCGTCGAGGCGATGAAAAGTGGTGCTTTCGATTACGTGACAAAACCTTTTAAAACTGAAGAAATCCTATTAGTCATAAAGAAGGCTTTAGAAGACAGAGACCT
>Ga0315539_1001262_pt1 | contig 18760 bp, 16 predicted proteins | sample SalMarSW160150MG_FD_203097 | JGI IMG/M metagenome (GOLD analysis project Ga0315539, IMG submission 203097) | Salt marsh sediment microbial communities from the Plum Island Ecosystem LTER, Massachusetts, United States - Salt Marsh Sediment SW1601-150 ... | reverse complement strand
TGCTTGGTTTCCTTTTTGATAACTACCCGATCTATATCTGGTCCTATTTTTTCGGTTTGATCCTGGCTTCTGTCTATTTTGTAGGGAGAAGGGTCGAGAAAATCACCGTGGGTGTGGTCATTATCTTTATACTGGGGGCACTTGTTGCACTGGCGATTACACTGCTAACCCCTGCTACTCCAAATGGAGATTTCTATTACCTGTTCCTGTGTGGCATTGTTGCAATCTGCAGCATGATCCTGCCCGGATTATCCGGCTCATTTGTCTTGATCCTGATGGGAAATTACGAACTGGTTTTTATCGAAGGAGTGAACGACCTGGATGCAAAAATTCTGGGACCCGTAATTCTGGGAGCTATCATTGGCCTGATCGCATTCTCCCATTTGCTCTCCTGGATTTTCAGGAAATTCAAAGACCTTACGATATCGCTCCTAACCGGTTTCATCCTCGGATCACTCGGAGTGCTCTGGCCCTGGAAGGAAAACATATACCGAACAGATGAACTCGGGAATATCCTGATTAAGCATAGCGGGGAACCCGTTGTCCAGGGGTACGAAAGGGTGCTTCCTGAAACCCTTAACCTGGAGGTTGTGATTGCAGTGGGCTTGATGATTATCGGAGTACTGAGCATTTTGCTGATCGAAAAGATGGCAGAAGAAAAGAAGGGAACGGTTGAATAACCAAACACTGAAATAGCTTTTGAGAAAACCGAGGTTATACGGATTAATTGGAAAACCACTGTCACATTCGTTTTCCAAAAGATATTTTGAGGAGAAATTTCAGAGGGAATCAATTGGAGATGCACGGTACGAAAATTTTTCGCTGGATTCCATCGATATGCTGCCCTCGTTGCTGGAACAATACCCTTCCCTGGCAGGCTTGAATGTTACCATTCCCTACAAAAAATCGGTGGTCGAATACCTCGATTCAATGGATGAAATATCCGGGATCGTTGGTGCGGTGAATGCGATTAAAATACTGCGGTCGGATAAGCATCCCTTCCTTGCCGGATACAATACAGATGTTCATGGCTTCAGGGAATCCCTGATCCCTCACCTCGGGAGAGCAGAGAAAAAAGCACTGGTACTTGGAACAGGAGGCGCATCCGAAGCGGTGCTGTATGTCCTGAATGATCTGGGAATAGAACCTGTTTCTGTTTCCAGAAATCCCTCATCCGAGAACCAGCTTTCATACGATGACCTGAATCCCGGCATTGTCAGGGAGTGCCGGATCATTATCAATGCCACACCGGTGGGTATGTATCCGGACATCAACCGGTTTCCGGATATACCGTATGATGGATTAACTGAAGACCATCTCCTCTATGACCTGGTGTACAACCCCGAAGTTACGGTGTTCCTTCGAAAGGGCAGGGAAACAGGGGCAACCGCCGTAAACGGAAGAAAAATGCTTGAACTGCAGGCGGAACGATCCTGGGAAATTTGGAACGGGTAGGAAAGAATTCCTCTTTTGGAATGTTTGGAGATTCGTCTATATTTGTTCTGATTGTTTTTAAGGAGACTGATACAAACAGTAACAAAATCCCCCTTCCCATAGGGAAAGGGGGATTGTAAAAACAACAGTAAAGTCTTCATTACGCAGTCGGCAGTTCGCAGTGGGAGAGGTGAGATGGTTTGAAAATGTATGCAGGAGGGACGAGTGTACTGAAAAATGCAAATTTAACATTAAAATATTATTGATTGTATTATGAAAAGGGTTATATGGATTATCCTGGCATTGCTTATCCTGGTGGCTCTGTTCTTTTCCATTGGATTGATCAAGCCTTCTATTCAGTATGAGAGCAAAATAACGGTCGATCGTCCGGTTGACAGAGCGTTCATGGTTTTTATCGATGGTTCCAAAATGGATCAATGGTTAACCGGATTCAAAAGGATTGAACTGGTCAGCGGTATGCCCAATTTCCCGGGCAGTATATTTAACCTGATACTGGAGATGAATGGGAAAGAGGTTACGCTGAAGGAGGAGGTTGTCGATTTCAGGTGGAATGAGCTTTTCTCTGTGCGTATACACCATGATCTCATGTCCATTGAAAATGTGAACCAGTTCACTCCAATGGAAATGAAAACGGAAATAACCGGTACCTACAGGGTGACCGGGAAAAACATTTTCTGGCGTTCAATGCTTGTGTTTGCCAGGGGCAGAATGGAAAAAAGAGCCCGGAATGACTTTAATTCGCTTCAACGGGTGATTGAATCAAGTTGAGGGTTACGAACAGATTGCAACGATCATTTAATAATTTACGACGAATGGCTTTTACTTTAGAGATAGGAGCACTAAAAACACCCCATTTTTTTGTGTTTGATAAGGAGCGCAAACTGGTATATACCGGCAGGGGAGTGGACAGTCCCCGCGATGCATCCCGCATAACTGTAAACGACCTGGAAAGGGCGTTGGATGAGCACCTTACCGGAAAACCCGTCTCAGTACCCCTGACGAACCCCATCGGATGCACCATCAAATGGGAGGGTAAGGATTCTCACTGGATCCCGCCGGATGCCTGTGACCTGGTGTGATTTGTTTTTTAGTAGATTAGAATATTCCCTCATCGCCCGATTTCAATTCGGGCGATGTATCAAGGTACATTCAAAGTCGTACCCCGGTCCGCCAGCTGGCGGACGGAGCACGACCAATTTCACTACTCATCGTCCGACCCAGTCGGGTGCAGCTGGCAAGGCAAGCTTGTGCCATATGCATGGCCGTGCCACCTTCGGGAAAAGAGCAAGCCATATATGCAATCTATTGCATTATAAGCCCCTGAGGGCATGAAGCCCAATAGCCATGGTTTTACCCATGGTAGTGAACAAAACACGAAACCAGCTCCTCTGGAGCTCGTTTTTTTACTTGTCACTCGTAACACGTTACCCCTTGCTTCTTTTAATTCATAAAAAAACATCCTCCGGATATTCCACATCCTCGAGGTACAGCCCGCATGCAGGGACGGATGCCCCGGCAGCCGAGCGGTCTTTTCGTTCAATGATCCGCTTTAACTCGGAAAGGCAAAGTCTATCGTATCCAACATCCAACAGGGTTCCCACGATTGCCCGCACCATGTTACGGAGGAAACGGTCGGCTTTGATGGTAAAAATCAGCCGGTGTTCATCCCGGATCCATTCTGCCAGCATCACGTGGCAAATGTTGGTTTTTACGTCGGTTTTCCCCTTGCTAAAGCTGGTGAAATCGGTGGTTTCAAGCAGGAGTTCCGCAGCACGGTTCATTTTCTCCAGATCGAGGTTTCCGGGGAAATATGCAGAAAAACCATCCAGGAACGAATCCTTTACCTGGTGAATATGGTAGGAATAGGTTCGTGAGATGGCACTGAACCGGGCATGTGCTAAGGCTTTTACCGCTTTAATCTCATGAACGACAATATCTTTTGGCAGGATTCCATTCAGGTTGTATATCAGATCCCTGTTTCCGGAAAGACCCTGTTTGGATGAATCGAAGTGTGCAAAAAACTTATGCGCATGTACTCCGGTATCGGTACGTCCTGCTCCGACCACTTCCGTTTTTTCTTTCAGAAGCGTGGAGAGTGCATGGATCATTTCCGCCTGGACGCTTTTCCCGTTTAGTTGTACCTGCCATCCGTGAAACCCGGTGCCTCTGAAAGCAAGTCGGATGAAGTATCGGTAGGTCATGGGGGTCCGCTATTTTAAAAGTATGCAAAGATAGCAAAATAACCTGTATAAACAGGGTTTACAGCATTGTGTGCCCTTGAGGGGAGGGGAGGTGAACGTTCGCCTAAGGCGTGCCTTACGCTTGCGCTGAAGCTTCAGCGTAGGCGCACGGCATAACTTCCAACGTCAAACATTCAACATTCTATTTATAAATTCAAAATCCGAAATTCGCAATTCGAAATTCTCAATTTAATCCTGCACCCTGTCCAAAGCCCCGAAGAGTGGCATAGCCATGCCCACTAACAATTCATCATTCATCACTCATCATTCCCTTCTCTTCGTCACACAGTCTCCCAGTCTCATTATCTCTAAACTCTGTACGCTGAACTCTGTACTATTCATTCTTTCCCATCAACTCCTTCATCATCTGCTTCAAGTCATCAATCTCCATTTGCTGCTTTTCAATCTGGTTTTGCTGTTCTTTCATGGCTTCGATGAGTACGGGAATTATTTCGGTATAGGCCACGGCTTTTTCCCCGTTGTGTTCCATGACTATTTCCGGCAAGACGTTTTCAATATCCTGAGCGATCACACCGTAGTGACGGCCTTCCGGGAAATTTCTGTCACGATACTCTTCCGTTTTCCAGCGGTAGTTCACACCTTCCATATCAAGAATTTTTTGTAGAGGGTCATCTATTTGCCGGATCTCCGCCTTAAAACTGGCATCTGAGGAGGTATACCCACTTACGGCATGGACAGAGCCATTTACATACAATGCATTCGTCCCCGGATTAACTGTTGTTCCTATACTGACCTTATCGGCGAATGCATTATAGGCACCTCCATATCCCCAGCTGAAATAGGTTCCATTGCACCATATGGCTTCATAGCCGCTAATGTATAGCGCCGGTACTCCATTTCTCCTGATATTTAGAGTCCCATTAACATCAAGAGTATAAGCCGGTGTTACGCTAATCCCGACATTCCCGTTAAATCTCAGGTAATTGCTGCTAAAATCTCCATAGATAAGCGGTGCCGTCGTACTGGTGTTATCAATGTATAATTTATTCGATCCTGTTTCAGCAGATCCGGCTTGATTTCCAACAAAAACATTATGATGTCCAACGGAATTAGCAGAACCAGTTCCGTATCCAATATACGTGTTACTGTAACCACTTGTATTGTTATAACCTGTTCCGGATCCCAAAAAGGTATTGCCGGATCCTGTAGTAGCATTCCAGGCTACCTGATGTCCAATATAAATATTGTCGCTTCCCGTTGTATTATAGAAGGCAGTTCCATATCCCATATTTATATTATTGCTTCCAGTAGTATTCAGATATCCTGCATAATGACCGATAAAAGCATTATTATCTCCTTCTGTATTTTTGGTGCCGCATTGTGATCCGGCAAAGAAGTTATGCGCTCCTGAAGTGTTGTTCTCTCCAGATCCTTTGCCAATAAAAATGTTGTCTGCCCCTGTTGTATTCGTATATCCGCTACGTGCACCTATAAAGACATTATCATATCCGGTAGTATTGGAATACCCACTTTCAGTTCCAATAAAAATATTTTTATGACCATAGGTATTTGAAAAACCACTCTTATACCCAATGAATGAGTTATTACTTCCATGCCAATCAAACAAATCAGTTCCAAGGGTTGAATACCCGCTTTGATACCCAACAAAGATGTTATACAGGCCATCAACCATTGACTTTCCACTTTCATGACCGATAAAGTAATTTTTTGGAGTTAAGTGCAGATAATTGGTAACATTACCAGTTTCTATATTACTTATGGCAAATCCGCTAATCGTATCCTTTGTAAACACCCGTGTGCTGTCGGGAGTAATGCTTAAAAAATCGTTTGTTATTCCTTTGCCAGGGGTGAAACCACCTACTGCAAATCCTCCTTTGGTTCCTTTGGTGGTTTCATCGTTAATGTACACCCGGACACTGTCCGGTGTGACGCGGAGAAATTCATTGGTCAATCCTTTTGTTGAAGGGGTGAATCCTCCGACGGCAAATCCTCCCTTGGTTCCCTTTGTTTCTGACTCTTCCACGTAAATCCTCACCCCTTCGGGGTAAACGGCAAACACGGTCTGTCCGTCGTTCCGTTTTACTTCAAACAGCGGATCATCGGATGCTTCGGTGCCGTCACCCACCACTTCCAGCTTACCACCGGGTGTGTCGGTACCGATACCGATGTTTCCGTTGAAGAAAATTGCCTCACCGTTCTGTACCCAGCTATCGGTGTTATCGAGGTAGACACTCAGGTCGATATCGGTTGCCAATGGATTTCCGGTGATTGTCAGCACATCTTCCGAAAGGGTTAGGTCCTGGATCTCGTTTATTGGGTCTGCATCGGCATCATCCTTATCCATGGCATTTTCAGCGAACAGGGCATAGGGAACAGATAATAATTGTGTTGTGCCCATTTCTGAAAAAGATGTCCCACCGGTTGCATCCATTTCAACCTTCAGGAAATAGAGATCAGCTCCCCAATCAATTGCGCTAAAATCATCGGATGTTGTACCGCCACCAATTTCCATTGTCACCAGGCCAAACGCATTCGTTGCTGGTGCATGCGTTTCACTGTATATAACTGTACCAGAGACATTTCCTTGCAGAATGCTGATCTTAATCCCAACGACCTGGTCCGATACAACGGTCCCGGCATCATCTCTGACGACAGCCTGGTAGTTAAAGCCTTGTGGTGCCTGAGCAAGTGCCTTGCTCAGGAAGATAAAAGATAAAAGTAAAAAGATAAAAGTAAGGTGTATTCGTTTCATGGCTGATTAGTTTGGGTTACTTACTCAATTAGATTTCGGTTATAAGTTACAAAAAAATCACCCGGCAGGATTTATCGGGTGATTTTTTATTGATAATTTTATATAGGAATCAATCTTTCTCACTGAGGATCCCAAGGGTAAGCTGCAGTTCGGTCATTATTTTCTTCAGTTCGGCAATCTCTCTTTCCTGCTCCCGGTTTTCCTCAATCAATCCTTTGAGTGTTTCATTCTCCTGCTGCAATTTTTCAATCTGCTTTTGTTGTTCCTTGATTGCTTCAACAAGGAGAGCGGTAATGGGTGCATATTGCATGGACATGTATTCACTTCCGGTTTCCACCACTTCAGGGATGATCTCAGCTGCTTCCTGCGCGATAAATCCCATTCGCAGGCCCTTCTCCTGCCTGTCCGGATCCTTCCATTCAAAATTTACACCCCGTAGTTCCCGCACTTTATTCAGCGGATCAGGAATTGACCGGATGTTTTTCTTAAGGCGGATGTCGCTATCGTTATACCATGCAGCATCACCTCCGGCTGTCCCATTGGCGTAAAAAGTTCTGTTATTTGGATTATCGCCTGAATTTCCATTGATAACGACCCTGTTACCTGAAAAATCGCCCCAGATTAAAGGAGCCGATGTGCTCGAATTGTCGATATACAGCAGATTTGACCCCGTTTCGTTATATCCCGATTGATACCCGATAAAAACATTGCCGCTGCCCGTGATATTATTCCGTCCGGATTGTCTGCCCAGCATGATGTTATTGCTGCCTCCCGTTTTATTACTTGCTGTAGAATACCCTATCAAAATATTATCATACCCATCAATGTGGTTAGTCCCTGCCAGACCGCCGAGGAAAACATTGCGTTCCCCGGTAGAGGTTTCAAATCCGGTTCTGTATCCCAGGAAGATATTGTGGTTTGCCGTTGTATTATCATATCCTGCTTCCCGGCCAATAAACACATTACCGTACGAGGTAGTATTGTTAAACCCGGACTGGAAACCTAAAAACACATTCATTGTACCGGTGGTATTGGAATAACCGGCATTGTAACCGATAAACACGTTTTCCCTGCCATCGACAGTGGAATATCCGGCGTCTTTACCGAGGAACACATTCCTGTATCCGGTGGTATTTGAATATCCGGCACTGTTTCCCACGAAGACGTTATCATAACCAGTGGTATTGAAATACCCTGTTCTGTAGCCCATAAAAGCATTTTCACTCCCTGTGCTATTCACCCTTCCCGACTGATCTCCCAGGAAGATGTTATTGCTTGCCGTATTAGCATTCCCGGCGTAGTAACCCAGGAAAACATTACTTGAACCGGTTGTATTGTATTCTCCTGCCTTGTTACCGATAAATACGTTATTTGAACCGCTCGAGTTCAGTCGGCCTGCCTGGTATCCCAGGAAAGCGTTGTACTCTCCTGTGGAATTGGAGTATCCGGCCTGGTATCCCACATAGGCATTGTAGCTTCCGCTCACATTATTGCGTCCGCTATAGGTGCCCAGAAAAACATTATTTGTGCTATTTCCTAAGTTACCGGAGAAAAACCCAAGATAAACATTTCCTGAACCAGTAGTGTTGTTTTCACCAGCCTGGTTGCCCATAAACAGGTTATTGCTGCCCGTAGAATTGGATTTGCCAGCCTGGTAACCGATAAAAGCATTATAGTGTCCTCCGCTATTTGCCATTCCACTCTCCTGTCCAATAAACACATTCGATGTTCCGGTTAGGTTTGAATTACCGGCATAGTATCCCAGAAATACATTGCTATAGCCCGTTGTATTGCTTTCTCCTGCCTGGTTACCCATAAACAGGTTATTTGAACCGGTGGTGTTTGAGTGTCCGGCAAGGTAACCCAGAAACGCATTAAAGGTACCTGTTGTATTGTACCTGCCGCTTTCCGTTCCAATAAATACGTTGGAGCTGGCTGTGTTGGCGTAACCGGCATAATAACCCAGGAAGACATTACTACCACCACTGATATTACTATATCCACTATAAGGTCCAAGGAAAAGATTATACAGTCCGGTTGAGTTGTCATAACCCGACAGGTACCCGAGAAAAGTATTACTTGATCCGGTGGTATTGTTCCGCCCTGCCTGGTATCCAAGGAAAATATTGTTTGAACCGGTGGTATTGTATCTTCCTGTAAAATATCCCATAAAGGCATTATATTGTCCGGAGGTATTCGAATATCCACTATAGGGACCAATAAAAACATTATAAGCGGCATCATTTGCATAACCGGCCATGTGTCCCATGAAGATGTTATACTTACCTGTATTATTTAAATATCCGCTCCTGTAGCCTATGAATATATTACTGAAGCCGGTTGTGTTGGAGTATCCGGCTCCGAATCCCATAAATGAGTTATAGCTGGCTCCAATGGAATTGTAACCGCTCTGGTAACCCAGGTATACATTAAACCTTCCTGTTGTATTTGAAAAACCGCTTCGGTTACCAATAAAAATATTCGAACTTCCGGACGTGTTATTGTATCCGCTCCGGTTCCCGATGAATATGCTTGAATCCCCAATGGTATTCAGATAACCTGCATAGGTTCCTATAAAAACATTGTTTGCTCCGGTGGTATTGGAAAAACCACTCTTATCCCCCAGGAATGAGTTCCCTTCTCCATCGTTATAATAACCGGATGAGTCTCCAACAAACGTATTGTAGCTTCCGGTGGTATTACTGAACCCGGAGAAGCTTCCAAGGAAGGTATTGTTCAGCCCCCCGGCATTCGAGTAACCGCTTTCATATCCCAGGAAGGTATTGTAATCACCCACCTCATTTGAATATCCCGTCTGGTATCCGAGAAACAGGTTCCCGTCCCCTGTGGTATTCATGAATCCGCTTTGATATCCCAGGAATGCGTTACTCATCCCTTCCGTATTTGAGTATCCGCTCTGATATCCGATGAGGGAGTTATAGAGACCGGTGGTTGTCAACAAACCGCTTTCATGTCCGATAAAATAGTTTTCGGGTGTAAGGTACATGAAACTGGTAGGGCTGGAGCTCTTTCCCGGAGTAAATCCACCAACGGCAAATCCACCTTTTGTTCCTTTTCCCGAAGGTTCGTCACTTACATATACCCTGACACTATCGGGAGATATCTTCAGGTAATCATTGGATATTCCTTTTGAAGGAGTAAAGCCACCCACAGCAAAACCACCTTTGGTTCCTTTTGTTTCCGTTTCATTGATATAAATTCTGACACTATCCGGATAGACAGCAAAGACCGTCTGCCCGTCATTTCTTTTCACCTCGAACAGAGGGTCTGTCCCGTCACCCGACAGGTTTCCCTTTACTTCCAGGCGCCCATCCGGTGCATCCGTTCCGATTCCAACATTCCCTGTATTGTAATAGATGACATCACCCAGTTTATTCCAATGATTGGTATCATCGAGGTAGGGGGCAAGGTTTACGGATGTAGCGTCACCTGTTAGACTGAGTGTGTTGCCAGATAATGACAAATCCTGTAACTCGTTTCCCGGATCCGCATCTGCATCATCGGTGTTGGCTGTTTGGTCGGCAAAGAGAGCGTAGGGTACCGATAACAATTGTGTTGTGCCCATATCAACGTAGCTTCCACCAGGATTTATCTGAACCTTCAGAAAGTGAATGTCCGCACTCCAGTCAATGGCATCGAACGACGCTGCTGATCCACCCGTTTTTGTTGCCCCGGGATCTCCAATGATCACCGTGAACAGACCCAGTTCATTGGTATTCACGGAATGCTCTTCTTCCCAGATCAACGGTCCGGATATGCTACCGGAAAGTATTCCGAATTTCACATTAAATGATGAATTGGTGAGAGGATCTCCCGATCCATCCCTGGTAATCGCCTGGTAGTTAAAGCCTTGTGGTGCCTGAGCCACAAGAGTGAGCAGTGAGAAGTGAGCAGTGAGCAGAAAAAGAAGTATTCGTTTCATGGCTATTTGGTTTGGATTATTACTCAATCCCATATCGATGATAAGTTACAAAAAAAAAATAATTCGGCTTTTTTTGTAATCCAACTCTTTTTAACAAATACCTGCGATAAATTCCTTCCTGGTACAGTCTCACCATTCCGTTGTTTTCATTTAACATTTTTTAACACCGGTTTATAGAATTATTTAACAATTTTGTATCGCCTGAAAGGAAAAAAACGGAGAAAACCTATAAAAAAAATTGCACAGGTTCTATTTTTGTAATTCTGTTTATTAAAATATTGATTATGGATGTTTCGGTAAATATTAAAGAACTGAATGAAAGGATTGAAAAAGAGAGTGCCTTTGTCGATCTGATCAATCTGGAAATGCAGAAGGTGATCGTAGGGCAGAAACACCTGCTGGAGAGTCTGCTGGTTGGTTTATTGTCCAGCGGACATATTCTGCTTGAGGGTGTGCCTGGCCTGGCAAAAACCCTGGCTATAAATACGCTGGCAGATACCATTGATGCGAAGTTCAGCAGGATACAGTTCACTCCTGACCTTTTGCCAGCCGATCTTCTGGGAACCATGATCTATTCCCAGAAGAAAGAAGAGTTCTTCGTTAAGAAAGGTCCCATTTTTACAAATTTTGTGCTGGCGGATGAGATAAACCGGTCACCTGCAAAAGTCCAGAGCGCCCTGTTGGAGGCAATGCAGGAACGGCAAATCACCATCGGATCGGAAACCTATCCGCTGGAAGAGCCCTTTCTTGTTCTGGCAACCCAGAATCCTATCGAACAGGAGGGAACCTATCCGCTTCCCGAAGCACAGGTCGACCGGTTTATGCTGAAGGTAATCATTAGCTATCCCAATAAAGAGGAAGAGAAACTCATCATGAGGGAAAACCTGGCCAAGGTATTTCCAACAGCAAATACCATCCTGAAACCATCCGATATCCTGAAAGCCCGGGATGTTGTGAGGGATGTTTATATGGATGAAAAAATTGAACGGTATATTCTTGATATTGTCTTTGCAACACGAAATCCAGCCGAATGCGGACTGGAAAAATTTACCAATATGATCAGTTATGGAAGCTCCCCCAGGGCATCCATCAACCTGGGACTGGCCTCAAAATCCTATGCTTTCATTAAACGAAGAGGATACGTCATTCCTGAGGATGTCCGTGCCATGTGTTATGATATTATGAGGCACAGGATTGGACTGACCTATGAAGCAGAAGCGGAAAACATTACCTCAGAGGATATCATAACCGAAATTCTGAATACCATTGAAGTTCCATAATGAGTGACTCATTAATACCCAGCATTACGTAAAGCACGAAAGATATGAAACGAATATACATTGCCCTCTTATTCTTACTGGCAGGAACAACCCTGTTTTCACAAAACCTGATCAACCATTCCGGGTCGGAGATAAAAGCGATCATGAAAGAGCGGTATAAGGATTTCCGGCTTAGCACAACCACAAAAAATCCGACATACCGGTATCTTAAATATGAAAATTATCTTAAAACAGAAACCCTGCTATTCTTTCTTTCGGAAGATGATGTATGCACCTACTATAAGTATCTTGGTGATTATTCTTGCTACAATGCAAAGATTGCTGAGATGAACGAAAAATATAAAAAAATCGATGAGAATGCATGGATCGAAGAGTTGGAGGGAGAGAAGTACAGGATTGAGCTGATAAAAGGGGAGTGGTTTTTTACGCTAACAACAAGAAAAATTGACTCCAGTCAAAGGAATTAGAAGTGGAAGCAACTGAAATTCTAAAACGGGTCAGAAAAATAGAGATTAAAACACGTGGTTTATCAAACCAGGTGTTTGCCGGAGAATACCATAGTGCATTCAAGGGCAGGGGAATTGCATTCAGTGAGGTCAGGGAGTATCAATATGGTGATGAGATACGAACGATCGACTGGAATGTGACAGCCAGGTTCAACCATCCTTATGTAAAGGTTTTTGAAGAAGAGAGGGAGTTGACCGTAATGCTTCTGATCGATGTTAGCGGTTCAAGAGAGTTCGGGTCCGTAAACCTTTTAAAGAAGAACGTTATTACAGAAATATCCGCTGTTCTCTCCTTCTCGGCCATTCAGAATAACGATAAGATCGGAGTGATTTTTTTTACTGACCGGGTTGAAAAATTTATCCCGCCCCAGAAGGGGAGGAAACATATATTGCGGATCATCAGGGAGCTGATCGACTTTACCCCCGAAAGCCGGAAAACAGACCTCACTGAACCTCTTCGTTTCCTGACCAATGCGCTGAAAAAAAGGTGCATTGCTTTTGTCATCTCAGATTTCATCGCTCCCGATTTCGAAGAGGCAATCCGAATCGCTAATAACAAACACGATGTCGTTGCCCTGAAAATTTATGACAGAAGAGAATCAGAGATCCCGGCAATCGGGCTTGTAAAAATGAAAGACAGTGAAACAGGGAAAGATCTCTTGATCGATAGTTCCAACAGAGCAACCCGGGAGATGTATCACAGATGGTGGAGGGAAACAGAGGCCAGAACAAATGAGATCTTTTCAAAATGCGGTATCGACAGTACCGCTGTTCGTACCGATGAGGATTATGTCAAACCCCTCCTGAACCTTTTTAAGAAACGGTGAGGTAAGAAACAGCGATCATGTATTTTTTCTTACGAAATAGGTCTGCGAGAATAACCGGGGGATGGTTGTCCCTTTCCCTGGCCATGCTGTTGCAGATAACCAATCTCTCTTCCGTTGCCCAGGAGGTTAATGTAACCGCTTCGATTGATAGTTCCGCTATTTTAATTGGCGATCAGACAACCATTCACCTTGAAATAAGCCACCCTGCTGACATGATTCTCCAGGTCAGGGATTATACCGATACACTGACCGATGGTATTGAAATTCTCCTGCAAAGTGAATTTGATACAAGCAACCTGGAAGGGAACCGCATTTCCATTAAAAAAGAATTTCTGATCACCTGTTTTGATAGCGGCATTTATGTCATTCCACCTTTTGAAGCCTCCCTTTCGGATAGAGCTGTTTCAGCAACATTCCGGTCTGAACCCATTTATCTGACGGTTAAAAGAACGGACATCGAGCCGGCTGACTCAACGGTTCAGGTTTTTGATATCAAAATGCCCTACAATGCCCCCATAAGCTTCCGTGAGGTGTTGCCCTATGTTTTGGGAGGTATATTCCTCGTGGGACTGATCTATTTCCTGATCTATTTCCTGAAGAAAAGGAAAAAGGATGAACCCATATTAAAACGGATAAAACCCACTGAACCTGCCCATGTTATTGCTCTCCGTGAACTGGATAAATTAAAATCGGAGAAATTATGGCAAAAGGAGAAGGTGAAATTGTATTATAGCCGGTTAACTGAAATCCTGCGGATTTACCTCGAGAACCGGTATGGCATCCTGGCAATGGAGCAAACCAGCAGTGAAACACTTCATGCTCTTCTGGAGATTGGATTTAATGACAACAACCTGTATGATAAACTTACAGAAATATTCCACCTGGCTGACATGGCTAAATTTGCGAAAGCAAAACCCCTGCCCAATGAGAATGAAACTTCGCTACTCTCATCCTATCTGTTTGTAAATGAGACCAAAGAAGCATGGAAAAAGGGAGATGAAAAGGAGGGAGAAGTGGAGGCACCAGGGGAAGAAGAAAAGGAGAATGAAGGCAATAACAGTTAATGGATCGATTAGACAATGAATGAGATAACATTTGCAAATCCGGGGTTTTTGTACCTGCTTGCTATCCTGATACCGCTGATCATATGGTATCTGTTGAAGCTAAGGGATTCGCAGGCCACACTTCAGGTCTCTTCAATCAAAGGGTTTGGTAAAGCTCCCCGAACCTGGAAACATATCCTGAAGCATGGCATGTTTGTTTTTCGGGTTATTGCCATTGCCCTCCTGATCATTGTACTTGCCCGTCCGCAATCAACAGACCGTTGGCAAAATGTTAGCACAGAAGGCATTGATATATTGATCGCACTGGACATTTCCAGCAGCATGCTTGCCCGGGATTTTCAACCCAATCGCCTCGAAGCATCTAAAGATGTGGCGATAGAATTCATTTCAGGCCGTCCAAATGACCGGATCGGGCTGGTAATATTCAGTGGTGAAAGTTTTACACAGTGTCCTCTTACCACTGACCATGCTGTGGTGATAAACCTGTTCAAGGACGTTCGTAGTGGCATGATTGAAGATGGGACAGCCATCGGGATGGGACTTGCAACGAGTGTCAACCGCATGAAAGATAGTAATGCAAAAAGTAAAGTGATCATTCTGTTAACCGATGGGGTAAACAACAAAGGGGCCATTGCCCCGATGACAGCTGCTGAAATTGCTAATACGTTCGGAATCAGGGTCTATACCATAGGTGTAGGTTCAGAAGGAATAGCCCCTTATCCTGTTCAAACTCCATACGGAATACAACTACAGAACATGGAAGTTCAAATTGATGAAGAGATCCTGAAGAATATTGCCGATATGACAAAGGGAAAATACTTCAGGGCAACCAATAACCAGAAATTGATCGAAATATACCAGGAGATCGATCAACTGGAAAAAACAAAAATTGATGTGACTGAATTCAGTAAGAAAAAAGAGGAGTATCTGTCGTTTTTGCTTTTGGCAGGTATTTTCCTGCTATCTGAATTACTTTTGAAAAATACAGTGTTGCGAAATATTCCGTAAACCATTTAAATTGAACCATGTTTCGATTTGCACATACGGATTTTTTATGGGGATTGCTGATCATCCCTTTGCTTTTGGGGATCTTCTGGATAAGCAGGGGATTAAGAACCAAAGCATTGAGGAAATTTGGAAACCCTGAAACCCTGAACCAGCTGATGCCGGATTTCTCTTCGACACGGCCGGCTGTTAAATTTGTTCTTCTGAATATTGCCCTGATTGCTATGATCTTTGCTCTTGCAGGACCTCAATTTGGTTCCAGGCTTCAGGAGATAAAACGAAAAGGGGTGGAGATTGTAATCGCTCTCGATGTGTCAAATTCGATGATGGCAGAAGATATTCAGCCCAACAGACTTGAACGGGCAAAACAGGCAATTTCCAAGCTGGTGGATCGGTTAACCAATGACAAGATCGGTTTGATCGTATTTGCTGGTGATGCATACACCCAGGTGCCCATTACCATGGATTACGTTTCCACCAAAATGTTCCTTTCAACCATAACGTGTGATATTGTTCCAAAACAGGGTACTGCAATCGGTTCGGCAATTGATCTTGGGATGAAATCGTTCAGTCCCGATAACGAATCAAGCAAGGTATTGATCATCATTACAGACGGTGAGAATCATGAAGGGGACGCCATCGCTATGGCAAAACAGGCCCGGGAAAAGGGGATCACGATCCATACCATTGGTCTTGGGTTGCCGGATGGAGCACCCATACCGTTCTACTCAGGATCAGGAGTCAAGTCCTACCTGAAAGACCAGGATGGCAATACAGTAATCAGCAAGCTGAATGAAACCATGCTGAACCAGGTGTCAGCTGCCGGGGGAGGAATGTATATTCGTTCAACAAATACCAGACTCGGACTGAACGTGTTATTCGATGAAATTGATAAAATGGAGAAACAGGAACTGGAGGCAAGAATTTATTCTGAATATGAGGAACGATACCAATATCTGGCAGGTCTTGCACTCTTATTCCTGTTCGTTGATCTCTTCATCCTGGAGAGAAAAAACCGATTATTGAAAAATATCAGGATCTTCCATATAAAAATGTGAAAAACATCAGTTCTATTTATAAAAACAGGTCGTAATGAAATCGTTTTTGCAATCCATTGTTTTTATCTTGTTGATCCTTTCAGGAAACAGGGAGAGCTACTCACAAACTGATAAAAAATACATCCGTGAGGGGAACAATCATTTTGAGAAAAGTGAATTCGATCAATCGGAGATCTCATACAGAAAGGCACTTGAAGAGCAATCAGACTCTTACAAAGCACTTTTCAACCTGGGTGATGCACTTTATAAACAGGATAAATTTGAGGATGCAGCCGGGGAATTTAATACCCTTTCTCAAACAGGAATTGATAAAATCAGCAGGGCAAGATCATTCCATAACCTGGGCAATTCACTGCTGAAAGCAAACCGGATTGAAGAGAGCATTCATGCCTATAAAAATGCCCTGAGGAATTACCCGGATGATCTTGAAACAAAGTTTAACCTTGCTTATGCGCAGGACCTGCTAAAACAACAGCAGCAGCAAAAAGAACAGGACCAGGACAATTCTGAGAAAGATAACCGGGAACAGGAGGATAAGGAAAAAGACCAGAAGGACCAGCAGCAAAATGAGCAACAGCAACAACAGGATCAACAGCAAGAACAGCAACCGGAATCCCAGATATCAAAAGAAGATGCAAAAAGGCTGCTTGAAGCCCTTGCTGAAGACGAAAAAGAGTTGCAGGAAAAATTAAAGAAAGCCGAAGCAAGAAAAAATCGGGTGGTGGTCAGAAAAAATTGGTAGCTTGCTTTGCTTTCGACGATTTGCTTAACAAAGGATGATTGCGTGAACATGAATAAGGTTTTCATTGGGATACTGCTTTTAATGAACGGGATGCTCCTGCAAGCCCAGGAGATCACCGTTACTGCTTCTGCCCCCAAAGTGGTTGCTGTTGGAGAACAATTCAGGCTCTCTTTTACAGTGAATGAGAAAGCCGATGACCTGGTTCCGCCAGACATGAGTGATTTCTATATCCTGATGGGGCCCAGCACCTCCTACAGCCAGAGTACCCAGATCATCAACAGAAAAATGACAAGAACGGTCACCTATACCTACACCTATGTTTTGGAGGCCACAAAAGAGGGTGTTTTTCAGATCGATCCGGCAACAGTAACAGTCAAAAATAAAACCTATACCTCAAATGCCCTGGAGATTGAAGTGGTGAAAGGGTCGGCATCGCCGGAAACCGGCACCGGAGGTGAGGAGGCAATACCCGGAGTGGATGTTCCCGCGGCAGGTGATAACGACCTCTTCCTGAGGATTCATGTAAACAAAAGTGCTGTCTACCGGGGAGAACATATCATTGCTACGGTAAAAATCTACTCAAGGGTCAACCTTTCGGGCTTTGAAAATGCAACGGTCCCATCCTTCAACGGATTTCTGCGTGAAGATATTGAAACTCCTGCCTTGCGATCCCTGGAAAGGGAAAGTGTTAACGGGGTGATCTATGGGAGCGGTGTATTGCAGCGGTTTATCCTTTTTCCACAGGTAACCGGGGATCTGGTGATCGATCCCATGGAACTCGAATGTCTTGTCCAAAAAAGAGTACAACAATCCAATCGCGCATTCTTTGATAGCTTCTTTGACTCCTACCAGAACGTAAAACAAACCATTAAAAGCCCTCCGGTACGGATTACCGTAAAAAAGCTACCGGATGATGCTCCGGACTACTTCACTGGTAGCGTTGGACAAATTGCAATGAATGTTACCGTCGATAAGAACCAACTGAAGGAAAATGAAGCAATGAACCTGCAGGTCAGGTTCTCAGGTAATGGAAATTTAAGACTGATAGAAGCACCCAATATTGATTTTCCTCCCGATTTTGATCTGTATGATCCAAAGATCTCATCCAACCTGAATCACTCGGAAAATGGGATGTCCGGGAGCAAAACTTTTGAATTTCTTGCAATACCCAGGCACGCCGGGAATTACCGGATACCACCCGTTGAGTTCAGCTATTTTGATCCGGTTGGGAACAGTTACAAATCCCTCAGAAGCAATGAATTCAATATTCTTGTCACCAAAGACGATGAAAGTGAAAGTGGTGCTGTAATCTCAGGCTTTTCTAAAGAAGACCTCCGTTTTATCGGCAGCGATATCCGTTTCATAAAAAATGAAAAATTCAAACTTCAGCCACGCGACAGGTCATTCTTCGGATCACTCCCCTTTTATCTATCCTATCTTATTGCACTGCTTGCTTTTAGTCTGTTGGTAATCCTTCGACGGAATCACATTAAACGGAATGCAGACCGTAACCTGGTGAGGAACAGAAAAGCAAAAAAAGTAGCAAGAAAAAGACTCAAACGGGCCAATTCCTTTTTAAAGGAGGGCTCATTCAATAAATTCTATGAAGAGTTATTGAAAGCCCTCTGGGGATACCTTAGCGATAAACTGGGTATTCCGGTATCCGATCTTTCCAGGGAAAAGGCGCGGAGTGCTCTGGAGAAGAACCGTATTAACCCTGAAATGATCGATGAATTTTTTGAGATAATAGACCGTTGCGAATTTGCACGTTTTGCACCTTCAGAGGAAATCTCTGAAACAGAACCTGTCTATGAAAAAGCTTCGAAAGTCGTGAGCCGGTTTGAACAAAAGTTGAGGTAGAACCTTGAGAATACTTGTGTCAACCATGAAAAATATCCTGTTTCCA
>Ga0315539_1001259_pt1 | contig 18791 bp, 26 predicted proteins | sample SalMarSW160150MG_FD_203097 | JGI IMG/M metagenome (GOLD analysis project Ga0315539, IMG submission 203097) | Salt marsh sediment microbial communities from the Plum Island Ecosystem LTER, Massachusetts, United States - Salt Marsh Sediment SW1601-150 ... | reverse complement strand
GTGTAAAAAATGCGGGCACAAGACCGAATTCCTGGAAAAAAGCAGTGGTAAGAACAAGCACGTCTGCGAAAAATGTGGAAGTTCGGATATGCAGAAACTATTTTCAGGTTTTTCCGTTGGACAAAGTAGCCAGGGGAGCGATTCCTGCTCAACCGGAACATGTCCAACCGGAACATGTGGACTCTGATAGAAAGGATTGTTTATGAAAATTGCAGTAACATCGACGGGGCCGTCGCTTGATGATAATGTGGAGGTTCGCTTTGGCCGGTGTCCCTATTTTTTGATTATTGACACCGACACAATGCAGTTCGAGGCAATAGAGAACCCTAATATTGCTATCGGTGGTGGTGCAGGAATTCAGTCCGCTCAGTTAATGTCAGAAAAAGGAGTAACAGTAGTACTGACCGGCAACTGCGGCCCCAACGCGTTTAACGTTTTCGGTCAGGCAGGCATACAGGTTATCGTTGGTGTGAGTGGAGCCGTCCGTAATGCCGTTGAGCAGTTCAAGGCCGATGGTTTTTCTTCTGCTTCGGGGCCAAATGTAGCCAGCCACTTTGGTGTGAACGCAGCACCGACAGGCCCGACGCCAACAGGACAACCAACGACTGGTCCACCCGGTCAAGGTGGCGGCATGGGTTTAGGTATGGGCGGCGGACGCGGCATGGGCAGAGGTATGGGTCGCGGTGGTGGAATGGGACGTGGAATGGGCAAAGGCATGGGCAGAGGTGGCGGAATGGGTCGCGGTATGGGTATGCCAGCGGCGATGGGTATGCCTTCGACTGGCCCGGCAGCAGGTTTTCCGGAAGATGCCGGATTTCAAAACCCTGAGCAGGAATTGGCTGCTTTAAAGCAACAGGCAGAATTGCTTGAACAGCAAAAGCGCCAGCTAAACAACAGAATCGCTCAGCTTGGAAGCGGTCGTAAAGTTGTTGCGGTCGTTGATTCCGGCAAGTGTGCGGGCTGTGGTATCTGCGCCGATGTGTGTCCGGTAGGGGCCATTGAGGTTAATAAACAAGCTATTGTAAACGTAGAGGCCTGCACGGGTTGTGCCGCCTGTGTTTCGGAATGCCCCAATGAGGCGATCATACTTGCGCAGAGAAAATTTGGTAAGCCCCGTTAGATAAATACAGGAGATTACTGAATGAGTCAGGTAAGTTTATTATCTAACAGGGCAAATAAATTCCATTAAAGCCTTTTCTTTTTGTGCAGCAAGTTTTCAAGCGAAAATGTTTAAGCTTTTGGCCTTTGGTATACAATCGGAACTTGAACAAATGGAACGATTCATGCTTAAATCAAAGATACATAGAGCAACATTGACCGGAACAGATCTGGATTATGAAGGGAGTATCACCATCGATGAAAACCTTCTTGAGAAAGTTGACATACTGCCTGGTGAGCAGGTTCACGTGCTGAATATTTACAACGGTGAGCGTTTTATAACGTATGCTATTGCAGCACCGCGAGGTTCCGGCACCGTGTTATTAAATGGACCAGCAGCAAGATTAGGAACGGCTGGCGATAAAGTCATAATTATATCCTATTGCCAGGTATCTGATCAGAAAGCAAAAGATTTGAAGGCAAAAGTATTATTCGTTGATGATGAAAACAGACCAAAGGAGTAACTAAGTGGGAAAAACTATATCACCACGATGTGGACGATGTGAGAGTAAAGAATGCCGCGATGGCAAGGATTGCTTTTCGCAAGCTGGTAACCATAAGCAATTGTATCAGAACGACCATATAGCAGAATTGCACAAGGCCGCTTCGTCAATTGAGGCGAGGTATTATGGCAAAGAAACGCGATTGGGTGAGATAATATTGTTTGCAAAGCAACTGCAATATAAAAAGATAGGTTTGGCTTTTTGTATCGGCTTAAGTGAAGAAGCAAAAGTCATTGAGAATATTCTTTCCAAGCACTTTGAAGTTACTTCCGTGTGCTGCAAGGCTTGTGGAATTGATAAGAAAGATTTTGATTTGCCTCAGATTTCATCAGAAAGCTATGAGGTTATGTGCAACCCGGCTGGCCAGGCCCAACTGCTAAATGACGCAAAGACTCAGCTCAATGTTATTTGTGGGCTTTGTGTTGGTCATGATGCTATTTTTGCGAAGGTCTCGGATGCTCCTGTGACAACGCTTATCGCCAAGGACCGCGTGTTAGCTCACAATCCTGCGGGAGCTATTTACAGTCGCTATATTCGAAAACGCTTTAATGAAGGCATATAACGGAGATGTATGATGGATCAGACATTTAGAGGCACGCAATCTATGAGTATTACTTTATCTATAACAGTAGGTATGCTTTTTGTAACTAATGCTAAAGCCGAGACTGTTAAAGCTAAAGATTGGCCATATTCATTCTCTAAAGGAGGGTTTCAGATATACGAGTCTGAGGATAAAAATGAGAGGCTAACCTTGGGGGGCAGTGTTCTTTTTAGATATGCTTACTGGAACTGGTTTGGAACGAATAAAGGCACTAATACAAATAATGACTATAGTTTTGGTTTTCAAAGGACCCGCTTGAACCTGAAATATACTTCAGAAAACATGGAAATTTTCTTTCAGCCTCAATATGTTCATATGTTTGGTTTACCCGACGATGCGGTTTCAGATAAGACAGGTCCATTTGGAATGGGTGGGTTGTATTATCTTCATAATCCGGAAGAGAACCCGTATGATTTTGGTGTTCACCAGGCTTACGTTCATTTGAGTGACCTTTTTGATACGAAGCTGTTCTTTAAGGGAGGCAGATTCGAATATAGTGACGGCCTTGAAGTGCAGGATAAGAAAGATGGGAAAAAATTCAATATCCTGAAAAACATGCGTCTTGCAGACAGAATGATTAGCCCCTTCGGTTGGTCAGCTTTTGGCAGAAGTTTTGATGGAGTTTTGGCTGGATGGAATGATGAGAAATTCAATTTGACCACTTCATTTTTCTATCCTACTCAGGGAGGTTGGGAAAAAGATATTGACGAAACGATAGACGACATTGACATTATTACTACCACATTAACAGCTAAAAAGGGTTCGTTGCTTGGCGATACTGAATTCGCTGCGTTTTTCTACAACTATGATGACAAAAGAGATTGTACTCAGCGGCCTGATAATGTGTGTCCAACATGTTCTCATGCTGATATAGATATACAAATGTATGGAGGACATATTTTGGGTATATATGATTGGGGGCCGGGTCAGTTGGACACTCTGTTATGGGGAGGTGTACAAACTGGTGATTGGTATGAATTAGACCATGAAGCTTACGCAATTGCCGGCGAAATCGGCTATCAGTTTACAAAGATGCCCTGGAAACCCTGGTTTAGGACAGGATATTTCATAGGTTCGGGCGACAGCAATCCGTCTGATGGCGATCATGAAACCTTTTTCCAGATGGCTCCGGGAACAAGGAAATATCAATTATATCCCTATTATGACCTTGAAAACAACAGAGATTTTTTTGTGCAGCTGATTACCAAACCCACCAAAAAGCTTACTGCAAGAATGGATTACCATATCGTTCAGTTGGATGAAAGTGCGGACAGATGGTATATGGGGACTGGTCCAACACAGAAAAGCGGTCAAATTTCCGGTTATATTCCTCGAGATGGAGGAGGGCATGATGCGTTGTCTCAGGAAGCAAGTCTTATGTTGAGTTACAACCTGAACCCACAATGCAATCTTGTGGCATTCTATAGCCACGTATGGGGTGAAGGTGTAGTAAAAAATGTATATGAAAAAGATAATGAAGCTGACTATTTTTCTTTACAAATACAGTTCAAATTTTAACTCGAAAAGGGGATTCAGATGCCGGATAAACCGAAAAACAGCCCCAAGAACGAACTCACTACACAATATATCTTGCGTTGGTTCTCTCCCCGATGGTTTATATTTGTGATGGGTACGGGAGCGTTAGCTAATATATATCAACTTATTGCAGGCAAACCAGAGGGTTTCCTTCACAAACTGGCTGTTTTCTTCCTGACACTTGCAATCGTAGTTTTTTTCACAGCTATGATCTTTCTTATCGTCAGGTTTGTAGTGGGCATGGATTGTATTTTGAAGGAATGGAGACATGCAAGTCTGATCCAGTTTTATTCAACTATTTCCATCGCAGCAGCAGTATGTGCTACCGGTTTGTTCAATGTTCCTCTTTCGTTTATTTCGAAAGCCTTCGCCTATAATTTAGCTGCCATATTCTGGTGGATAGCTTTTGTGGTAGGGATGTTTTTCATTTTCTTTACGCCAATTAAGGTAACCAGCGGCAATCACGCTCAGCCAAGAAGGGCTTTAGGTTTCTGGTTTTTAGCTCCGGTCGGTCTCTTTGTTTTGGTGTTCGCAGGTAATTTCTGGGCTTTACATATGACAAACCAAATCCATGTAAAAAACATCTTATTTCTTAATACCCTGATTTTAGGAGTTGCAATCCCTCTTACGATTATAGTTTACACAATTGTTTTATTTCGGGCTTTGTTTTATAACTTTCCTCGCAGAGATGTCGCCCCAAGCTTTATGATAGGCGTTGCTCCTGTAGGAGTATCTATTATTGCTATAAACACGCTATTGCCCGTACTTGAAAAAAGCGGTGTTTCAATTATAGCTCCAGCTACACTTGCTCCTTTTATTAAAGTCGTATCTTTATTGCTCTGGGGTTTTGGTCTATGGTGGCTCATTTATGCGCTAATTATAGTTGCTTTATACATGTTGAAACAGGGGGTTCCTGTTACCTTAGGATACTGGGCATTTATCTTCCCGCCAGCAGCATATACTATTGCCACTTTAATCCTCGCAAAGTCACTAAGTTTGCCTTTATTGAGAAATTTTGCCGTGATTTTGGCAATAGTATTTACTCTATGGTGGGTTGTGAATTTCATTCTTACTATCAGAGGAATGGTAAATAAAACTATCTTTGATGTCTCTCCAACGTTTAAGGGTGACATCCCATATCTATAATTACAAAGGAAGGCGAAATTATGACAAAGAAGCTGATTTTTATGAAAGGCGAAGAATTTGTACAAAAGGTCATATCTGGAGAAAGAGATTTTTCGAACATAGAATTAGAGCAGGATTTCGATTTGTCCGGCTATGAACGATTTGACGAACTGCAAACCTATCTTAAGGATGCCGCCCTTGAAGAAAAGCCGCTAATTGTGGAAAATTCTAAATTCAGGCAATTAGATGCTGACGGTGTATATTTGCCCTTTCTGAAGGCTAATAATGCGAATTTCAAACACGCCACTTTTATGGGAGCAAACTTTGAGAACGCTCAGTTCAAAAACGTTGATTTGCGTTACGCTAAATTATCTCAGGTGAACATGAGAAATTCAAATTTAGAAAATTCGGATTTAAGGCAGGCAGATTTATATCTTTCTTCCTTAATTGGTACAGTCTTAACAGGAGCAGATCTTTCCGGAGCAAGTTTACAATACACAAATATGCAAGCTTCAGATGTAAAGGGTATAAAGAATTTAGGACTGGCACGTTTTGTGGAGACAACAAATTTTCAATTCGCTAATTTAACCGAGAAAGAAAAAAGTATTATTCGCAGAGAATTGTGGGCCCAACAGGGCAAAAAAAGAAGATTATTCGGAGGTAGCGGATAAATACAAAAGTGGCTGTTGAGAATACATTATCAAGAAAGAAATTAAAAGAAGGGTATTTGTGTTATGGAAAATACATACTTGTTTAGAGCAAAGAGTTCAAAATCTGTTCAGGATTTTATCGAAAGCTTAAAGGAGAATGCGTCAAAGTTTGATTATTATGTGCGATATGTTTTTAATAAAAGACAAGAGTACGAGCAACGCGACATTAGTGTTGATGACCATTTTAATGCTTATCAAGTTATGTTGTGCAGTTTTAATTATAAGGGCTTACAAAAAAATATTGAGCGGCTGGCGGTTCTATTGCTGCCGAAACAAATCGTAGTTTACAGCAAAGAAGGAGTTACAACTATACTTTATTTGCCGTTTAGTGAAGAATTTATTAGGGAGGCTCTGCCAGAGGACGAAGAGTTTGCAGTGAATCAAAGCAAAGCTTGTCAGAGAATAATAAAATTAATTGAAGCATCTAAATAAGCTCTGTCGAAAGAGCACTTTATAATAACTTCTTCAGAGATAGACAATGGAGCAAACATTTAAAGCCACAGAAATCAATGTCGGATTTCATCCGGATGGTTATAGAATAGATAAAACGGCTTCGCCAATGAACAGGTATACAAAATGGGAAGTTTTACCAGGAAATCGATGGTGTAATCCGGAGCCGGTTTGTTTCGATTCGTTACCGCAGCAAGGCTGGTTCAAGAAAGACAGATTCGATTGGGATGAAATTAATATGACAGGAGAAAGGAAGATAAGATTATGCTGATGCTTGGCATAGCCGTTCTATCCATCCTTGTCATTTCGGTTCTGATGAGCATGACCGGCCGTGGTGGAGGTAACTTTTACGTCCCTGTGTTAGTGGCTTGCGGATTGCCCATGCTTGAGGCAGCGACGTCTGCACAATGTATCCTGCTGTGCACGGCTGTAGCGGCTGCGCTAGTCTTCCAGAAGAGCCGAACGATTGACTGGAAGCTTGCGATGGTGATCGATCCGCCGACAGATGTGATGGCTTTGCTGGGTGGATACTATGCTCATGTCCTGCCAGGTGGAGTTCTGAAGTTTATCTTCGCCGGCTTGCTTGTATTATCTGGCTTCTTCATGTTGCGGCCTGTAAGGAATAGACAGTATTCTGGCAAGAATCGGTTGGGCTTCTGGCATCGAAAGTTCGGCGAGCAAGAATATGAGGTGAATCTGTGGTTGGCCCTGCCGATCACCGCAGGGGCCGGCTTGGTTGCGGGAATGGTCGGGATTTCCGGGGGCTCTTTCAAGGTCCCATTTATGGTTCTTGGCTGTGGCGTACCTATGCGCGTGGCAGTAGGTACATCATCCGCCATGGTCGCCGCCACAGCTCTTATGGGCCTGATTGGACATTCGGCAGCCGGGGATTTCAACGCATCATGGGCCATTCCCATGAGCATCACCGCCGTAATTGGAGGGCTCCTGGGCGGCGTATTCTCGCTTAAAACAAAGTCGAAAAACCTCAAAAGGATATTCGCGTACACGACATTAGGGGCGGCTTTGTTCATGGTAATAAACGCATGGCTATCGTTTGGAAATCGTTAGGAGACAGGATGAAAATAGCAATTGCCAGTGGCAAGGGTGGAACAGGCAAGACAACTATAGCGACAAATCTGGCTTGTTCAATTGCCCGGACGGACAAAGAGGCGCAGTATCTTGACTGTGATGTTGAGGAACCTAATGGCCATATATTTTTGAAGCCTGATATAAAAGACGCGAAGAAGATTACGATTGGTGTGCCGGAGGTTGACACTGACTTGTGCGACGGCTGCGGCAAATGCGGTCAGCTTTGTCAGTATAGTGCTATAATTTGTTTGAAAGGCAAAGCGATAACCTTTGAGCAATTGTGTCATTCATGCGGTGGGTGTGAGCTTGTCTGCCCCACCGGTGCTATTAAAGAAAAACAGGTAGAAATTGGATTTGTTGATTTGGGTACATCTGGTGATGTGAAATTTGGTCAGGGCAGGCTGAAAATAGGAGACGTTCGGTCACCTGCTTTGATAAAGAAGGTAAAAGAAAACGCAGCCAATAACGGCACCGTCATAATAGATGCTCCGCCGGGCACCTCGTGTCCGGTAATTGAAGCAGTCAAAGGGGTGGATTACGTTCTGCTTGTCACTGAACCGACGCCGTTTGGTTTAAATGATTTGGAACTGGCCGTGGAGATGATAAGAGAGCTTAAGCTGCCCTTTGCTGTAGTGATAAACCGCTGCGACATAGGTGATGACCGAGTCGTACGATATTGTCGGCAGCAAGATATAGAAATTCTCCTTGAGATACCGAACGACCGACTGATAGCGGAAGCTTACTCACAGGGGATTAAAATAATTGATGTATTACCTACCTACGAAGAAAAGTTCTTACAGCTATACGAAAAAATCAATGCGAGAGTGATAATCAAATGAAAGACGACTTTGAATTCATGGAGAGAATAAGCCGTGACATAGAGGCCCGCAAGGCGGCTTGTAAAGTCCTCGGAGTTTCCGAAGATGCTGATAAAACTGTTTTGAAAAAAGCCTATAGAAAAGCATCAATGAAATACCATCCTGACCATAATCAACGTGACCCTGATGCGAATAAGAAATTCGCACTGGTCAAATGTTCCTACGAACTATTAGCCGAAGATAAACCCTGCCCGGAACTGCTGGAGGAAATCAAATCCTGGAAAGGTGTTCCAGAGGACAGCAAATATAAACTTGACAATCCCTGGGGACATTTCCTTTGGTGGCGGGAAAAATTCTTCGGCTCGGAAGAAAAGAAAGGGCAAAACAGAGGTCGTTCTTGCATCTGAAAAGAGAAGATGGAAACTGCAAAGCTAAGTGAAAATTTTTATGATAAGATTAAGCCCTGCTTGCACGAGCGCATCGGCCGGGAATTGCGCGGGGCCAAACGTGTGCTCGATTTGGGCTGCGGCGATTGCGAGCTTGTTCGATATCTGGCTGACACCTATGGCCAGCAAGTGACAGGTATAGACATTTCGGGCGAAAGTTTACCAGACTATCAGGAGATTGCGAAAGCCGACAAAAACGTCAGATGCATTCATAAAGATGCGGTTAACCTTGAGTTTCTTTATGGAACTGTGGATGCGGTAATAATAATGTGGGCTTTACATGAGATGAAAAATCCACAAGCGGTTTTGCATGAGGCCCATCGCGTCTTGCGACCGGGCGGCGAAGTACTTGTCGTTGAATTCCCGCGTAACTCCTTGGCCCAAAAATTATGGAATGAGAACTACTATACAAGCAAGGAATTAACAGGTTCTCTCCTCAAGGCTGGATTTGAAGATATCCGCGTTAAACGAATTGAACATAAACAAATCCTTTGGGTGACGGGTTTTCGCAGTAAGAATTGAGCTGAAAATGAAGAAACTATAGGTGTTAAAACTTATGAAACGCCAAAAGAGTTACTTGTTCAAAAATACGGTATTTAAAGAAGGTAATGAATCGGCGAAGACTGTCTTCAGTGGTCCGGGGGAGTTGGAAGTTGGACCGGCTCCTGAATTTAATGGAAACCCGGAAACGTTAAATCCGGAAGAAATGTTTGTGGCGTCAATTAATAACTGCCTGATGACAACGTTTTTCTATTTTGTGCGAAAGTTAAATGTTGAGATTTTATCATACTATTCACATGCCGAAGGCCGGGTAGAAAAACAAACAGATGGATTTCGATTTGCCAATGTGGAGGTTCGAGCAAAGGTCACATTACAACAACAAGACCTCGCTGAAAAAGTTCGCCAGCTCGGAGATTTAGCTGAAAAGTATTGTCTTGTTTCCCGTTCAGTAGCTTGTCCTGTTCATTATCGATTGGAAGTTAAGACAACAGAAAATGATCGTAATGGTAGAGTTTGAATTTTGTGCAAATAGAAAAAGGAGGCCAAGAATATGCCTTGGGTAAATGAGGATTTGTGTGTGGGCTGTGGCGTATGTGTCGATGATTGTCCGGTGGACGCGATTACACTAAAAGAGGACCAAAAAGCAGTTATTAACGATGATGCGTGTATTCGGTGCGGCCAATGTCACGATATTTGCCCGCAGGAAGCTGTCCGGCACGATAGCGAAAGGATTCCGCAGGAGGTTGAAGCAAACGTAGAAAAAACCAAAATTCTTTTGAAACATTTTGAAACTCCTCAGAAGCAGCAGGCATTCCTCGAACGTATGGTTCGGTACTTCAAGAAGGAAGAAAAGGTGGCTGGCCTTACTATAGACAAACTAACTGCCATGAAAGCTAATTTAGCTAATGACAGAAAATCAGTATCCCCCGACAGCCCTGATTCGTAATTAGTTTGTCCTGCTGTTATCGAAAGGCTGATTTCATGAAAGAGTTAGTAGTAATAAGTGGCAAGGGCGGAACGGGTAAAACAAGCATCGTGGCATCGTTTGCAGCGCTTGCGAAAAGTGTAGTGTTTGCTGATTGTGACGTTGATGCAGCGGACCTGCACCTGGTTTTAGAGCCTAAGATAAAAGAAAATAACGAATTTTCCGGTGGCAAACGGGCGACAATAATCACTGAAAAATGTATTGGTTGTGGTAAGTGCCAGGATTTGTGCAGATTCGACGCGGTACATTTCAATGGCCGGGCAAATGCCGTGGTTGACAGGACGTTTACCATTGACCCGGTTTCGTGCGAAGGATGCAAGGTATGCGTCGAGTTTTGTCCGGCCGATGCGATTGAATTCAGTGACAGTATAAACGGACAGTGGTTTATATCGGACACGCGATTCGGGACGATGGTTCATGCTAAGTTGGGAATTGCCGAGGAAAACAGCGGAAAATTGGTAACTGTTATTCGCAAGGAAGCAAAAAGAATAGCCGGCGAAGAAAAAAAGAATTTGCTTATTGTCGATGGTTCACCGGGAATCGGCTGTCCTGTAATTGCCTCGATCGCCGGAGCTGATTTGGTTTTGATAATTACCGAGCCGACGCTTTCAGGCAGGCACGATTTAGGCCGGGTTGCTGATTTAGCTGCGGGTTTTAAGATCCCTGCGCTGGTCGCTATTAATAAATTTGATTTGAATCCGGATATGGCAAAACAAATAGAAGAATATGCTCGCAGTCGAAATATAAAAGTGGTGGGAAGAATTCGTTATGACGAGGCTTTTACCAAAGCGCAAATTCTCAAATCGACGGTAATAGAATATACCGGTGGTGCAGTATCGGAAGATGTAAAAGCCTTATGGAGAAATGTCACCTATGTCCTTGGTTAAGGCCAATTTGCAAATGATAGCAGATAAACCGTCACGGTCTGATTCCGTTCTCCGTAGCAGTACTACTACGAAGGATGAATTTGATTTGCTTTCCTGTAAATATGACTCGTGGTACGAAAGTGCCAAAGGCCGAATGTACGACCGCTTGGAAAAGAAAGCGATTGGTCGGTACCTTCCATCAAGTGCCAATGGTAAAAGATTATTAGAAGTTGGCTGCGGCACCGGTCATTGGAGCCGGTTTTTCAGTGAATATGGTTTTGAAGTTACAGGTGTTGATACCTCTGAGCGTATGATAAACATAGCCCGAAACAAAAACATCCCGAATACCTCGTTTCAGATAGCTGATGGGCATCATTTGCCATTCAAAAATGGCAGTTTTAATATAACAGCGGCTATTACAGCCTTGGAATTTGTAAGCGATGCCGAGGCGGTAATACGAGAGATGATACGCTGCACTCGCCAGCCGAGAGGACAACTTTTGGTTGGGGTATTGAATGCGCAGGCTCGACTGAACCGTAATAGGAAACAAAGACCAGATTCACTATACGCAAAGGCTCGATTGTTTTCTCCAAGCCGGCTAAAACAGCTTTTAGAACCATTTGGCCAATTGGCTATGGTTACTGCCGGGTTCGTTCCTAATCAAAAGCTTTTTTTACCATTAGCGCCATTGTTCGACACAGTTGGCCGATTTTTTCATATCCCATACGGAGCTTTTATTGCAGCCGAGGTGAAGTTATGAAGGTGCAGGCAGAGATAAGTTTATATCCATTACGCCAGAATGAATTGACCAAGCCGATTCAGCAATTTATTCAAGCTTTGGAGAATAACAAGCTAAAGGTCGAGCTCGGGCCAATGAGCACCCTCATCACAGGAGATGAGCCGGCCGTTTTCGAAAGCCTGCAGAAGGCCTTTGAGAAACTTGCTCAAAGATATGAGATAGTACTGACCGCAAAGATTTCCAATGCGTGTCCCGAAGTTAATAAAGATAAATAGGTTTTTCAAAGGACAGGAAAGAAACTATGGCAAAAGAAAGCAGCACTTTTCAGATTGATGAAAATAAGCAAAAACAAATGCAGGCTGAACAGGAGCAAATACGCAAGAGAGTAAAACAAATAAAGCATCAGATACTTGTGCTGAGCGGCAAGGGGGGCGTTGGCAAAAGCACAGTGGCGGTAAATCTTGCGGTTTCACTCGCACTTGCCGGTAAGAAAGTAGGACTTCTTGACATTGATATACACGGTCCAAGTATCCCGAAGATTCTGAACCTTGAAGGAAAGGCTATCCAGGCGGTAGGAGATGTGATTTTACCTGTTGAAATGTCCGAGAACTTAAAGGTTATGTCTATAGGTTTTCTGCTGCGGGGCAGTGACGATGCCGTGATATGGAGAGGTCCCATGAAATATCAAATGATAAAGCAATTCTTGAAGGATGTGCAGTGGGGCAACCTCGACTTTCTGATTGTTGACAGCCCGCCTGGGACCGGCGATGAGCCACTCTCGGTAGTTCAACTGTTGGAAAAAGCAGATGGTGCAATCATAGTTACCACACCTCAGGAGGTGGCACTGTCCGACGTTCGCAGATGTATTACCTTCTGCCGGAATCTCAATCTACCTGTTCTCGGCGTATTGGAAAATATGAGTGGTTTTGTATGTCCAAAGTGCGGCGAGAAAACCGACGTATTCAAATCCGGCGGCGGTGAAATTATGGCTAATGAAATGCACGTGCCCTTCTTGGGCCGAATCCCTATAGACCCGCAAATCGTAGAAGCCTGTGATTCCGGCAGACCTTTTGTATATCACTACAACCAAAGTCAAGCAGCGAAAGCTTTCGAGAAAATATTGAATCCAATTTTTAAGCTTGACAACGATACTCATGAGTCAAACGACACACAATCTTTACAAACGGGAGACAAGAAAATGCGCATAGCAGTTCCATTAGCACAGGGCAAATTAAGCCTTCATTTTGGCCATTGTGATCAATTTGCAATTTTTGATATCGATGACAGTATTAAGAAGATTACAAATAGAAAAGATGCAAGCCCTCCCTCCTATGCTCCCGGAGCATTGCCGAAATGGTTAAATGAAAATAACGTGAATGTTATTATTGCCAGCGGTATGGGACAGCGAGCACAGCAGCTTTTTGCCCAGAATGACATCAAAGTTATGATAGGTGCATCTGGCCAATCTCCCGAAGAGCTTGTGTCAGCCTATATGGAAAATACGCTTGAAACAGGAGATAATATCTGCGACCACTAACATATCTGAGATATGCGGTTGCACAAATAATCCTGTGAAAAAAAGAGGTTAATGATTATGAAAGTGCTGGTTTGTGGCAAAGGTGGATGCGGCAAGAGCACAATCGCAACTCTTTTATCCAAGGAGATGGCGAAAAGGGCAAATAAAGTCCTGGTCATTGACAGTGACGAGTCAAATATTGGCCTTCACCATCGCTTGGGAATGGCTAAGCCGGAAGATTTTATGAATTACTTTGGTGGTAAGAAGATTCTCTTTAAGAAGGCCAAAGAGATAACCAACAAATGGAAATTGAAAGACTTGCCTAAGGACTATCTATCTGAAAAGGGAAATATTCAACTGCTGTCGATGGGAAAGATCTATGAGTTTGGCGAGGGATGTGCCTGCCCTATTAACGCCCTTTCTTCAAAGGTGCTGGAGGTTCTGGATTTAGAAGATAAGCAGTTCTTAATTGCAGATACCGATGCTGGAATAGAGCACTTTGGCAGAGCTGTAGAAAAAGGTGTCGATCTGCTGATCGTCATTATCGACCCATCACGGGAGTCAATTCTTTTAGCCCAAAAGATATCCAACCTGGGCAGGCAGGCTGGTAAGCCAACGTATTATGTACTCAATAGAGTAAACCGAGAAACAGAAAAGTTACTTCTGGAGTCGGTAGATAAAGAGAAGGTGATAGCCATTATCCCTGAAAATAAGGATGTATTCATGTCGTGTCTCTCCGGCAATGAGCTTACGATTTCTCTTGAGGGAATTAAAGAAATTGCCGACAGGATAGAATCTGAAAAAAGAAAATTGGTAGTTAAATCAATATAACAAAAACAAAGGACAGAAACATGTGCTTAGCCAATATTTATCGACGTGGAAATGGGGGCAAGCTGATCACAAAAGAGATTGCCTATCTTAAAGTTGATGGTGACCAAATAGAGGTAGAAAACCTTGCGGGAGAAAGTAAGATTTTGCAGGGAAGAATTAAAGAGATAGACTTCATGAACTCTGACATTATTGTGGGTGAAATAGCTTACGAAAGTGAGAATGGAATAAAAAGGACAAAATAAAAATGATTGGCCAAACTCAAAAACCGATAGAGGAAGTTCTCGAGTACTTGGAAGGTAAGGAAAAGGTTGTTCTCGTTGGGTGCGGGGGATGTGCTACAGTTTTTCATACCGGCGGTGAGACTGAAGTAAAAGAAATGGCGAAAACGCTTACTAAAAGAGGAAAACAGGTTTTAGCAGCTATTGCCCCACCTTTTGGGGAATTTACCTGCTATCTTCCTTGGAGTAAAGCTCGCTTAAACGAATATCGAAAAGAAATTGAAGAATCTGATGCTATCCTGATGTTGACATGTGGCGATGGACTTCAAGTTGTGAGGGAGTTAATTCTGGAGGAAGAGTTTGAAATTACAAAGCCCATTTATCCAGCGACAAATCCAATAGGACATATGGGAGGCGGCCCAACTCTATTCAAAGAAAAATGTCAACAGTGTGGAGAATGCGAGCTTGGTAAATTCGCCGGAATTTGTCCTTTGACTCAGTGTGCTAAAGGGTTGCTAAATGGGCCGTGCGGAGGAAGTAAAGATGGAAAATGTGAAGTGGATCCTGAACGTGATTGTGCCTGGATAAAGATTTATGAACGTTTTAAAACCTTGGGTGAATTGGAGAAGATGAAAAAGATAGTCGGACCTAAGGATCGGAGCAAAATGACGCGGCCTCGGGAAATCGAAGTTGCTCCACTTGAGACGAAGTAATGTTTTCAGTCGAAACTCAAGAAGAGAGGAGTAAACATATATGAGTAATGATCCACTAACGCCGTACGGTAACAAACCAATGGTTACACCTATTGTCAACGCAATCAATTATGAATACAGTTCTTTCGAGGTGCTGCGGCAGATTACAGATGGCCAAATTGATGGCTATACCTATCATAGAGATGACAACCCAACAGTCCGAGCAGTAGAGAAGAAAATAGCTGCATTGGAGGAAGCTGAGGATTGCATTATTTGCACTTCAGGGATGGCCGCATGCACGATGGTGTATTTAACATATCTTAGCACAGGTGATAACCTGATAATATTTTATGATGTGTATGGTGCTCATTATAAGGTTTCACTTCTCTTGGAACGGTTCGGCATCGATATAACATGGCTTGATGCTCGCGAGAGCCATAGAATCGATGAGCATATCAAACCAAATACAAAAATAATATTTTGTGAAAGTCCAAGTAATCCTTTATGCAAAGTTTTGGATATAGCTGCCTTGCGCAGGGAAGCTGATAAGGTACATGCTCTTTTGGTAGTTGATAATACTTTTGCTACTCCATATCACCAGAAACCACTATTGCTTGGTGCCGATTTAGTTATACATAGTGCCACAAAAGGATTAGGCGGACATAACGACCTTATGGCAGGTGCTGTAGCTGGCTCGAAGGAACATTATGATAATCTATGGTTTACCCGTCAGGCTATTGGGACAACTTTGGATGCTTATTCAGGATCGCTGTTGGAACGAGGCCTTAAAACCTTCGAGCTTCGAGCGGAAAAGATGGCAGCGAATGCTATGGCCATAGCAGAGTATTTATCCAGCCATCCAAAAGTTTCTCGAGTTTACTATCCGGGCTTGAAGGCCGATCCCGGGCACTCAATTGCTATTAAACAAATGCGTAATGGATTCGGCGGAGTCCTGGCATTTGACGTGGCTAAAAACCAGGAAGATGCCAAAAAGCTCATAAGCGAGCTTCAAGTTATATATCATGCGGTTAGTTTAGGGGCAACCGAATCACTGATTTGTATACCGTACCTTACAACGCTGCTTTATATGCCGCCGGAACGTCGGACCGCCTTCGGAGTTAGTCCTAACACCGTTCGTCTCTCTGCCGGAATTGAGAAAACAAGGATAATTATAGAAGATTTGGAACAGGCACTGGATAAATTAGAAATCGAACCTGAGCCAAAGACGAAAATTGATGTTGCACAAAAGGGTCCAGAGAAGAGAGGAAGTGATTATGCCGACGTACGAATATAAGTGCATGGATTGTGGCTACAAATTTGAAAAGTTCCAAAGCATGAAGGACAAATCCTTGGATAAATGTCCGAAGTGCGGAGGCAGAGTTCAGCGTTTAATCAGCGGCGGAGGGGGCATAATTTTCAAAGGCTCAGGCTTCTATGCGACTGATTACGCTAATAGTAATGCTCCGGCTTGTGGTCGTGACAGGCCCTGTTGTGGACGGCAGATACCTTGTGAGATAAAAAACCCTGCGATGGTAATTAGTTAAATTGTTGAATGGTAAATTTAATTACCAATTACCGGTCTTCTTATTTTTGTATAAGCGAGGATTTGGAGGAGTGATATGGTAAATATAATTATCAGTCTTGTTTTGAGTCAGTTGATTTTGGTTCCCATAGCCTATAAATGGGAGCTGAATCTTAAAGTTGTTTCAATCAGCGCCCTTATTATTGGTCTGGTTGTCGGATTGGCCATAAATATCGCTGAAGGATATTTTTATATGTCGTTGCCGTTGAAATTAATAAGCTGCTTCATTTTGATTGTCTTAATATCTGTGTCAGCATTACTGGTTCGATTTTATAGGGATCCGGATAGAGTTCCGCCGGAGGGGGAAAATGTAATCCTATCCCCCGCGGATGGTGTTATTAAATATATTAAGTCTATAGAAAAAGGCGAAATTCCATTTTCTTCAAAGGGCAAAGAGAAAATAAGACTCGCTGAACCTTTAACAGGTATTTTGAAGGATGAGCAGGGTTATTTAATTGGAATATTGATGACTTATTTAGATGTCCATGTTACGAGGACGCCAATCAAGGGCAAGCTCACCTATTTCAAACATATCCACGGGCATTTTCTTTCTTTGAAAAGAGAAGAAGCCCCATATAAAAATGAAAGGGTGATGGAGGTTGTCGAGAGCGACAGGTTCAAAATAGGCTTGATTCAAATAGCCTCACGGTTAGTCAGACGCATTGTGACATACTCGAAAGAAGGAGACGAGCTGGCCTTGGGCCAAAGGATAGGGATGATTACATTTGGCTCCCAGGTAGATGTAGTACTGCCCAAGCTACAAGCCTTAAAGATTAAGGTCAGAGTCGGACAACAAGTGTATGCAGGTCTTTCGATAATTGCGGAATTCTAAGCTAAGACGTTTTGTGTTTACCAACGGTTATATGAGTATTGTGAAAAACTACAAAAGAATCAAGGAGGAAATCCCCGATAACGTCACAATAGTATTAGCCGCTAAAACCAGAACAGCCCAAGATATAGAACAAGCTATTGACGCTGGGGCTACGGATATTGGCCAAAATTACGTTCAGGAAGCCTGGCAGATATATAGTGCTTTTGGGAAAAAAGCAGCTAAAGTTAGATGGCACATGATAGGCCATTTGCAACCGAACAAAATAAATAAAGCACTAAGAATCTTCGATGTTATTCAAACTGTTGACTCTCTGGAAAAAGCAACAGCTATTGATAAAAGGGTTGAAAGAGCGAGAAAGAAAATAGTTCCGGTTTACATAGAAATAAATATAGGCAGTGAATTTTCTAAAGCTGGCATAAAGCCAGCGGAACATGAACCTTTCGACGAATACATGGAAAAACTGGTTAGAGACATGTCCGAACTTGAGCACTTACGAGTTGAAGGTTTTATGACCATGGGGCCTCGCTTTGGGAATCCTGAAGATGCCAGACCGTATTTTAGAAGGACAAGAAAGATATTTCAAAGAATCAAGGGTCTTGATTTGCAAAATGTGGATATGAAGTATCTTTCCATGGGGATGTCAAATTCATACAGGGTGGCAATAGAGGAAGGTTCAAATATGGTCAGAATCGGAACGGTGATATTTGGAGAAAGAAAATACGAGTAGAAGAAATGCCAGAAGACTTTTCCTTTGAAGATTATGTCGTAGTTTCTTGCGGGACGCTTGTCCCAGAGTTAAATTACTTAAGAAAGCAGGGTTTTTTAGACGCCAGGAAAATTGTATATACAACACCTGGCCGGCACGAGGTTCTTAAAGAGCTTGAAAGCCAGTTGATAGAAAAAATAAACCTCGCTAAGCAGCACTCTAAGAAGATCATAATAGTCTATGGCGGCAAATTCTGCTACGTCAATGTTGATAATCCCTACAGAACGATAGATACCATAATCCAAGAGCAGGGAACTGGAATTTCAATTTCCAGAATAAATGTAACTCACTGTATAGATATGGTAGCCAGTGAAAGGCAAAGAGAAGAAATAAGCGGCGGACAGAAGGTCTGGTGGCTTACTCCAGGATGGATAATCTATCGTAACCGTGTCTTTCAGGACTGGGATAAAGGCAAAGCCAATGAGAATTTCCCTCATCATACGGGAGGGGCTGTTTTGTTAGATGGAATAGGTTTCTGGGAGAAATACTCCGAAGAGCATCCTGAGAGGATCCTTGAATTCTCTGACTGGATGGGAATTGAAATTAGACCCCATAAGATTACGCTTGATAGATTAAAAAATCTTCTTTTAGATTGTGCCATTTCAGATTTGGAAAGAGAGATCGCCGAGCTGAAAAGTAACTTACCTGCCCATTCGCTGAAACCGCTGATGATACAGCAATTGGAGGATCTCGAGGAAAAACTGGAAAATGCGAAGAAAGCAAGGCAGTCCGCCTGATAATCAGCACGATTTTCAAAAAGTGAAAGATGACTGAAGATATGGAAACATGGGAAAAGGAAGATGGAGTTAAATTTTTAAGAAAAGTTG
>Ga0315539_1001257_pt1 | contig 18801 bp, 21 predicted proteins | sample SalMarSW160150MG_FD_203097 | JGI IMG/M metagenome (GOLD analysis project Ga0315539, IMG submission 203097) | Salt marsh sediment microbial communities from the Plum Island Ecosystem LTER, Massachusetts, United States - Salt Marsh Sediment SW1601-150 ... | reverse complement strand
GATGCAACCCTGGTCGTGCAGCGCGACTTTTTGGCCGATGGGACGCTCACGAACAATGGGACCCTCCAGCAAACCAAAGAGATTCCTAGCGGCACGGGGGCTGGTTTCTTTACGATGGACGATTACGGCGGCTTGATCATCAATAACGCTTTTGGCGGCGACGATATGGGTGCGACCACCGTCACCATCCGGGGGAACCAGGATTGCACAACCACCCCTGGCGAGACGGTGCGGCGCTGCTTTGACATTGCCCCCAGCAGCACCACCGGCCTGGATGTCCTGATGGAGTTTCGTTTTCTCGGCAGCGAGTTGTCGGGAAATGATTGCAATGCCCTGAACGTCTATCACTGGACTGGCAGTGCCTGGGCGGCTGCCGGGACGTTGGATACCGATTGGGGCTACGACGGGCGGGTCTGCGCAGATGAAGGCTCGGATCCGTTCTACTCCGTGCGGGTGATACACGTGACCAATTTCTCGCCCTTCGTGCTCAGCGACGACGAGGAGCCCGGCGGCAACCCCACCGCTGTCACCCTGCGCAGCCTCATCGCCCGCTCGGGGCTAGAAACCAGGTTTCTGGGAGAAACCTGGTTTCTGGGGACGCTGGTGGCGCTGGGTGCGGTTGGCATGCTGCTGTGGGTGCGGCGGCGGACGTAATCACAAGACCTTCGTGGCTCGGCAGTGAGAGGACAACCCTCAACCGCATGGCTTGAGCTCGGGCCGAAAGCCCCCAGGCTCGGCAGCGCAGGCCCATGAAACAAAGGCTTGACAAAGCCGAGATTATACTGTATGATAACCATACTTCCACCACCAGACACTCAACATTCGGAAAGGCCAGAGAATCGTGCGTCAGCCCTTCCCCTCAGAAGAGTACATCACCATCGTTGACAACAAGGGGCGCGAGAAGGTGCAGCGCATTGAGTTTGTCGTTCGGGATGTGCGCGGGGAGGATGTGTACGTCACCGCTGACGGGTTGACCTACACCGAAGATTCACTGGAGGCCAAAGATCAAAGCTACCTCATTGAGAAGCTGAGCAGCCTTTCAGGCATTCTGACGCAGCCTGACATCGTGATTTGGGACCCGGCCGAAGCACCTGGTGACACCCTGATCTACTACAAGCGCCTCTACATCGCAGCTTTCCGTCGGCACAAAGTGGTAGCCGCCATCGTGAAAGTCCGACGAGGCATCAAGTTCTTCTACAATCTGCATGTTCAAGAAAGTGGGAAGGTCAAAGGTCTTTCGGTCGTCCCGCCGTCGGAGATCGAAGTCTGGTACATCGCACCTCGGGTCAGACGGCGGCAGTTCGGCTTATAGTGGCAACGAGAGGTGACGTTTATGAGACAATTGAGATTTCTTTTCCAAGAACCGGGATTGATAGAAGCAGTTGTCTTCGACCGAGACATCCCTCGGAGCAAGACGGGGCTCGATACCGCAGGCTACCGCTCACTCTGGGTGGCCGATCTCATGGTGGATTACGATCCTCGGAGCGGCAGGCCCTACGCTTTTATGAGTTCCAGCTTCGACAATACTTATCCTCTGGTCATCTGGGCCCTCAAATTCCACATGGCCGACGAACTGTTCGATGTGCCCCAGGCCGGCCTGGCGGCCGTGCCCCTGCACGAGGCGTTCAGTTGGGCCTATGCCCACTTTGTCCTGGAGGATCAAATGCCCACTGTCCAGCCGGAGGGCCCGTCCAAACCGCGGAGTCTGGCCCGTCAGGTACTACGCTATGCCGCCACTACAGCGTGAGAGAGATGGGAGCAAGCGGAGGTTACGTTGGTAGCCCTTGACAAACCGTCGCAAAGGACTTACTCACAATGTAGACATCCAGAAACACTGAGGTGATTCCCTATGGCCAAAACTCTTGACATCAAAGAGGCTCGTGCAATTTATGGTCCAGACTTGCCAGGCCCGGAGGAAGTGGCCAAAGGCCCCGTGGTCATACGAAGAGAGGGCAAGCCTTATGCTGTCGCCATCCCCCTGGACGATTATCGCCGCTTTCAGGAGTGGCGCGAAAAAGCCGAGCGTGAGGCACGAATCCAGGCTCAGGACGAGGCCCTTCGACAGGCCCAGGACGAGGCCTGGGAGAAAGAACGCGCTGCCTTCCATCGCCTGAAGCCCCAACTCATGCAGACGCATAAGGGACTCTACGTAGCCATCCACGGCGGCCAGGTGGTAGACGCCGATGCAGACAATCTGGTGCTGGCCCAGAGGGTCATGTCCAAGCTGAAGGACATGCCCTTCTATCTTCAACTGATCAGCGAGGAAGTCCGCACTTTTGAAGTCCCATCACCAGAGGAACTCTACAGTGTTTAGGTACAACACCACTATCCACCCTCCAGCCGCTTTCGTGCAAGTGACTCTGCTCGATCCCATCACTGGGCTCTCTGTTCAGGAGCCAGGCAAGCTGGACACCAACCAATTCATCCTTACTCTGGATGGCAAAGCCCTCACCTTCGACCTCCGCGATCCCTGACCTTCGGAATGGCGAACAAAAAGGCCCTTTCCTCTCAAAAAGGAAAGGGCCTTTGTTTTGCTCATCCCCCAATCTCCGACATGGCACGCCCCTGAGGGATGACCTGCTCAGACAGGTGATGCCGCTCTGGCTTGTTGCGGATGCCTTCGATGATCAATGCTTTGATCTCCTTGACGCTGGCTCCCTGGCGCAACGGCGTTCGGAGGTCAATCTCGTAATCCGAGAGGAGGCAGGGGCGCAGCTTGCCGTCGGCGGTGAGGCGCAGGCGGTTGCACTGGTAACAGAAGTGCTCGCTAATAGGGGTGATAAAGCCGATGGTGCCCTGGGCGCCCGGCAGGCGATAGTAGCGGGCCGGGCCGCCACCGACCCCCATCTTGGCTGGGATCAGCTCCCCCTCCCCCAGCTCCCTCTCGATCCTCTTCCGCACCTCGCTCATCGGCACGTAGCCGTTATCAGCCCAGTCAACGTTATCGCCCAGTGGCATCACCTCGATGAAGCGAACGTGCCAATCGGGCGCCCAGGTCAGGCGGGCGAAGTCCACCACCTCGTCGTCGTTGAGGCCGCGGATGACCACGGTGTTTACCTTGACGGGCACCAGTCCCGCCTCCTTTGCCGTGGCGATGCCCGCCAGGGTGTCGGGCAGCTCGCCCAGGCGGGTGATAGTGCGGAACCGCTCCGGTTTCAGCGTGTCCAGGCTGACGTTGACCCGCTGGAGGCCCGCCGCTTTCAGCTCTTCGGCATAGCGGGCCAGCAGGATGCCGTTGGTGGTCATGGCCAGGTCATCAATGCCGGGGATGCGGCTGATCATGGACACCAGGTCCACCAGGCCCTTGCGCACCAGCGGCTCACCGCCGGTTAGCCGTACCTTGCTGATGCCCAGCTCGGCGGCGGCCTGCACCACGGTCTCGATTTCCTCGTAGCGCAAAATCTCCCCGTGGGGACGCCAGTGGACTCCCTCCGGTGGCATGCAATAGACGCAGCGCAGGTTGCAGCGGTCCGTCACCGAGACCCGCAGGTAGCTGATGGGGCGATTGAAGTTATCTAAGTATGACATCGGACTTCACTCTATCCAGCATTTTGACTAACCACAGAAATTGTGTATAATCAGTGTGTAAAGGGAGGTGCCGATATGTCCATTGCTGAACGGGTAGGGAAAAAAGAACGGATCAACGTCCTTCTGCCCTCCTCTCTCCTGGCCGAACTGAGAGAGTTGGTGCCACCCCGCGAGCGCAGCGGCTTCATCGCCGAGGCCACCGCTCAACAGCTACTTCAGCTCAAGCAGCAGAGGGCCTTACGGGAGTCGAGAGGTGCATGGACTGACGAGAGCCATCCTGAGCTGCAAACCCAAGAGGATGTGAGAAACTGGCTCAGAGAACTCCGCGCTTCCACCAACGCCAGGATAGAAGAGCTGTGCAATGATTGAATATCTCCTGGACTCTGACGTTTTGATCTGGCAACTGCGCGATCAGGGAGAGACAGTAGAATTGCTTGCCAGTCTTTCAAAAAGCGGCATCCTGGCTTGCTCGGTGGTATCTATCGTCGAGATCCAGGCCGGGGTGAGGCGGGGCGAGGAGAAGAAAACTAACGCTCTCCTTGACTCCCTCAAAACCTACGATGTCACACCGGCCATCGCCAACCTGGCAGGCACATTTATTCGAGACCATCGGACCAAGGGCATCACGCTCGACTTTGTTGACTCCATCATTGCCGCCACCGCTGTGATCCACGGCCTGACTCTGCTCACTTATAACGTCAAGCACTACCCCATGCCTGAGGTCACACTCTACGGTTTCGATACGCCTGCGGTTACTCAACCCAAGTCCTAAAACACGTGCACCGCCGAGGCTTTGAAAGCGACGTGAACCCCCATTCCCTCCCTCAGCTCCATTTCCTCCAGCGACCTCCGGGTGATCATGCAGATGAAGTCGGGCGGGATGCGAACGGTGATGTAAACGATCGTCCCCCTGTCCGAGATGTCCACGATCTGACCCCGAAAAGCGTTGCGGGCGCTGCTGAGAAGCGGCTGCCTGGAGAGGACGATGTCCTCTGGCCTGACCGAGGCGTGCACCGAGCCTTCGAGCTCGGTCACCGCCGCGATCTCCACCCCGTTGACCATGACGAGCTTGTAGCCATCCTCAGCAGTATGTGCCTGGCCCCGAAAGACGTTCCTCACCCCCACGAAACGGGCCACGAACTCGTTGGCCGGGCGGCGGAAGATGTCCTCCGTCGTGCCCACCTGCACGATCCGACCCTCTCGCTTCACATCGCCCACGCGATCCTCCCTGAGAACGGCGATCCGATCGCCCAGCGCCACCGCCTCCTCGAAGTCGTGGGTGACGTGGACGGTGGTAGTGCCCAGCTCGCGGTGGATTCGACCCAGTTCCCGCTGCAACGCCTCGCGGGTTTCAGGATCGAGAGCGCTCAGCGGCTCGTCGAGGAGGAGGAGCCTCGGCTCGACGACCAGGGCTCGGGCCAGGGCCACCCGCTGAGCCTCGCCGCCACTCAGCGTACCCGGCCGGCGATGAAGCAGGTGCTCGATGCCCAGCAAGCGGCCGATGGTGGTCACGCGCTCCTCGATGTCACCCCGGCCCATCTTCCTCAGTTTGAGCCCGAAGGCGATGTTCCCGGCCACGCTGAGGTGGGGGAAGAGGGCGTAGTCCTGATAGACGAAGCCGATGCCGCGTCGCTCAGGCGGGGCGTGGGTGATGTCCTCGCCAGCCAACAGGATGCGCCCCTTGAGAGGCCGATGCAACCCGGCGATGGTCTCCAGCAGCACCGTCTTGCCTGCGCCCGTCGGGCCCAGGATGACGAAATACTCTCCGGCAGCGACGTCGAGGTTGACGTCGCACAGGCGGAACTCCTCCAGGTCAACCCCTAGATCCCTCACCTGCACACTTCCCAGTTCCTCTCTCATGCCCTACCCCTCTTCCGTCCAGCCGTCAATCGCAACACCACGAAGGTCGCCAGACAAATGAGGATCATCAGCGCGGCCACGGGTCGGGAATAGCGCAGGCCGAAGGACTCGAATCGCTCGTAGAGGAGGACGGGAGCAACCATCGGATGGTAGGCCAGGATGATGACAGCCCCGAACTCGCTCAAGCCCCGTGCCCACATCAGGATCATGCCCGACAGGATGCTGCGCCAGGCCAGCGGGAAGGAGACGCCCCAGAAGGCCCGCCAGGGCGATGCCCCCAGCGTGCGAGCCACCCGCTCCAGGCGGGGATCAACGGCCTCGAACCCCTCCCGCGCCGCGTTGACCAGGAACGAGAGGCTGACGAAGAGCATGGCGATGACGATACCGGGGAAAGCCGAGACGAACTTGAGGCCGAAGATGCTGAACGCCTGGCCCAGCAGCGTGCGCCTGCCGAAGACCATCAGCAAGGCGATGCCTGCCGCCGAGTGGGGGACGACGATGGGCACGTCAATGACGCCCTCGACCAGCCGCTTGCCCGGGAAGTCCACCCACGCCAGGAGGTAGGCCAGGGGGACGCCGCAGACGAAGGCTAACCCAGTGGCGATGAAGGAGGCTTGAAAGGTCAAGAGAATCGAACCGCGCACCTCCTCGTCCAGAAGCGTCTGCCAGAGCACTGCCGGGCCAGTGGCGGTGATCGTCCGCAGCAGCGGCCAGGCTACGAACAGAATCAGCAGAGAGCCGAGCACGACGAAAGCAGCTCGCATCCTATCCGCAAACAGAGCTCGCATTTTCTCGCTCCCCTTATCTTGGAGTGCGGACGCAAGTCCGCCTTTGGCCGCAGGCTCGCGCCCGCACTCCAATGATTCTAGCCTCCTCCAACCAGCGATTGCAGCTCTGATGGGAGTGCATCCTTGTCGCCAGCGGCCGGCGGCACGATGGGCGGCTGCCCCTGCCCCTCCATGATCGCCTGTCCCTCAGGCCCCAACAAGAACTTCACGAACTCGATAGCCAGATCAGGGCTGGGCGCGTTCTTGGGGATGGTCACGCCGTAGACGATGGGCGAGCCCGTCATGGTCATGGTCGTCCCTGGCTCACTGCCGGCGATGTCCACCGTCGCCTGGCTGTAGAAGTCGGCGTGTTCGACCATGCTCAGGTTGATCTCGTCCGGCAGTTCGAGGAACTTCAGTCCATGCTGTACCGCCACCGAGCGATACTCGAAGGCGTAGTCCATGTCGCCGGATTCCAGCAGGGCTATGAGCTCCACCGACTTGGGACGCACGTTCTCCGGCGGGCAGTGCGCTTGCAGCGTGTCATAGAGGCCAGGCACGCCGTAGTGCTTCTCGGCCAGTTGCCAGACCAGCAGCGTGCGGTAGCCGCAGGGGTCGGCGTCGGGGTCGGCATGGCCGTAGATCACGCCGTCGCGAGTGAGGATCTCGTACCAGTTGTCGGCGTTGATCTCGTCGGCGTACTGCGACTGGTCGTTGTAGGCCACGACCATGGTGTTGCGGGCGAACTGGATATTCCAGTCGGCGAAGTCGGGGATGAGCAACTTGTCAATCACCGTGTAGTCGGCCGACATCATCAAGTCGGCCTCGCGGCCCAGCTCGCTGATCTTGCGGGCGGCGTCGTTGCTGCCCGAGGCCTCGGTCTCGAAGGTCACGCCGGAGTGCTGGGCCTGAAATTTCTCCGTCAGTTCCTGTATCGGCACGGTGAGGCTGCCGGCGTGGAAGATGATGAGCTTGCCCTCCAGAGCGGGCTCAGGAGTGGCGGTCGGCGGCGCAGAGGTAGCGGTTGGCGGCGCAGGCGTTGCCTGTGTACAGCCGGCCACCAGTGCCAGCGCGATCATCAGGGCTACAGATGCCCAAAGTGTTCGGTTCTTCATGTTGAGTCTTCCTCCTTGAGAGATTTTAGTTTGGTCATTTTTCATTGGTCATTGTTCATTGCTGCATCCCATCACCCCCTTTCCGTTTACTTGCGCTGGAAAGGGAACGGATGGGAGCATCCCGAAGGAAGACCCACATCGGCCCAAGTCCCCTTTCCAAGCACGGGAGGCATAGCCGTTTCCAGCCACACCCTGTCGCCCATCCCCCGTAGGCTCAACCTGTAGGGGAAATGGGTCGGAGACTTTCTATTAGTTACTGGACACTGGCGGACTTGCGTCCGCACTCCAGTGATTAACTCAGCACTTGCTTACAAAAAAATCAGCGCCCCGGTGGAAAGAAGGCGCTGACAAGCAGTGGCTTCAGTCCTCCTTTCCAAATACGGGGGGCACGGACGTTTCCATCCGTACCTTTGGAGTGCTCTGCGCAAGGGCAGGCACCCACTGCGGCCATGCGCCGTAGACTCGTGCAGTCCTTAGGTCACATGGCTCGGAGAACACGTTATGCAATTGACGTTGGTATTCTACACCTTTTCGGCAAAAAAGGCAAACGACAAACGTGAAGATGTGAAACGTCAAACGTCAAGATGAGCGGAAGGCGAGATGCAGGATGCGCTTCGTTGTAGCAGTGATCTTGGCCCGCTCGTCAATGCGCCAGCCAGCCACCCAGACGATGTGCCGAGACGAGGCCACAATAGGAACAAAATCCCGCAGGGGCCGTGGTATCTGGTGATCAATCATGAAGGTGTGGAGGCTCTTCTCGTGACCGCCCAGGCCCAGCGGCTGAAAACGGTCGCCAGAGCAACGCTGGCGCAGTACCAACTCCGAGCCTGTGCTCTCATGATCTAGAAAAGCCTGCCAGGGATCGGGATTGTCCAGGTGAGCCTTGCCCAGCTCCTCCTGCTCGATGAGAGCAGCCTCAAGACACCAGCCAGAATCGGGCAGCTCCGTGACCCCCGGCACCGCTACAGGAAGGCTTTCCGCCAACAAAAGGGGCCAGTCCACCTCGGGCACGTAACCCTCGTCGGCTACGGTGAAATCCCGATAGCCGATGGAGAGCATCAAGCCCTGGGGCAAGGTGACCTGGGTTCCCGCTGGCCTGGCCCTCAAGGCCGGCAGGGCGTTCTCAATGTGGATCCAGTTGATGTTGCGCAGCGATCGGCGCAGACGATGGACGGCCTCCCGCAGGGTGGAACGCTGCTGGCTGGTAGGCAGGGCCCGCCAGTTTTCCAGATCGAAGGTGATAGCCTCCCTCGATTCTGAGGAAACGACCACTGGCCAGACGCGCTCCAGCTCAGCCTGCAAAAAGCCGTAGTCGTCGCCGATGACCTGAGCCGAACGGCGCACCACCTCTCGGATGTTAGGGTTGTAACTCTCCAAATAGGGGATCAGCTCGTGGCGCAGCCGGTTGCGATAATAGGTGGTGTCCAGGTTGGAGTGATCGAAGCGGGGTGTCAATCCGTGCTCCTGGCAGTAGGCCTCGATCTCGGCGCGGGGTGTCTCCAGCAAGGGGCGGATCAGTTGCAGGTGCAGGGGAGGGTGAGCGGGCCAGGCGGCCTTCAGGCGCATCCCTCCCAGATCGGTCAGCGGCGACATGCCTCGCAGGCCGGCCAGCCCCGCCCCCCGCAGCCAGTGCATGACGATGGTCTCCGTCTGGTCATCGGCGTTGTGGCCTACCGCGATCCTCTTCGCCCCTACCGCCTGGGCCACCTGGGCCAAAAACGAGTAGCGGGCCTGGCGAGCTGCTTCCTCGATGGCCAGCTTGCTCTCCCTGGCCAACCGTGGTACGTCGTGAGTTTCGACGGTGGCCGGCAATCCCCATTCCTTAGCCAACCTGGCCACGAAAGCCGCGTCCTCTTTCGACTCCGCGCCCCGGATGCGATGATCCAGATGGGCCACGTGCAACTCGGTCCCGTAACCCTCGCGCAGGCGGTTCAGGACGTGCAGCAGGCACAGGGAATCGGGGCCGCCGGAGACGCCGACCACCACCGTCTTACCCCCAGCCAGGAGACCATGTCGGTCAATGACCTGGCGGACCTTTGCTAGGACATCCACTATTCCACCTTGTACACCGTATCCCCTCGGCGCACTTTCCCCGTGACCTTGAGGCCGATCTCCTGGCCCTTTTTGGCGGTCTCAATATTCTGGTGCTCGATCTGAATGGAGCCCACGGTCTGCTCGAAGTCCGTGGTGGCCCCCTTGATGCGGATGGTGTCGCCCTGGCTCAAGGCAGTGGTGAGTTTGATGCCGGCCACCGCGATTTTGCTCCAGTAGTGCGTTACCTCTCCGACTTTTTTCTCTGCCATCGTATTACCTCCTAGCAATTTTGGGGTAACGAGTCAACGAGTAATGAGTAAACGAGTGACGAGTTGATGAGGGCTTTCCGCGTTGCCTCATTGACCTGTTACCTCACTGACCTATTGACTTGTTGCCTCCTCATTTTACCCCACCGTTGATTTTTTGTCAATTACGTGATTTGTGGTATAATTTGGTTAGTTTTAGGCCAGGGGCAACGCACTTCTTGCCTGGAGAGTCATTCGAAGTGCGTTGCACCTCATTAGCCCACAGGAGGATAATAAGTGTTTAATCCACTAAGCGCCCTTTTAGGCCTGTTTTCCATGGACATCGGTATTGACCTGGGCACGGCCAATACCCTGGTTAGCGTGCGCGGAAAGGGCATCGTCATCAACGAGCCGTCCTGGGTAGCCATCGAGAAGAAAACCAAGAAAGTACTGGCCATCGGCAACGAAGCCAAAGAGATGGTGGGACGCACCCCGGCCAACATCGTGGCCATCCGCCCCCTGCGCGATGGCGTTATATCCGAATTCGATATCACCGAGAAGATGCTCCACTACTTTATTGCGAAAGTGCACGACCAGGCGATCCTGCCCATTCCCCGCCCCAGGGTAGTGGTCGGCATTCCCAATGGCTGCACCGAAGTAGAGAAGCGGGCCGCCTACGACGCCACTGTCTCAGCCGGGGCCCGCGAGGCCTACCTCATCGAAGAGCCAATGGCCGCTGCCCTCGGAGCTGGATTGCCCATCACCGAGGCCATGGGCAGCATGATCATAGACGTCGGGGGTGGTACGACCGAGGTGGCCGTCTTTGCTCTGGGCGGGATCGTGGTCAGCCGTTCAATCCGCGTGGCCGGCGACGAAATGGACGAAGACATAATTCAGTATGCTCGCCAGAAGTACAACATCCTCATTGGCGAGCGAATGGCCGAAAGTACTAAGATCGAAATAGGTTCCGCCTATCCCCTGCCTGAAGAAACAACCATGATCCTGCGGGGGCGCAACCTCATCACCGGCCTGCCACAAGCAATCGAGGTGAGCAGTATAGAGATTCGGGAAGCGCTATCCGGTTCCGTGAACATCATTGTAGACTTAGTCAAAGATGCCCTCGACGAAACCCCCCCTGAGCTGGTGGCCGACCTGATGGAGCAAGGCGTCGCCCTGGCTGGTGGCGTGGGCCTATTGCGGGGCCTGGCTGAACGGCTGTCCGACGAAACAAAGATGAACGTGTACGTGGCCGATGACCCAATGACTTGTGTGGCCCGTGGAGCAGGCATGGTGTTAGAGGACCTGGACAGATTGAGCAAGATTCTGGCCACCGTAGCACAATGAAGATACCGATCACGGCTGGTAACCGAGGAAAGGAGTGAGCTCTGGTGAAGCAGTTGCCGACCAGATCCACAGTGTTAATCATCCTTATCCTGCTGGGCCTGGCCGGAATTGTCCTGGATCGTAACGAAGATCTGCAGCCCATCGAAGACCTGGCGTTGCGCTTAGTGATCCCCGTTCAAGGAAAACTTACCTCCCTGGGCAACAACATCAGCGACCTGACCCAGACTACGCGGGACCTCAGAGAACTGCGCCGCCGCAACGAGGAGTTGCAGGGCCTGGCCGATAGCCTGATGATCGAGAATGTGCGTCTGAAGGAGGTCGAGTCCGAGAACGAGACCCTGCGCCGGCTGCTAGGTTTCATCCAGGCCAACCCCACTCACAGCTACAAAGCAGCCGAGGTACAAGGCCGGGTTATCGGCCGCGACCCCAGCAACTTCCTAAGCTACCTCATCATTGACTCAGGCTCCCAGCAAGGAATCGAAAAGGGCATGCCGGTAGTCACCGAGCGGGGGCTGGTGGGACGCATCACTGACGTAGGCTCCAACTGGGCCAAAGTGATGTTGATCATTGACCCGTCTAGCTCCGTGAATGCTCTCATCCAGACCTCCCGGGCCACGGGAGTGGTGGAGGGTCAGGTCGGCGGGAGCCTGGTGATGAAGTACATTCCCCAGGGAGACACGGTTAACGTCAACGACATAGTCCTCACTTCGGGCCTGGGCGGCAATTTCCCTAAGATGTTGATTATCGGCCAGGTTACAGCCGTCCACCAGCGCGACATCGAGATGTTTCAGCAGGCTCACATTCAACCCACCGTAGACTTCAACAACCTGGAGATAGTCCTGGTCATCACCAACTTCTTGCCCGCTGATTTTGAGAGATTGGTGCCCTAGAGATGGTGCAAGGTTGGGTGTAGAATTGCATCGGCAGATGTCCGGAGGAGAACCAGGATGAAATGGCAAGAAATCCGTAAGCGCGAATTGTACGTTTTCCATACAAGCCGCGAGACTCTCGACATCACTGAACGCAGATGGCTGGGCATTCGGGGAGCGCAATGAATATACGCTTGCGGGATGGATTGCCATCAGTATAAATTCGTAGATTCGGAATTCGTGGTAAAGCCCGAATCTACGAGCTTACGAACCCACGAATGAGGTGAATCGCCATAAACATCTATGCCACCGTCCTACTGCTGGGTGCTATCGTCATAATACAAACGACAGCGATGCCCTATCTAACCATCCTGGGCGTGAAGCCCGACCTCATGCTCCTGATGGTAATCTCCTGGAGCCTCCTGCGGGGAGCACAGGAAGGCATGATCTGGGCTCTGATCGGAGGAATGGGTTTGGACCTGGTCTCAGGTGCTCCCTTCGGAACCTCCACAGCGGCCCTGGTGGTCCTCAGTTGGGTGGCTGGCCGGGGAGAACTGAGCGTCTTCCGCACCCACATCGCCCTTCCCCTGGTAGCGACTCTAATTGCTACCCTGGCCTACGACTTGTTCTTCCTCCTCTTGCTGTATGCGCGGGGCAATTCAATGGCCTGGACAGACAGCCTGATCAAAGTGGTGCTGCCCTCCACTTTGTTCAACGTGCTGCTATCGCCTTTCGTTTACAAAGCCCTGTATTGGCTCCACCGCAGGACGGGGCCAGAGGAGATGGCTTGGTAAGATTTCGAGAAGCCGTTAGTTCTTCTTCCTGAAATCACGTCTCCGGCGCAAAGCAGCGATCACTTGACTTTTATAACTATAATGTTATAATATAAGGTGTACTGATGGTCACAGAACCAACTCGCTGGACAGTTGAATTCTATGCTGATGCCCGCGGCAAGAGCCCAGCACTTGAATTTATCAACGGGTTGCAAGCTCGGGAACGAGCAAAAGCGCACAATTACCTCCGACTGTTGCGCGAATTGGGGACAAAGCTAGGAATGCCTCATGCCAGGCTGTTAACAGGACACAAGCCTCTCTGGGAGCTACGGCCGGGGGCAATCCGATTGTTTTACTTTGCCTACACGGGCCGCCAATACATCGTCCTGCACGCCTTTCGCAAGAGGGGACAGAAGACCCCACTGCGGCACATCGCCACTGCTGAGCGACGTATGGCCGAGTTCTTGGAAGGAGAGAAATGACTGCCAATACTAACATCAGGTTCGAGGATTGGGAAGCTGAGCAAATGAAGGATCCGGAGTTTCGGGCCGCTGTTGAGGAACTGGAGCCCGCCTACCAAGTAGCCCGACTGCGAATCATGCGTGGGCTGACGCAAGAACAGTTGGCTGAATTAGTGGGCACCAAACAGTCCAGCATTGCACGGTTGGAGAGTGGGACTACCCAACCGAGGCTTTCTTTTCTGCGGCGTGTAGTAGAGGCGCTGGGAGGGCGACTGGAGGTGCGGATAATGTCGCAAGAGGAAGCAACGGCACCCGCGCAACCATCTGTTCCTACTACTGACCAGCCAGAAGCCTACGCCAGGGGAACAATGATCCATGTGCCCAATTGGCCATCGCTAGTAGGAAGAAGCTTTTACCTAGACGATCGTGCCTCAGCGGCACATTAAGATAAGAAAGGTTTGTACTATGATAGATCATGTGTGGACGGTAGTTTGCTCACGCGCTGTCACTGACCGTGAATCAAACAATGTAAGCCTTCAGAATGTAGTTGAGCAAATTACTATCAGAGGTGAACCAATACCTGATGCAATGGTTCCCATTCCGCTGGACGTCGTGACACTCTGGGTGAGAGCCAACACCGACATACCAAGCCGAGGATATACACGCTTGATTTTCTTGTCCCCTTCTGGCACAGTTATCGGCTCGTTGGAATCTGAGGTTGACCTGTCTGAATATGAGCGATATCGGACTCGAACGCATTTCCAAGGACTACCTGTAACAGAGCCCGGACGTTACACTTTCCGTGTGGAGCTTCAGAACGAAGGCGAGAGCGAATGGCACCAGGTTGCCCTTATTCCCCTAAGGATAATCTTTATGCCTCCAGAGGCTGAGCAAGCGGAAAGCGAAACGGAATAAAGAATGAGCTCACCCGACCTTGGCCTTAAAAGAAGACTCTGGGCTTTCCGTGGTATCGTCGTCCTGGTCTTCCTGGTCTTTGCCCTCCAAATTTGGCGGCTGCAAATCGTCCGGGGCGAGTACTATCGAATGTTGGCCGACCGCAACCGCTTCCGCCTGGTGCCCATCGAGGCCGCCCGCGGCGTCATCTACGACCGCCACGGGCGCATCCTGGTACGAAACATTCCCAGCTTCTCCGTCACCATCACACCAGCTTATTTGCCCGAAGATGAGCAAGAGGAGATGGCCATTTTCTCACGGCTAGCGGCCCTCCTTGAGATTCCCGCCAGCACGGCAACTGCTTCCGCTGGCCGCCCCCCCTTCATCCCCCCCAAGGTTGGGGGGGAGAAAGAGGGGGGCATCAAAGAGATGGTGGACGAGGCACGCGAGGCCGCCCCTTATCGCCCGCTTACCCTCAAAACCAACGTGGACCGCGATACCGTCTTCATCATCGAAGAGGAGCACCTGGACCTGCCTGGCGTGCTCATTGAGATAGACCCCATCCGCCAGTACCCTGGCGGGGAACTGGTTTCCCACATCGTAGGCTACATGGGGCCTATCCCAGGCGAGCAGGCGGAGGCCTACGCCGATCAGGGCTACGATCCTAACAATGACCAGGTGGGACTGACCGGCGTGGAGTTGACTTTCGAGGAGGAACTGCGCGGCAGCAAGGGCTACAAGTATAGCGAGGTGGACGTGGCCGGGCGCGAGGTCAGAGCGATGGGAGACCCCCAGCCTTCCTTGCCTGGCCACAACCTGATCCTGACTATTGACCTGGACCTGCAGCAGTTCACGGAGGAGAGCCTGCGCCAGGGCATGGAGCAAGCGGAGTCTGCCTTCGGCGAAACCAGTCGAGTCGAAAGCGGCGTGGCTATCGTCATGAATCCCCAAACCGGCGAGATCCTGAGCTTCGTGTCTCTGCCAAGTTACGACAATAACCTCTTCGCCAGCGGCATTTCCCAGGAGGATTGGGCTCAGTTGACAGAGGATCCCGGCAAGCCGCTGGTCAACCACGCCATCAGTGGCCAATATCCGCCGGGCTCTGCCTTCAAGATCGTCCCCGCCGCCGCCGCCCTGGAAGAAGGTGTTGTCAACAGGAGGACGACTCTGACTTGCCAGGGTACCCTCTGGCTGCCCAACAAGTACTTCCCCGACGATCCTGAGTTAGCCCAACCATTTTACTGCTGGATCCACAAATATGGCCAAGGCCACGGGGCACTCAACATCATTCAGGCCATTGCTCAATCCTGCGACATCTTCTTCTATCAAGTGGTGGGAGGCTACAAAGAGTTCCAGGGCCTGGGACTGGAACGACTGAGCGAATACGCCCGCTCTTTCGGACTGGGCCAACCGACGGGCATTGATCTTCCGGGAGAGGCATCTGGCCTGGTGCCCACCCAAAAGTGGAAGCGGCTGAACTACGCCGAAAGCTGGGCTACTGGCGATACTTACAACCTGGCCATCGGCCAGGGCTTCATCCTGGTCACCCCCCTGCAACTCCTGAATGCCACCGTAGCGGTGGCTAATGGAGGGACGCTCTACCGACCCCAGATCGTTTACCAGGTTACCGACGCGGAGGGTCAGGTGATCCAGCCCTTCACCCCAGAGGTGCTAGGCCAGGTGCCTGTCTCGGAGGAGAACCTGGCCACGGTTCGCGAGGGGCTGCGGGCGGCCGTTGAATGGGGCACCGGCTGGGGGGCCAACTTAGAGGGAGTAGCGGTGGCCGGCAAGACGGGCACCGCTGAGTACCCTGGCCCCCCCGTTGACGATGAAGGGCATCTGCCCACCCATGCCTGGTTCACGGCCTTCGCCCCCGCCGAGGAACCGGAAATCGCCCTGGTGATCTTCGTCGCTGGTGGCGGCGAGGGAACGACCACCGCCGTGCCCATCGCTACCCAAATCCTGCGCTACTATTTCGGCCTGTCCGAACCGCAGCCCACGCCGACCCCGGAATCTAACTCGCCGGAGTAAAGCCATGGTGAAATCAAGACCACGCCAAGAGCTCCAAATTTCGATTATTGTGCTGGTCGCCAGTGCTCTCCTGGCAATCTTGCTCATGGCCAGCATACTTTATTCCGACCGGAAAAACAGCGAAATCGCCGCCCTGCGAGCCGAGATAGAAGTCCTCAAACAGGAGCAGGAGCTCATCCAACGAGACGTTGCGACCCTCACCAACGAGGCGGAAAGCTGGGAAAAAGCGGTATCGTCTCAAATCAGCGTGAACGTTACCGCGCTCGGGACGGACATCGAGGCCCTCCGACGAGATCAGACGCTTATGCACTCGGAAATCGAGGACCTTGCCAATGAAGTAGAGTCGTTGAAGAGTGCGGGGCCGGAGGAGGAAATCTCTTCGGCAGAGGTGAAGCTAGATGTACCACGCTACAAACAGGCTCACAGCTTGACCTGCGAGTCGGCGGCTGCCGCGATGGTGGCTAATTTCTATAGGATTCCCCTGAGCGAGGAAGAGATCATCGAAGCGCTGCCGAGAGACGACAACCCCAACTTGGGCTTCAGAGGCAGGCTGGACGGCGTCCCCGGCGGTTTAACGAACTACGGAGTGTATGCCGAACCCATCAGAGAAGTCCTGATAGCGAATGGCCTGGAAGTCACTTATATAGAGAATGGGTTGGAGGGAATAGAGAGAGCTCTGGACAGAAGGCATCCGGTCATAGCCTGGGTAACCTACCGGCTGCGGAGGCAACAGCCGGTAGAGATCACGCTAAACTCAGGGCAAAAAGTGAAGATGGTCAACTACGAGCACACAGTGGTAGTGACCGGCTACAATCAAGAGGGCTTCTGGGTAAACGATCCATTTGACGGCCAGGAGTATTTTTACAACAGCACCGACCTGGCCAGAGCTTTCGGATACCTGGACAACATGGCTCTCGAAGTAGCTCACTAAGAACTTGGAATTCTGGATTTTGGATCTTGGACTTTGGATTTTTGTGTTGGGGGCTGGTCTGACTTTAGGCGCTTTCGCCAGCCGCTTCCTGGCAGAGAACTTTTACCACACCCTGCCAGGACTCAACTCCCTGCCCCAGACAGCCCTCTTATCGCTGCTTGTCGCCTTTGCCCTCCTCGCTTTGTGGCGTCTCTATTCAGTCACCTGCGCTCGACGAGGCAAGACGCCGCTGCATCAGACCCTCGCCGACGACGCCCTCACCTACACCCCCCTCTTCTTGCTACTCCTCTACCTCGGCCAAAGAGAGGTAAATCCCCTACAGGCCAGGGTGCTGCTGTGGGGCTGTCTCCTCCTGGTCATCGCCTTCAAAGTCAGAGTTCTGCTCAGGGAAGGCTTGGGCTTTGGACCTCGGACTCTGGACTTTGGACTTGTATCGGTCCTCTTCGCCCTGACCTTCGCCGTCTATCTGAGCACCCTCTCGCCCACCCTGGGCGAGGCCGACAGTTTCGAGTTCCAGGTCGTCTCCTACACCCTGGGGGTTGCTCACCCCACCGGCTACCCGCTGTACATTCTCTTGGGAAAGCTCTTCACCCTGCTCCCCATCAGCAACGTCGCCTATCGGGTCAACCTCATCTCTCCCCTCTTCGCCAGCCTGGCCGTCGTCTGCCTCTACCTCTGCCTGGTGCATCTGACCCGGCATCGAGCCATCAGCCTGCTGGCGGCTCTGACCTTCGCCTTCTCGCGCACCTTCTGGTCGCAGGCGGTGATCGCGGAGGTGTACGCCCTCAATGCCTTTTTCGTGGCTTTGGTGCTCTATCTGCTCTTGAAGCGAATCGGCGAATCAGCGAATCGGCGAATCGGCGAAATTGCTTTCGCCTACGGTCTCAGTTTGACCAACCACCTCACCATGGCCCTCCTGGCCCCGGCTATGGCCATCTATGCCTGGTTGACTGGGTTTGGGACAAAGCTGGGAAAAGGGATCAGAAACCAGGTTTTTGGAACCCTTTGCGCCCAAAACGCGCGCGATTGCAGGCACTTTCACTCCTCAGGTAATCACAATGGAGAGGAAAAACCTGGTTTCTCTTTCACCAACATGAAAAAGGTGCTGACCGCTGCGGGGCTCTTTTTGCTGGGCCTATCGGCCTACCTCTACCTCCCTCTGCGCTGGCCTGCCCTCCACGGCCGCCCCATGGCTCTGGGCGAGTTTGTCACCTTGGTGCTGGGCAGCCGTTTCCGTGGCGCCCTCCACTGGGACGCCTGGCTCAAAGACCCTGAGCGCTACCTCATCATTTTTCGCTTACTTCTGGAGCAATTTGGTTGGGTTGGATTGATCCTGGGGCTGCCGGGACTGGTCTGGCTGCTTGCCCCCCCAAAGTTGGGGGGGATGAATGGGAGGCGCAAGGAAGCCGTTCTTTTGCTGGTTGCCTACCTCGCCTACTTCATCTACGGCCTCAACTACTACGTCCCCGACATCTCGGCCTTCATCATCCCCGCCCATCTGATCTTCGCCATCTGGATCGGAGCGGGACTCCATGGTCTTTGGCAAGTTGCAAGTGGCAAGTTGCAAGTTGACAAGCTTGCTACTTGCTGCCTGCTGCTTACTGCTCTTCTGCCTCTCAGCCTGGTCTGGACCAACCTCCCGCAGGTAGACATGAGCCAGCACGGCTGGGAAGCCTACCGCTGGGGCCAATACGTCCTGGAGCTGGACTTACCTTCCGGAGCTGCGATCCTGGCCGACAGCGAGAAGATAGCGCCCCTTTACTACCTCCAGCGCGTGGAGGGAATACGGCCCGATCTCGACATCATCGTCATGGGCGACGAAGCAGGCTATCGTCAGCAATTGGAGACTCGCCTGGCTCAAGGTCAGCCGGTCTACCTGGCCCGCTATCTGCCGGGTCTGGAGGGGCGATTCCACCTGTGCTCTCTGGGGCCGCTGGTGGAGGTGGGCA
>Ga0315539_1001245_pt1 | contig 18907 bp, 17 predicted proteins | sample SalMarSW160150MG_FD_203097 | JGI IMG/M metagenome (GOLD analysis project Ga0315539, IMG submission 203097) | Salt marsh sediment microbial communities from the Plum Island Ecosystem LTER, Massachusetts, United States - Salt Marsh Sediment SW1601-150 ... | reverse complement strand
TTTGCTGCTCAAGTTTTCCTAAGTCAAAATACCAGGCCTTACAGAGGACTAACAAGTGGATGCTGCGATTGCAAACAAAGAGTCGCTCGGACTTGCCGTTCATAAACCGCAGTCGATCCCCCGGCTCACCCTGTGGAATAGATGTCTCTACCTGCTGTACTCCTATTCCATTGGGCGAGGGAATCGCTGCTTCCGCTCTCGGACCTGCCCTGTGGAATAGAAGGACTACTTGCAAGACAATCTATTCCACAGGGTGAACTCTTTTTGATTTCTAAAGAAATCAAAAAACCATGCCCGCTCAGCCATTGATGAGGATTTCCGAACGCCAAGGCCTCGCTTTCTTAACAGAGATTTGAAGGCTTCTACATAAAAATGATAAAACTCCCTACAAATAATCTCTTGACGCAGGTTGAATATTCTATTATGCTTTTGGATAAAATAATGGAGAGAATAGGTGTTGCAGAGTAAAACATCTTTGCTGTATGTTTAAGATGTATTTCATAGGATTGTTTTGGAGGTAAAAATGGTAAAGGTAAAAAAAGTAGGCATTCTTTCTTTAGCAAATATCCTTGGTATTCTCTATGCAATTTTAGGGTTTATATTTGGTGTATTTGCCTCAATGATCTCATTCCTTGGTATTGCTTTCGGAGAGCCAGAAATGGGGCTATTTGGTGCCTTATTTGGTATGGGAGCCATAATTTTACTACCTATATTTTATGGCGCAATCGGATGGATAGGTGGAATAGTGACGGCGTTCTTATACAATCTAATTACAAAATGGATAGGAGGACTCGAGATAGAAGTAGAGACAGAGAAGTAAACTGGGTTAATTAACTTATAAATGCACAAAAATAAAGATATTTCGTCTTCGAGAGCTTTGTGAATATAAGAAGTTATATAAGGGGGAATGATATGAAAAAGGTAAATCTTAAGATTATTTTATTTTTGGTTTTTTGTATATCTTTATCTCTATTGGCTGAGCCAAGAGAGGAGACTTTAATAAAAACATGGGAGGCGATACAAAAGAGTAACCCCAAAACTGTAGTTTTTGAGAAGTTGGAAGAAAATACCTATAAATTTAAGACCGAAAGATTTCCTTTTGATGGTATACTTAAGGTGCTTAATATTAGCATAGACGACCGCATGAGCGATTCTGAATATGGATATATTATGGGCGTTGTTGAGGTCGAGTTAGTTGACTTACCTCGGAACTTTATGGAAAAATATTCATACAGTTATTCGATGTGGGTCCAGAATAACATGCTTTATTATGACAGAGAAACTAAAAGATGGTTATCAAACAAAGATTATTATGCAAAGTCGCAAGAGAGACTTCCAAAGCCACCACGGATGTTTTTCCGGAATATTCTTTCCTATGGGCCAATTATAATATTAATTGTGTTCGTAGTTTTTTCCCTGATAGTTATAAATAATCTTCAAAAGAAGAACAGAAAATATATGGATTTTGAAGAAGATTCGACAAAGAAATCGCTGGAATTAATTCAAAAATCCTTGGTTTTAGGAGAAGAGAGCAATAGAGTATTAAAAGAGATATTAGAAGAGTTAAAAAAGTAAAAAACACCGCCAAGGATTATGCCACGGCACACTCACGGTTAGTTCTTTGCTAAATGTCACCGAGGCACCCCAGTACGGTCGTTGCCTCCCTACGGGGCAAGCCCAAACCGCCTCGATTTTTTCTTTTTCCCTGCTCAACTAATCAACGATTCAACTGTCATTCGACTCATGACACTCGCTTCTTGACATAGGACTTCGGACCTCGGACTTTCATAACAAACCCTACAAACTCAAAAAACCCTTGACTTAAATTTGTTTTTCTTGTATGCTTTTAAGTAAGAAGGGAGGTAAGTTGTGTTAATCAACCAGAGGAGTTCAATCAAGCAAAATTCAATCAGCGTTTTTAATAGACTAAATTTTCAGTCAACTTCAGGAGGCGTGAATTATGAAAGATAAAGACAAAGCAAAGGGGCAACTCATAAAAGAATTAGAGGGATTTCGCGAACGGATTGCTGAGTTGGAGGAAAAGGTAGTTGACCCATTAACAGGTTTGCATAGCCGTTATCATTTCTTTAGCCTGGCAGAGCACGAATTTGCGCGCTCTTATCGCTATGAACGACCCCTATCAGCTCTTATGCTGGAAATTGACAACCTCGGAGATATCTATGAGGCTTATGGTCATGCCATTGGTGAGCAGGTTCTGAGGGTAGTAGTTGAATGTTGCAGAATGAACGTTCGTTCTGTTGATATTGTGGGACATTATAGAGATGAGGAATTTGTGCTCCTTTTACCAGAAGCCAATCTTGAAGCCGCGAAAAAGGTAGCCGAGAGGGTACGTCAGTCTGTTGCAAGGGCGCCTGTTTCCACTGAAAGAGGTTCTGTTGTTACAACCATCAGTCTTGGAGTGGCTAATATAGGTGAGGGTACTCCGAATCTGGTTGCCTTGTTGGAGAGAGCGAGTAAAGCCTTGCATTTTGCCAAGCAGGATGGTGGAGACTCTGTGGAGGTTGGGTGAAGAGAAGGTGAAAAGATGGAATATTTTATTTTTTATATTAATCCCAGGAATGTTCACAAAGGCTGGTTCTACTGCTGGTATTTCCGGGAAGAGCATTAATTTTAATGGGAGAGTTATTATATCGGTGGGCGAAACCGGCTGTGATGAAACAACTATACAAGGTGCATTTTTAAATCATAATCTTGAGCCAGGGGATATTATAGAGATCAGAGGCAGTCGAACTTATTCTGAGGATATTGAATTGAATCCAAATAATATACGAAAAGGAGGATCCGACCACCCGGTCATCATGTGGCCAGATCAAGATTAGGGGGGTTTTGCTATTTTAACAATATTGCAATTGCCGTTAGGAAAACTAAAAAAGGTGTGTAATAATTGATATTGATTGTCATCATGGTAATGGAACGCAGGATATATTCTCGGGTGATAATAAGGTTATGTATTTCTCAATACATCGAAATGGGTCTTTTTACCCTGGAACTGGTAGAGAAACAATTGGAAACTGTATAAATTATCCATTGCATTGTCCTTCAGAAGTAGATTGGTTAAACGCATTTTACGAAATAATTTCAAAGGTTCATGAGTTTTCCCCTGAGTTAATTGCTGTATCTACAGGTTTTGATGCATATAAAGACGACCCTATAGCAGGACTTGGCTTGCGAAGTTTATGAAGAAATTGGTAGAGAAATTTCTAAACTGTCAAAACCCACGTTGTGTGTGCTTGAGGGTGGATATAGTGAAAAAATGCATATTTGCCTGTATAACTTTTTAGGAGGATTAGAATGTTTCTAATGGGGTTCTAAAAACTTATTTCTAAGCTTGGGCATTGACATATGTTCATTTTGTATTAGTATAATAATACAATATAAAAAAGGAGGTATTGTGAAGCTAATTAAAATTGCTGGTCTCTTAATGGTTTTTGTAGTTATCTCTCTTTATGGCCAATCCGGGATTTCAGGGTATCAGACTCGAAGCGACTTTATGTTAACTTCTCCAGGAGCAATGGGTGTTGGTCTTTACGGTTATGAAAATCCTGCCATGCTTACCCATCTTCATCAAGTTGATTTATTATTAACTCTATCTGATGAAACTGGTGATTGGAATGATTTTAATCGATGGGGATTATTCACTGCAGTACCCAACTTTGGCTTTGGTATGATTCGAGAAAGTTACCCTGGGGGAGATATAGCGAACTATAAATTATCTTTCTCTGGAGGTAACAGAAGGCAAAGTTTTGGGTTCGGTTATGGCTGGTCCAGCGGAGGCACTGATGTGAGTATGGTAACACTCGGAAGTTTGCTGCGTCCGAATCGATATTTATCAATTGGTCTAATTGGGAATCTTGCTACATCCGGTGGGGACAAAGAGGGAATTATTGACCTTGGAGTTCGTCCATTTGGTAATGAGCGAGTTACCCTGTTTGGAGACTATGTCTTGCAAAATGAAGAGGCATTAAAGGATGCTAATTGGAGTGCTGGAGCTGCTATGGAAGTATTGCCTGGGGTCCGTCTAACTGGCCGCTATTTTAATAATAGTTCTTTCACCATTGGTTTCAACCTCAGTTTTGGCCATTTTGGAGTTAATACCCAGGCCCATACCAATAAAGACCAGGAATACAGTCACAACACCTATGGTATCCGGGTAGGTGCCTTTGACCGAACCCTTTTTGGGCATAAGAAAAAATATGTGAAGTTAGATCTTTTAGGTCCTGTTAAGTATCAACGCTACAGGCTATTTGATGAATCAAACACCCTATCTCGATTAATCTCAATCATTGATAATGCCAAGAAGGATAAAACCGTAAGTGGAATAGCTATCAATGCCTCAGGAATGGGAATCAATCCTGAAATAGCCTGGGAACTTCGGGAAAGATTGGAGGACTTCAAATCAAGTGGTAAACATGTTGTTATATTTATTGATAACGCCGGAGCCATTGATTACTATTTTGCATCTGTTGCTGATAAGGTAGTCCTGGATCCAACGGGTAACATCACTTTGAAGGGCTTTCTGTTCGGTAAAATGTACCTAAAAGGGACCCTGGAAAAATTAGGAATAGGCTTTGATGAATTAAGGTTTTTTAAATACAAATCAGCTGCTGAGATTCTTTCCAGGGAGAGTATGTCTGAAGGGGACAGGGAACAATTGCAGAAATTGATTGATGATTGGTATGAATTATGGGAATCGGATATATGTGACTCCCGAGGTTTTACTATTGGTGAATTTGATGAACTGGTGAATGGAGATTTTTCATTCATGCCTAAAGATGCCCTGGAGAAAGGGCTAATCGACGCCTTCGGACGCTGGGATGCCGTTAAAGATATGATAAAAGATGTTGAGGGAAAAGAACTCTCCCTTATCGGGCCAGATGGCATTGTCGAATATCAACTCCCAAAGGATAATCGTTGGGGAGAACCACCACAAATTGCTATTGTTTATGCCCTGGGTGAGTGTGCTATGGACACGGGGATTAAAGCACGCAAACTGGTGAAGGATATTGAATCGGTAACCAGGAATTCAAAAATTAAGGCAGTAGTTTTCCGCGTTGACTCACCCGGTGGTGAAGTCATACCCTCTGATATTGTTGCTGAAGCCCTGAAAAAATGTGCAAAAGAAAAGCCAGTCATTGTTTCTCAAGGTTGGGTAGCAGGTTCAGGAGGATATTGGATTTCCATGTATGGAGATACTATAGTTGCTGCACCGAATACTATCACAGGTTCGATTGGCGTTATTGGGGGGTGGATTTACAACAAAGGACTCAAGGAAAAATTGGGTATGACCACTGATTTTGTGAAGAAAGGTGAGCACGCAGACCTTGGTTTTGGTGTTTCATTACCCCTGATTGGCAGGTTACCTGATCGAAATTTGACTGATGAGGAATATGCTATTGTGAAACATGAAATTAAGACTTATTACAAGATGTTTGTGGAAAAAGTGGCATCCGGTCGAAATAAAAAATATGAGGAAATAGATTCCATTGCGCAGGGTAGGGTTTGGACAGGTTTTGAAGGTAAGCGTATAGGGTTAGTGGATGAATTAGGAGGACTCTGGACCGCAATTATGATTGCCAGAGAGAAAGCCTGCATACCAGATGACCGAGAGGTAAAGATTGTTGAATTGCCGAAGAAAGGGTTGTTTAACCCTGAGATGTTCCAACCCAAATTACTTGGTGCTAAATGCAAGAATAACGAACTCTTAGAGTACCTTAAGCTTCGCCTGGAGAATAATGGCAAGGTAATGCCAATAATCCCTTTAGAGGATTTTGATGCGATTATGAGGTTGGGTGAAGCGAGGTGATTTTGTTTCTTTTTGGGTAGTTTTGGAGTGGTGCAGAGGAGTTTAAGGTGAATATTGTCATGTGGATAATTTTTTAGGCGTTGTTATCTTTCTTGTAGGGGTTTGATTCATCAAACCCGAAAATGTAGGGGCTCGCCCCGTGTAATAAAAATGTATCTCCAGAGGTTACTATTACATGGGGCAAGACCCATCTTGCCCTTCTCCCCTTAATTTTACAAAAAAGTGACCCGATAAAAGAACCTTGACAATAAAAGGAGTTTGGATAGGTTCAAATAATGAAAGTTGATAAGAATACTATAAATAATCTTCTTAAAAATCAAAATTACGTATTATTTCTTGCTTTTTTTCTGGGAATATTTCTTTCTAAGTTTGCAATACATACAAAGAATATCACTATACCTGCTTTAATTGCTGTTATGACTATTTCTTCTATTGAGATATCATTAAAGGATTTCTTTCCCTTAAGTAAGATAGCTCGTCCGGTTCTCATAGGGATTATATCTAATTATATTATCTTAAGTGGTGTTATTCTGTCACTTACATGGTTTCTTATTCCCGATCAGGAGTTATGGAAGGGTTTTGTAATTGTTGCTGTTTCACCACCAGCTGTTCTGATTATTCCTTTTACTAAAATTTTCAGAGGAAATATTTCTCTCTCAATAACCGGGACATTTGGGACTTATTTTGCAGCAATTATTATTGCACCGCTGGTGGCTTTTTTATTATTAGGAGAGAACTTAATCAACCCTTTGAAATTAATTATTATTCTATTTGAGCTAATTATTATTCCGTTAATCCTTTCTCGATTACTTTTGCTGAAATATAATATTAAAAACATTGAAAAACATCAATCTCCTGTTGTCAATATAGGATTATTCATAGTTTTTTATACAGTGGTAGGACTCAATAGGCAGGCACTCCTGGGGGAACCTAAGATGATAGGGATGATTTCAATTATTGCTTTTTCTAGTTTTTTTATACTCAAATTCTTCATAGAGTTTATTCTGAATAAATTAAAGGTAAGTAAAAAAACTCAAATAAGTATAATTTTAATGGCTACCATCAAGAATACTGGATTTGCTGCTGTAACTGCTTTGTCTTTATTTGGAGCTAAAGCAGCAATACCTCCAGCTGTATTTAGTGTATTTATAGTTATTTACTTAGTTTATCTCGGAATAAGTTTCCGTATATAATCCCATCAACTATTAAACCACTTAACCATCTTTCTACTCAAGGCTGTCTTACCCCAACCCACGAGCCTATCTTTTCATTTTCCTTTGAAACATTATATAATTAATAAGAACTAAAAAATAGAAAGTCGTGTTTACCCAGACATTAATGTAATTACCAAAAAGAAAGGCAGATAATATAAAAATAATGACTCCCACCTTCAGACTCACTGGTGCATAGTATCTAATATATGCCAAATATGATGAATGTAGCATTTTGTGACATTTTTCACATAAAAGACTTGTAGAATAATTCTTCTTTTTACAATGTTTACAAATAAAAGACTTTCCTTCTTCATCTCTTCTAATAGAATATTCTATCTGTTTAATCTTTCTTTCAGTATCTGTGAGAGTTATTGTTTTGACTTTCGATGTTGCTTTCTTATAAAATTCGAGTGCTTTTTCCTCATTCCCAACCTCTTCATATAAACTTCCAAGTCTGAGTAGAGGACCAAAATCATCCGATTCTTCATCTAAGTTCCTCTCCAACCACTCGATCTCTTCCCTGTTCTTACCCATTCTTTTGTTTTTTAATTCTTTTTCCTCCTGTTCCAGAGAATAAATAAAAAATGCCCAGCCAAGAATTATAGCGAAAATCATGTAAATTGCAAAAAAACCTCCCAAAAATAGGAAGAAAATAAACACAATAATAGATACCATAAAACCTAATAACACTCTATTATCATTTAATATGAGATTGAAGAATGTAACTTCTCCAAGCAAACATAGATTCATTAAATATAATAAAAATACCTCTATTAACCATATAGTGACCGCTACCCAGAACATAAAATCAAACATATAAAATTAGTATAGTAATACTCTTTATTTTGTCAAACCTTTAAGGGATAGAGGGGTCTATAGGTACTATAGGGACGGGGGTTGACATTTTGACATTTTTACCCCTTCAAATTATCCATTTATGTCTGTAACATATTTGGGTAATTTGGGAATGTAAATCTATTCATACTCCTAACTTCCTAACTTTACACTTTTATCCGTAACAAAAGTGTAAGGTTTGAATAATTTTTATCTATACTACTTATATATACAGGGTTTATAAGGGGTGGTGCTAATTTATTCTTGGGAATCTTTTGATCTTCAAATTTGAAAAGATATTCATTTCCTGACTGTACCACCATGTCAGACCGTGTGAAAACTCTTGTATTTCCCACTTTTTTGATATAATAATAGAAGAAAAATCAAAAATATCGAAGAGGTATTATGGGGTATATAGAAGGAGTTGCACGGAATCAAATGATGTTATTTCCAGATGTAGTTGATGATTATATTGAGGATAACAATCCTGTAAGGTTTATAGATGCCTTTGTAGATAGCCTTGATTTGGTTAAGTTTGGTTTCACACATGCAGAGACTGAGGATACCGGGCGTCCCCCTTATAATCCTTCTGATTTATTAAAACTTTATATATATGGTTATCTAAACCGCATTCGTTCCAGCAGGGGATTAGAGAAAGAGACAAGGAGGAATATTGAGTTGATGTGGTTATTGAGAAAGCTTACTCCTGATTTCAAGACCATTGCAGATTTCAGGAGAGACAACAAGAAAGCAATAAAGAAGAAGGTATGCAGGCAATTTATACTTTTATGTAAGAGGCTTAATTTACTTAGTGGAGAGCTTGTAGCGATAGATGGGAGCAAATTCAAGGCAGTAAATTCAAAGAAGAGAAATTTCAACAAAAAGAAGCTGGAGAAGAAGATAAGAGAGATAGATGAGAAGATAGAGGCATACATTTCCGATTTAGATGAGAACGACAGAGGGGAGGGATCCTTTTCCAGTGTGAATGGGGAGAGAGAAAAGGTGAAGATGAGACAATCAGATAGAGCATATATTTGGGACAATAAAGAGGAATTTCAATCAAGGATATTTTCTAATGAGGGGGAAGGAGAATGTATCAGCAGAGATGGGTTTAACAGTACTTGCCTATAACATAAAGAGGGTTCTCAAAATATTAGGGCCAGAGAGCCTGATTTGGGTAATGGAAGCAATGAATAAAGGAATATCTGATAATTTAGAGGATATCTTTGTTGATTTTGTGTATCTTTTTGCAAAAATCAAAGATTTCACTTTTCGGTGGTTAAAATCCAACCAGATAGAGATGATATACGATTGAACCATTCAGGTTTTCACACAGTCTGATGTGCATGAACTTTCCCGAAACCTATATTCTTATTCCCTTGACATAGGGATTAATATCCAATACAATTTACTCGAAAAAAGGGAGGCAAAATATGAAAAGTAACAATAGATGGGTCTTGTTTCTTTCTATAATTGCAGGTCTTTCAATCTTCGTTTCCATTAAGTATTTTAAAGTAGCTTTTCCCGAGGCATCCCTTGATATTAACATTGAAAAAGATAGGGCAGTAGAGATTGCCGATGAATTTATTTCCTCATTAGACGAGAGCACAGGTGGATACATAAATGGAATAATAATGGATGAGGATTCAAAGGCAAAGAATTTCTTTGATAGAGAATTTAATTCAGTGTATCTTGATTCTATCTATAAAACAGGCGTAAAGATCTGGTTCTGGAAGGTCAGGTGGTTTAAGCCTTTAGAAAAGAAGGAATTCAGTATATACCTTGATCCCTCCGATGGAGATATAAAGGGTTATGAAAGGACAATAATTGAAGAGGAACCAGGAGAAAAAATATCCCTAGATAGTGCAAAGGTTATAGCGGTTACTTTCCTTGCAAAGAACAGAATAAATCTGGATGACTTTTTGATTGTAGAAGAAGGTTCAGAGAATATAAAAGATAAAGAGGGGAATCTTGTAAGGGTCGACCATAATTTTGTGTGGGAGAAAAAAGGATGGAATATCAAAGATGCTAAATACAGACTGAATGTCAAGATTCAGGGTGATAAAATTGGCTACTACGATGAATGGGTAAAAGTTCCTGAAAGATGGGATATGAAGTTCGATAAGGAAAGGTCCTATAACGAACTCACACAACAAATTGCTAATGTCTTCGCTATTATATTGATGATTTTTTCAGTGTTTTATTTCTTTGTTTTCCTGACGAAAAAGAATATTTACTTGAAAGTCCCTGCCTATATAGGGATTTTTGTTCTTGTTATTATATTCCTTGCAAGGGTTAATTCTTTTCCCTTAAGCATAGTCAATGCTTACGAAACCACTGAATCTTACCCTCACTTTTTCATGGGTTATTTATTAAAAGCATTTATGAATTCTTTATTGGTTGGGTTACTCATATTTACATCCTGCTCTGCCGGTGAGGTATTATACAGGAAATGGCTAAAGGATAAGGTCTTCTTACCGAAGCTTTTTAGCCTGGACGGATTTAAGACAAAAGAAGCAACGTACAGTGTTATAATAGGATATCTATTTGCTATATTTCACATAGGCTTTGTAACCCTGTTTTATTTACTTGGAAAGAAGCTCGGCTTTTGGACTCCTACCGAACTCGCCTATACAGATGCAATAAATACAACATTTCCCTGGCTTTTCGCCCTTTTTGCATTTTCTCCGGCATTCTTAGAGGAGTCTATCTTTAGACTGTTTGCGGTTCCTTTATTGAGAAAGTTTTCAAAAAGCGTAATCTTTGCAGTCATAGCATCTTCTTTTCTCTTTGGGTTTCTGCACTCATCTTATCCACAACAACCCTTCTTTGCGAGGGGAATAGAGGTTGGGATAATAGCAATCTTTGCTGCTTTACTGATGATAAGATTCGGGATTTTATCAACTATCACCTGGCACTTTTCAGTGGATGCGTTTTTCTTCGGTTTGTTTCTATTTCGTTCAGAGAAACCCTCCTTCCTTATTGCAGGACTATTAAGTGTAGGACTATTCCTTATCCCAGTGCTTCTTTTACTTATCAGGAAGAAAAAAGTAAAGGATGAGGAACTCTACAATCTGCATTATCAATATAAGGAAGTGAAATTGGAGGAAAAAAGAGAAGAGATTGTGAAACCCACTTATAAACCTTTCCCAAAGGGTATAAGTTCTCTCATAATTATAGGTTCCTTGATTCTATTAATTGGGATCGTCTCCCTTTTCAAAATGAAGTCCAGGAAAGACATAGGAATTACAGAAGCAGAAGCAGAGGTTATCTCCGTTTCGCATATTAAAGAAAAAGGTATCGATGAAAAGAAATTCGAGAATGTTACCTACCTGTGGGTCAAAGAGTCTGACGAAGAGGTAAACTATGTATTTCGGAATGAAGGCATAAAGGGATTAAGAAAATATCTGGATTCAAAACCTTCTGTACTGTGGGAGACAAGGTTCTTTATACCGCTTGAAAAAGAAGAGTTTCTGGTGAAAGTGAATCCCTCCACTGGAGAGATATACTCTTATGAGCATACTCTTCCAGAAGAAAAAGAAGGCAGAAAACTCTCTGAAGAAAATGCTCTAAATATAGCACTTTCCTATTTAGAGAGAAAAGGGATTAAAGAGAGTGAAATAGAAATATTGAAGAAAGATAAAGAAGAAAAGGAAAACAGGACAGATTATATTTTCCAATTTGAGACAAATGAAAAGTTAGGTAATCTTTCAAAGAGGATTGAATTGAAGATTCAGGGTGATGAACCCGGTGATTTTAAGTATTATTACAGGATACCTGAAGATTGGGAAAGAGATTATCAGAAGAAAACCGCATTAGATGCGGTAAAGGTATTTCTTTTCGGGATTCTGGGGGCTATAGCGGCTGTTCTTATAGTAATTTCTTTTGTAAAACTCTTAAGGAATCGCACCTCTGATTTTAGAAGGCCTCTTGTTATTGCAGGGTTTGTTGTTTTTGTTAGTCTTATTGGTATTTTGAACAGATTCCATCTTGAATTTATAGATTATCAAACCTCAACTCCTTTACAAAACTTTATTGGAACCTTAACCACCCGGTACATTATTGGTTTGATTATGATATTTGTAGGAGTCTGCATATTGAATTATATATGCCTTAACTTTTTTTCGAAAAAAACAAAATCAAAGGGTTTTATACTATCAAAAGGACACATCTGGGATGGATTTACTTCTGGTTTATTTGGAGGATTAGCAATTTTGCTATTCTTATCTGTTACAAAGGCTATAATACTTTATGTAAAGATACCTGTTAATAATGTCCCATTCTTGAGTTATCCTTCCTTTGATACTTATATTCCTTTTCTTTCGGTTTCTTCAGGTGCTCTGATGTCCACATTTTTTATGTTTCCCCTTATCTCCGCACTCTATTTCTCTATACAGGAATCCTTAAGAAAAAATTGGATGAAATACACCCTGATTCTCCTTGGGATTGTTGTCTTTTCAGTAATGGAAGAAAAGGAATTGTTATCTTCTATCTATATGATTATTTCAAATATGATTCTTGTATTTCTTATAGTTATCATCGCAAGATATCTACTGAAGGATAATCTTCTTTCTTATATAATCGGCCTATCCACCATTTACTTGTTACCGATGATTCTAATGTATACTTATGCTGGCTCTAATTACTACTTCTTAAATGGTATCTGTACTCTTATTTTCTACTCAATTCTAATTTACCTTGTTGTGATATCTATGAGAAAATACGAATACTGATACCCAGAAGGTAGCCATCCATGTTCAAGGGGTCAGGTCTTGATTTTTGAATTTTGTTATAAAGTGTTATAAAGGACCAACCCCCTAAACGCTCTCTCCCTGACAGCCCATTTTTATCCGGGACAAAAATGGGTAGTTACAAAAAAATAGGTAATTAGCGTGCGTAAGAAAATCGGGAATGGGGGTTGACTCTGTCTCTGTGTATCTTAGACTTTCAATATGAGGTTAAAAATTAAGATCTTCATATTTATTCTATTCTTTGTTTTGAATTTACATTCAAAACAGAAGAATGAATTAGGTTTTAACATTTATGGACTTTCTTATCACTTTGATAGAAAATCAATTGAGGGTGAAAGTTTTAATGAATTTAATCCAGGAATAGGTATAAATTACGTATATAAATTATCTAATAGGAACGCTTTGTTTTTCGAATCGGGTTTTTACAATGATTCTTTCCAAAATATAGCGAAATATTTTAGTATAGGCTATAAATTCGATTTGATAAAAGATAGATTATTAATTGGTATACCTCTAACGTTATACAATTCCGCATCAATTGATGAAAGGAAATGGATTTTTGCTCCTTTACCTATTTTATCAGTAAGATATAAGATGTTGGTTATAAATTCTGTTTATCTACCTGCTTATGATGATGTTAATATTTATCCTGCGTTAGGTTTATATTTAACAATATATAACCATAGATAATCGGAAATTTTCAGGAACAGGGTTTGGCGCTAGTTACATAAAATATATTGACTTATTACTTATATCAAAAATAAACCCCTTATTGGTATAATCTATTGCAACCCAGTGTCTATTTTTTATATGAAATTCCTTTTTAAAAGTTGCTCCTCCTTTTTTAGATTCAACTTTTAATTTATGGATACCTTTGGAAAATCCAAAATAAAATGTTTTCCAATTATGTCCTGGTGCCTTTCCATAAACATCAAAATCTTCATTGATAACAAGTTTCCTATCGATGTATACTTTGATATCAACCGTATCAATGGTTAAACTCTGGTTACTTATATAAAGAATAAAATTACTAATACAATAATTAAAATTAGTATCTCTATCTTCCCGACCAATAGTTTCCATCTTCGGTTTTGAATCCCTAACTTTATAGTTTACTTTTTCATTTGAATTATTTGCTTTTTTACAACTTATAAATGCGAAAAACAATAAGGGTATTAGTATAAAATAATGATTTTTTATTCTCATAACTTAATTATAAACTTTGATTTTCCATCTGTCAATTGTTATGTGAGGGAGGACGCTGCTTGACTCCTTATGGAATAGTTACACATTCCACCCCGATGTAGTGAGGATTGTACGCTTGCAGTTTGACAGATATGACATGATGAATAAAGGTGAGAAGAGCGAAGATGTCATACTGATCAAACAACGAGCTTGTTACATCCTTTGGGACTTTGTCCTTCGCAATGACATTATGAGAAAGTCTCCAAGGCTTGCCCCTACAAAAATCGCGACTGGTAAGTTGCTCCTACAATTGGCAAGATATATCTTGCCCCTACATTTAGAGACCACCAGGTGTCTGAACTTTCCCGACACTTTATTTATTAATGCTTGACTTTTTCTATGGTTTTCTTTAGGGTAGGAGAGGGCTTTAACAAGGAGGTAGAAAATGTATAAAAATTTAAAGGATTATCTGTCTTATCTTTTTTGTATTTGTTAGTCTTTATGCCCAAAGTGAACGGTGGATTTACTACTACGATGGACAATCACATTGTTCGGATATTGCAAGAGATGTCGTCTATGGAATCGATGGAAATCTAAGCATTCCCTGCCTTTCAGGTTAACCTCAGGAGTATACTTTCTGTAGGTAGAGTATAATGGTAAGATTTTAAAGAGAAATATATGTTTTATAAAATAGCTCTCATCGTAAATATTTTTAAAAGGAGATAGATATGAAAGTGGAATATCCAAAACGTATATCACTTGCTAACCTTCCGACGAGGATTGAAGAATTGAATTCACTGAGTAAAACCCTCCAGGGACCCTCGATCTGGATAAAAAGGGACGATCTTACCGGATGTGCCACGTCTGGCAATAAGATAAGAAAGCTTGAATTTGTTATCGCCGATGCATTGGAACATAAAGCAGATACCCTGATAACCTGTGGGTGGGTTAACTCCAATCATGCAAGAGCAACGGCTTTAATCGCTAAAAAGATGGGCATGAAATCCATTCTCCTGCTTCGAGGAGAGAAACCCTCTGTCATGCATGGAAATCTTTTTCTCGATGGATTGGTTGGAGCGGATATAAGATATCTATCACCGGCTGAATACGAAAGAAGGCATGAAATAATGGCTGAAATTGTTACTGAATTAAAGAAAAAAAATAGGGTAGGATATTTAATCCCGGCAGGAGCCACCTATCCTGTTGGAATCTGGGGTTATATAAAAGCGGCAGAGGAGATAAAAAATCAATCCCCGGATTTTGATGCAATCCTAGTCCCTGTGGGAACAGGAGGGACCTACGCCGGATTATTCATTGGAAAGAAGTTATTTGATTTAAAAGCCGAAATTTATGGAGTAAATGTAGAAGAGAATGAAGACTATTATAGGGAAAGGATTACAGAGATTATTGAGGAATGGAATAAATCATTTCACCAACCTATCTCATATTCCCGGGAGGAGATAAGGATTATAGATGGCTATCAGGGTAAGGGATACTCTCAGTTTGGTAGAAATGAAATAGAGGTTATTAAACTACTTGCAAGGACTGAAGGTATTATATTAGACCCTGTATATACATCTAAGGGTATGAGGGGGCTTATAGAGGAACTCAAAAAGGGAAGATTCAATAGAAATGAAAAGATACTTTTTATCCATACAGGAGGCATCTTTGGATTACTTTCCCGGGTCGAGGAAATGGGGGATCTATTATGAGAGAAATCTGGGTTCTTGATATGTGCCTGAACTTTCCCGATTATATACAAAAATCACTCTTGATAATTTAATAATTATGACTAAATATATTGAATATATAGATAAAGAATTTATTCCATATATAATACTTTAATCGCATAAATTAACAAAATATAAAAAGGTGGTTGTAAATGAGTGGAATAGTTGCAATTGTATCAAAGAAAGATTGTAAAGATGATTTATTCTATGCTACAGATTATCATTCTCATCTTGGCACATTATATGGAGGGATTGCAATATCAGATGGTAATGTAATACATAAAAAGATTCACAATATAGCGAAAGCACAATTTAAATCAAGGTTTGTAGAAGATATTGATTTCACAAATATGAAAGGAAATATTGGAATTGGTGTGATAAGTGATAAAGATACACAACCACTAATTATGAGATTAAAGTTTGGGGAATATGCTATATGTGGTGCAGGTTATATTAATAATCAGGATGAACTTGCTTTAGAATTGATTAATGATGGAGTAGTTTTTTCCGAGATGCCAGGCAGTGAAGTAAATCAAATAGAATTAGCAGCCAAATTAATCAATAAAGGAAATACTTTAGAAGACGGTATTGGATATATGTACAGGCGAATTGAGGGTTCTTTATCTTTGTTTCTCTTAAGCAAAGAAGGGGTATATGCAGTAAGAGATAAATATGGTAGAACTCCTTTAGTTTTAGGTGAGAGAAATGGCGATAAAATAGTTGTATCTGAAACATGTTCATACAAGAATCTCGGATTTAAAACAAAAAAGTTTTTGGGTCCAGGAGAAATTGTCTTTTTTGATGAGGATAAGAGCATACAAGTTAAAAAGGCAAACAGTATTTCAAAGCTGTGTACCTTTCTATTTGTATATACTGGTTTCCCTGCTTCAGAATATGAAAATAAAAATGTGGAAGAATTCAGAGAATATTCTGGAAGGATTATTGCAAAAAAAGATAATGTTAGCGTGGATTTAGTAGCAGGGATTGCAGATTCAGGGACAGCCTATGCCCATGGTTATTCACATGAGTCTGGAATACCTTTAAAGATACCTCTTCTTAAATATACTCCTGGATGGGCAAGGAGCTATGTACCTCCGGCACAAGAAACAAGAAATTTAATAGCTTTAATGAAACAGATAACTGCAGACGCTTTAATAAAAGACCAAAAAATTCTAATAACAGAGGATTCAATTGTTAGAGGGACACAACTGAAGAATTACTTACTCGTTAAATTATGGAATTCTGGGGCAAAGGAGATTCACGTCCGGCCTGCATGTCCTGCACTTATGTTTCCATGTAAATATTTGTTCTCTACAAGGAGAATTGAGGAACTATTTGCAAGACGTATACTCAAGCAAATGCACGGAAGACATATAAAAGAGATAGAGCCATATCTTAATCCTGATTCAAAACAATATAGCGAAATGATAAAAGCCATGGAAAAAGATTTGAATGTAACATCCTTAAAATATCAAAGACTCCAGGATATGCTTTTAGCAACAGGGTTAGGAGAAGAAAATTTATGCACTTATTGTTGGACGGGAAAAGAGAACTGTTAGGAATTTAGGTCCTGGGATTTGGGATTTAGAGATTGGGATATTAGTTCGTTTGATATTTTATTCGGTAGGAGGATAAAGGATGCAGAATATCATAACAGTAGCAACGGATAAACGGGAGGGGCTCTACGATATAACAGACCAGGTGAGAGTGATTGTCCAGTCATCACGCGTTGATGCTGGTTATGTCAATGTGTATGTTCAGGGAGCTACGGCCGGTATAATGATACAAGAGAACTGGGATGAGAGTGTGCAGGAAGATGTTGTTGACCTATTAAGAAAGTTAATACCCAGGGGTGTCTGGAAACACGACATCCAGGATGGGAATGGAGATGCACATCTAAAATCCGGAATAGTGGGACCAGGCGAGACAATTCCTATAATAAAAGGCAAGCTGGGTCTTTCTAGGTGGCAGAATATCTTTCTATGTGAATTTGATGGCCCACGAGATAGAAGGAATATTGTGGTTACAATCACGAACTCCAGTTAAATGGATGAATAGTCAAGAGTCGAACATACCATAAATCCTGTGAACCTAATGGGGAGACTCAGTCTTTCGTTTTATTTGATAGCCGAGCGTTGAATGATTGAATAGCATCGCTTCGAAGGCTGTGGGTTGGAGGTTGGGATTTAGGGGTTTGGTTTTGGATTGCTGTATGTTATAAAAAAGGAGGCTGTAGATAAAAAGATGGGAAGAATTGAAATATTAAAATTTTCCGAGACAGTGTCTAGAGATGTTTATAATCCTACCGCACCCTTTGTGGATCGAGGGACAACTTATATTGCAGCGAGGACAGAATCGAGAGATATAGAAACTGATAGTCAGGTGGTATTTTTTAAAGAGAAGGCTGACAGTGTGTGGTGTCCAGACACGAATTTACCTACTTTTACTTTACAGGACCCCTTCATTGCCAGAGTGAAAGGAGAACTTGTGTTTGGGGGTGTACGATTCCCAGTGGAAAACAGGTCATGGAGAACTGATTTTTATAGAGGTGAAGATATTTCTAGTTTAGGAAAATTTTCAGAAGGTCCGCTCACTATGAAAGACATTCGCCTTGTTGAACTACCCAATGGAAAAATAGGTGTTTTTACGCGCCCTATGGGTGAAATAGGTGGGAGAGGAACGATTGGATATATGACTATAGATTCATTGAATTCTCTGGTTAATACAGATTTAATGAGTGCAGATTTATTAAGAGGTCAGTTTACAGAAGAACAGTGGGGGGGCGTGAATGCTGTCTATGTTTTGAATGATAGAGAGTTGGGTGTTTTAGGACATTTTGCTCATTTTTCTGAGGATGGAGAAGGGAACATTCTTAAACATTATTATGCAATGGTTTTTAAGTTTAATTACTTAACAAGAGAAGCTTCTCCAATAAAAATCATTGCTAAAAGGAATGATTTCCCACCAGGAGAATCAAAAAGGTCTCCAGAGTTAGATGATGTAGTTTTAAGTGGTGGGTTTGTTTTTCAAGACGATGGGAATGTCAAGTTATATGCTGGATTATCAGATGCACAGGTTGGGAAGATGGTGATGAGGGATCCATTTTTAGAATAAATTTTGCCACAGTGACACAGAGTGAAAAAAATTATTTTTATTAAGTATTTACATATGAAATAATTTAATTATTTCAACTGGAACTTTTAGCAAAAAAGTGAATCTAAATTTTTAATATTATGAGAAATCTCGGGATGTTCAGTAACATGGTGGTACACCTGACTATATAATTTAGCATAGTTGTTATTATCCTGGAAGTAATCTCTTCTATCTTCTCTTATTCTAAAAAACTTATCTTTATACAAGATATCATCT